>Ga0099364_10014691_pt1 | contig 10394 bp, 9 predicted proteins | sample TergutTh196P3_FD_73070 | JGI IMG/M metagenome (GOLD analysis project Ga0099364, IMG submission 73070) | Microcerotermes parvus P3 segment gut microbial communities from Pointe-Noire, Republic of the Congo - Th196 P3 | ecosystem: Host-associated > Arthropoda: Insects > Digestive system > Gut ...
ATCGCAGGGGACGTAGATATCCGGCAGAAAGTGCATTTCCACCTTGATTACGCCATCACCGTGGCATGCCTCACAGCGCCCGCCTCTGACGTTGAACGAGAAGCGTCCCGGGCTGTACCCTCTTTCCCGCGAACCTGGCACTCCGGAGAACAGTTCCCGAACCGGTGTAAAAAGGCCGGTGTAGGTTGCAGGATTGGATCGGGGTGTACGCCCGATTGGTGCCTGATTGACAGCAATGACCTTGTCAAAATGTTCAAGGCCGCTTATGGATGTAAATGGAGCCGGTTCTGCCTGTGATCCGAACAGATGGCGTGATACGGCTTTGTACAGTGTATCGTTGACCAGCGTTGATTTCCCGGAGCCTGATACCCCTGTCACGCAGGTAAGAAGGCCAACAGGCAGCTCGAATGTGATGTTTTTGAGATTGTTGCCTGTTGCGCCCGATATGGTCAGTTGCCTGTGCGTATTTTTTTTTGTGCGACTTTGAGGAATCTCGATGGAGAGCTCACCCTTCAGGTACTTTGCTGTAATGGAATTCTTTGACTTCAGTATGGCTGATGGGGCTCCCTGTACAACGACGTGACCGCCGTGTACTCCGGCTCCTGGTCCCATGTCAATGATATGGTCTGCAGTTCTGATTGCTTCTTCGTCGTGTTCAACGACCAGAACGGTATTTCCGATATCTCTCAGGTGTTTGAGTGTGGCGATCAGACGATCGTTGTCGCGTTGATGCAGGCCGATTGAGGGTTCATCCAGAACATACATGACACCGGTCAGGCCGCTTCCGATCTGTGATGCCAGGCGAATCCGCTGTGATTCACCGCCGGACAGTGTATCTGCCCCGCGATTGAGCGACAGATAATCCAGGCCTACATTATTCAGGAAGCGAAGTCGTGAAATGATTTCGGTGATGATACGTGCGCCGATATCTTTTTTGGCTCCCGAAAGCGAGAGCGTTTCAAAATAGACGAGCGTCTCGTTCAGTGGCATCCGGGTGATTTCGTGAATGGCATTTTTCTGGCTGCCTTCACCGACCGTGACCATTCTCGCTTCGATGCGCAGTCTGGATCCCTGGCATTGAGGGCATTCTTTTTCGTTGATGAGTCTTGCGAGGTCTTCCCGCACAGCGCCTGAAGCGGTTTCACGGTAGCGTCGCTGTAAATTCTTTATGACTCCTTCAAAAGCGTGCTCACGGGTCCGCACTCCTGTGAGTTTGATTTCGCTGCCAAAATGGATTTTTTCCCTGCCTGAGCCATACAGGATGATCTCTTTTATGCGCTCGGGAAGTTTTTCAAAAGGTGTTTCAACATCAAAACCATAATGTGCCGCGAGGCTTGTTAACAGATGAAAACTGAAGTGATTGCTTCTGTCCCAGCCCTTGATGGCTCCGGATGCCAGAGACTGGTCGGGAAAGAGTACGATCCGTTTCGGATCGAAAAATTCGATGTGTCCCAGCCCTTCACATTCGGGGCAGGCACCTCGCGGATTATTGAATGAAAAAATGCGTGGTTCGAGTTCCTGCAGGGAAAAGCGGCAGATGGGGCAGGCAAACTGGCTGGAAAAGATCTTTTCTGCGCCCGAGTCCATATCGACAACGACTGCGCGTCCGTCTGCCAGGCGCAGTGCCAGTTCAAAGCTCTCTGCCAGGCGTTGCTTGATATCAGGTCGGACCGGTATGCGGTCCACGACAACATCAATTGAGTGTTTTTCGTTTTTTTTGAGGCTGGGAACAGCGTCGATATCGAACACGTTTGCCTTTTTTGTTCCGCTCTGGATGCGAAAGCGGACGAATCCCTGTGCCTGCATTTTCTCGAAAAAGTCGACGTGTTCACCTTTTCTGCTGTTGACGACGGGTGCCAGAATCATCAGTCTGCTGCCTTCGGGCAGCGCACTGACTTCATCGACCATCTGTGATACCGATTGTGCCTGAAGTGCCATTTCCGGATGTTGCGGGCAGTGTGGTGTACCGACCCGGGCAAAGAGGAGGCGCAGGTAGTCATAGATTTCGGTAACGGTACCGATTGTGGAGCGCGGGTTGTGTGATGATGCTTTCTGGTTGATGGCGATAGCTGGAGAGAGGCCTTCAATTGAGTCGACATCCGGTTTTTCCATCAGTTGCAGAAACTGGCGTGCGTAGGCGGAGAGTGACTCGACATAGCGTCTTTGTCCTTCTGCGTAGAGCGTGTCAAATGCCAGAGATGACTTTCCGGATCCGGACAGTCCGGTGATGACGATCAGTCTGTTGCGGGGAATTTCGAGATTGATGTTTTTCAGGTTATGCGTACGTGCTCCTCTGACATGAATAATTCCGCGCTCTTCCTTGTTAAAAATATCCATTTATGTGAGTTTCAGGTGAAGTGGGTTCATTTCGTTTTAAATAATATAGCGTATTTTACCGGACCGGATTCAATCCTGTCTGAAAGTATTTTTGCAGGCAGGAAAATGGCTTTCTGAAGCGTTTTGCCAGTTGGTCTGATCCATTTCGCTACGCCCCTGTCCTGCCTGAGCGGTGATATTCTGTGATAGAATGGACATGCCGTAGCGGCCTGTGGTCAGCCAGTGAGCCCCGGGATGGATGAAGCTGATACAATCCATAAAATTCCCTGCTTCAGGTGTATTATGCGTTGGTCGGGCGAATTCCCCCTGCCAGTCTCACTGGAGCAGGGTGGCTGCCCAAAAAGTCCGTGTCTGATATCGATCATCCGTTGCTCTGCAGGAATCTCCGGCTTTCAGGTTGGGGATGGAAATCCGATTAACTACAGGTGACTGGAAGATGTTGTGCATTAACAGGAGAGATTCATGTCTTCAATTAACAAGGTAATTTTAATTGGTCGGCTTGGTGCTGACCCGGATATACGTTATACCGCCAATGGTGATCAGATGACAAACATCAGTCTGGCGACTTCCGAGCGCTGGCGCGACAGAGCATCTGGTGAGATGAAGGAGGCAACCGAATGGCACAGGGTCTCCTTTTTCGGCAAGACCGCAGAGATTGCCGGTCAGTATCTGAAGAAGGGTTCCCAGGTTTATGTTGAAGGCAGCATCAGGACCAACAAGTACACTGACAGGGACGGTATTGAGCGTTATGCGACGAATATCAACGGCACCTCAATGCAGATGCTGGGGAGTCGTCCCAGTGCGGACAGCCAGATGGATGACAGGGATTTCTCTCGCCCGGCAGGTGATGCACCGCACTCGTCATCCGGATTCTCACAACCCCCTCCGAGCCGCTCTCCGAGCCGCCCTCCGAACTTTTCAGATATGGATGACGACATACCCTTCTAAAAAAACACCAAAACCAAAGTGTTAATAAATCCCCGTCAACCCAATACTGGCGGGGATTTTCTTGTTTACACGCTGTGTTTTTTACCTCCAATCTCTGCCCTCCCTGCCATTTTGAATGCGACCAAATTGCTGGTTATGGTGCCTGCATGCACCAAAGTTGTAAGGACTGAACTTACAACTCATCAGCCTCGTATTCCAATTTCTGCGATATCAACAACGCTGATTCGGAGTGGGAGCTTACCTGGTTCCTAAATAATTAAATGTTGTGATAAAATTCCTCAAAAAAGGAGACGATAACATGCCAATTTCTGCAGAAAAAGTCGCTGAAGATTCCACGGAAGAAGTGGAAATTCCAACATGGATGCGCGAAACGATTCTTGAGCGTTACCATCAATCTGTTGCAAATCCTTCCAGAGGCAAGCCGCTTGATCTGGCACATGCTGATGCCAAAGCAAAATTCAAAGCCAGACATGACTACTAAGTACGCAGTCATTTTTGAACCAGAAGCGGATCAGGATATTCAGGACCAAGCCGACTACATAATGGAGACAAGCGGACTCGCCGGAATTGCAGACCGTTATATAGATCGCATCTATGATTTCTGCCGGAAACTTTCTGCTTTCCCACACCGCTACAAAAAAATCGACATCCAGTACCCGGATTTGCGAATTGCCTTCCCAACACCTAGAGATGCTGTAGCTTATAGAGTTGATAAAACCTTAAAAGCTGTGTACATTGTCGGAGTTTTCAAAAATCCAAACCTGAATTAAAATCCAAACCTCCGCAAAACATCATAAAAAATCACAAAGAATCAATAATGTAGCTTGCAAAAGGTTTGGATTTTATTTGTACTCTGGTTTACCTATCCATGCCGCAAAATGCCCTTAGAGACCCACTTGAATTTTTCCATTTCTTGTCGAGATTCTTTTCATTTTCGACTTCAAGTGTACCTAGGGCCTTTGCTTTTTCGGTGGTGCTTACATCCATATAAATCATAGTAGTTTGAAGACTGGCATGTCCCATCAAAAAGCTAATTTGCACAATGTTGAGCCCGTCTTCAAGCCAATGCGACGCTTTTGCATGGCGAAATTGATGGGCACGAATTTTTAATGGCACGTCGGGGCATTTTTCATGTGCCTTTGCTGCATAAGATTTTAGCCTTTTGTCAATTGCGACGGGCGTCAACTGTGTGTACAAGTCACCTGCTTTGGAATAAAAGAGAAACGCATTAGGGTCTGGCGATACTCCATGCATTTCGCTTATATATTTCCGTATATGTGTAACGGCTTTCGGAAGGATGTGAATGGCCCTGATTTTCTGACCTTTGCCTATAATGGTGACAAATGGATCCTTTTTCCCCGCAATATGTACCTCCTTGATTTTTAGTGACAGTATTTCACTTATACGAGCAGCGGTTGAGTAGAGCAAAATCATGAATACCAGATCCCTTTTCCCGGCAACTGTAGTCGTATCTGGCTCCGCCAGCATAGCGGTTACCGCATCACGCGTGAGGCCTCTGACCTTTTTTCTGACACTTTTTTGCGTTTTGATCAGCTTTGCCTCCTGATTCAGATAAATGAAGTCGATTTCACGACTTCCGAGGTACTTCAGAAAGACGCGTAAAGAAGCCAGTCGCACATTGCATGTACTCGGGCTGCAATTGCGGACTTTCTTCAACCAGATCAACCACTTTTCGATCATAGGCCGCTCAAAGCAGGCTTTTGAAAAATTGGATGGTGTAACACCCTCTGACTCAAGAAACATGAGATAAAGGTGCAAAGCATCGCGATAGGACTTTAGAGTATGCTTGCTGACTGTGAGCATTTGCGGCGCATATTCATTTAGAAAGTCAGACACATATCGCGAAATCATCGTAGCCTCATTTTTCTTCATCATGTTGCCTCCGGAACGATAATATTGAATCCGGTTTCTGTCTTTTCTCTTAACGTGGCTGATAGCCGTGGCACAAGGGTATAGTAGTAAAGGCTTGACTTGGAATGTCGATGACCCATGGATTGCGATAGATATTGAAGCTTGCTGGTAAGTCCAAAGCAATCATCAGTCCAGCTATTAATATTCTCTACGGCATAATGGTGTCTCAGGTCTTTTGCAACGGCTTGCCCGGTGGTACCATTTGCCTGCTGCCACAAGATGCGAAAATTCAAGCTTACCCAACTGCTGGAATAATGCCCACCCTTGATAGAATGGAAAAAGTACTCTCGAAAAGGCTGGAGTTCCGCAATTGCCTTGTTATATCTGGTCATAAGGCTTGCCATCGTGTCATGCATTACAACATAGCGCTGATCATATCCTTTGGATTTCTGGATGTTAATTACACCCCGTGCGAGGTCTACGTCTTCCCTTTTCAGCATCCTTGCTTCAACAGGTCTCATCCCTGTTGCGTATAACAGGCGAAAAAACACTGGAACTGTAAGCTTTTTTATCACCAGCTTCAGGCTGGGATGCACCTGAAGTTGATCACATGCCTGAAAGAAACGCATCAGTTCATCTTCTTCAAAGGCGTGAGGGAGGTACTTGTGTGGTTCAGGTTTTAGCCGTGGCGCAGGAAGAACATCGGTAAGTTTCCGCTGTCGAAGGTAATCAACAAACAAATTCACAACCTGCGTTCTGCTGAGGTTTGAGGCATTTTTCTCCGTGCTTCTTTTTGCGCACCACGCATCAACCATTGCCTGTGTTAGTACAGTTTCTTCTGGAAAATTGTCTGCACAGAAACGGTCAAAGTACCTGATATTGGCTCCATAAGTCATCTCATTCCATGAGCCGGATGCCTTGCGATATTCAATAAATCGCTCTATCAAAGCTGAAAAAACACTTCTGAATTTCATTTGAATACCTCCTCGCACACAGAAAACTTTTCTATACTTAACGCACACGCTTTCAGATTAACAAGATCAGCATGCAAGTAGGGATCAAGGGACAAGGGGCAGTCATGACCGAGTATCTGCGATATAACTGGTCGAGGGATTTCGCTACCCAAGAAAAAGGTCGCAACATTGTGTCGGAACAGATGGGTTCCGCGCCGGTCATCTTTACCCTGCCGTATGCCAGCTTCTCTAAAAAGCTTATCTGTTATGTGCCTGGTCGCGCCGGTAGAAAGTGGATGGTGAGGGTAGAAGACGGTAAGAAAAAGGTGATTGTTATTGCTCTCGGGACGTTCTCCTGTGAGATATGACCAAATCGCATTTCCAACGATTGCCGTAAGCGGAAGGATAAGAGGCTGGCCAGTCTTTTGCTGGAAAAGCCGGATTTCATCGGATTCCCAGTGAACAGAGCACAGCGTCATCGCAACGACATCGCACGACCTCACACCTGTGTAAAACATCAGAGTGAGGATAGCTCTGTCGCGCAATGACAGCGCAGAGTTCTCTTCATGAAGGACTTTGCGAATAGATGCCACTTCATCAGATGTCAGAAACTGGACAGTCTTTCTTCTGGCACGTATTGGAGGCAGGTAGGTAAGAATTGCTCTGCATTCCTTTTCTTTCCAATCTATAGCACGTTTAAATACAGTCGCAATACTTTGCTTGGGACCAATTCCCTTAGAAATATTACCATTATTATCAAGAAAGAAGGACAGGACATCTTCTTCTTGAATATGCTCTAATCGAGTGATTCCTCTTTGCTGCATTGCATAGAGGAAAGACGCTGCACTTGATGCATTGCCAGAAACTGTGCTCTCGTTGAGGTTGCAGGAAACCTTGTAAAAGTCAATTAATTCCTTGAATTCAAAGGTTAGATGGTGATAGAACCCTCGTTTAATGAAGGAGTTTTTACTTCTTCTTCTGTTTGGAAATTCGCCATACAGATCAAAACGCTCAATAACTCCAAAAACAAGCCTTAATCCTTTTTTGGTAAATTCAGATTTTGCGCTACTTATACGTTCTTGATAAGCATCCTGATAAGATTGCCATGAGTGAAATTTCTCGTTTGTTAGAATCCAAAAGACCGCTGCTTTTATCTGTCGGATATATCCTGGAACGTACCCATTAACCCGAAGATAATTGAGTAGCAAATGAAAATGATCGTGTAAATATACAATGTTCATACTAATTCCTTTTTCAAAGATTGAAGGCCCTAACAGGGGGGAATTAGTATGAAATAAAATCCAAACCTTTTGTAAGTTATATTATTGATTATTCGTGGTTTTTTATGGGATATTGCGGAGGTTTGGATTTTAATTTAGGTTTGGATTTTGAATCAAATTATTCTTAAGGAAACGCTGGCAATTTTCTTCAGGTGAACCGATCAGGTTCGCTTCGGATACTGGACCCATTTATTAGCGCTACACCCCGATTTCTTCTCTGACGGGCATTTCGTTTACACTTCGCCTTTTCTGAGCTTGCTCAAATTGAGCATATCTTGCATTAGCAAATTTCAGAACCAGTTTCGCAGTTTCTATAGTATTGTTCCCATGATCATTTAATGTGTCGTATATATACTCAACGGAAAAGCCAGTTTCTTTCGCTATTTCAACGATTCCTTTTGCGCGGGCAACAATACCCATTGCATTTGCAATATAAGCAGAATCATTGGTTTCAAGTGCATCAGCAATAAAAAAAGCAATTTCTTCATCATCAACGAGCGCTTTCGCAGGGTCATAATTTGTTAATTTTTCTGTCATTTCGACACCTTCCATTTCTTTGCAATATTTTTGGCGGCCTCAATATCACTTTGCTGATCAGACTTGTCTCCGCCACATAAAACCAATATGAAATCTCTTGTGATTTGTTTTGTATATATTCGGTAACCCGAACCGTAGTCAATTTTCAACTCTATTATCCCATCACCAATATATTTGTGATTTCCCTTGTTTCCGGCACACAAACGAGCAATCCTTGCGGCAACAGAAGTTCTCAGGCGCTTATCTTTTATTTCCGATTCCCATAGCTGGAACTCAGGTGTTTTCTTTGCCTCAAACATGAATAAAATGTTGTGTGAAGTCAGGAGCGTAGTTCATCAGATTTTTTCAGACTAATTTACTAATAGAACTGAAGGCAAGCCGGGATACTGGGAAAAATAATGATTAGCGATAGTGCTCGTTGAGGTTCCCGGCTTTATCCCATATTCCCAGACTCCCGCCAAATTCACGAATTGCCTCAGGACTGCTGAAAACCCTCTCTCTGGCTCTACGATACATATCTTCTCGTATTTCTTGGGAAGAATGCCATGATAACCTGGTGGCAGAATGGGGGGCACTTCTTTTTCCTTTTCCTCTTTCTGCATGTGAGATCTGTGCTGAAAAAATGCTCCTTGACTTTTAAATTAACAATGTTTTGCAATACTGCACCATAAAAATACTGCTTTCTCATGATTATAGCATGGTGACAACTGACGCATGCTGGCAAAAAAATGCCCAATTACACATAACTAGGATCAAACAAATCTCGCTTTTGCCCTTCCTTTTGACTTGCCCTCCATCCCGTTTTTTTCTCCTCCAGGCAAACCCGTTGCATGTCTTGATTTCAACTTTTTGACGCGTTTTACCATCGTTTTTTTCACCCAAATCGACCGAAAAGCGGCACCAGTAGTGGGCTGATACTTTCTTGCTATACCAATACGTGGAGCAACTGCGAAAAAGCCTGTAAATATAAACAGTAAACGGGCTTTCTCTGCAAAGAAAAAACTTTCAATAACGTGAAAATGTAAAGGAGAGCGTCATGCCTCAAATTATTAACACTAATATTGGTTCGCTGAATGCACAGCGTCATCTTAATTCCACACAGACCGCTCTTTCTACATCACTTGAGCGCCTTGCTTCCGGTAAGCGCATCAACAGCGCAAAAGACGATGCAGCAGGTCTTGGTATTTCTTCACGCATGTCTTCGCAGGTCAACGGTATGAACCAGGCAATCAGAAATGCCCGTGATGGTATTTCCATGGCACAGACAGCCGAAGGCGCTCTGAAGACTTCAGAAGGAATGCTCCAGCGTATCAGAACCCTGGCAGTTCAGTCTTCCAATGCATCAAACTCTCCTGCAGACAGGCAGGCGATTCAGGAAGAAGTCAATAACCTGGTTGCAGAACTGGATCGTTTTGCGCAGACAACCACCTTTAACGGACAGTACCTGCTGGATGGCACGATGGGTACAGCCAAATATCAGGTGGGTGCAAATGCAGGTGAACTGATCAGCTTTGCAGGCTCCAACTTCCGTACAAACATGTACGGCAGCTACAACAAAGAAATGGCATCTGGTGGTATTACTGGCGAAACACTGGCTGCGCGTTCCGACTTTCTCAACATGTCCGCTTCGAATGGGATCACGGGGGGTGATCTTGTGATCACCGGGTATGCAGGTACTGCTACGGTTGAGGTTGCAGACGATAATTCCGCTCAACACGTTGCCGATCTGATTAACGGGAAGGCTGAACTAACCGGAGTCAGTGCCCAGGCGACGACAACGGTATATCTCAGGGCAGCGGGGCTTTCCGATGATGCTACGGCTGAAAGCTATACGCTGGATTTGATAAGCAACAACACTAAAAATGACGGCACTGATTATGAAGATCCGGTTACCATAGGATTCACCATAGCTGCGGGAAGTGGTACGGACGCTGAAGCCTACACGATAGGAGTGTATGCGAATGCCGTGAGCGAGATCAATAAAGTCTCTGGTAAGACAGGTATTACTGCGGAGTGGGACGATGCGACTAAGGCAATCAAGCTTGTCAACATAACCGGCGCGGACATTCGCATATTCAATGCTGCAGCCAGCGATAATGATATTTCAACTGCCCCGCTTGAAGCCCCAACACCAAATAGTACTCCTACCTTTGCTGATAGTGCAGCGGGTGCCGGAGTAAACTATGCGGGAACAGTAGAACTCTATTCCAGCTACAGCTTCGCAGTTGTGGATGCCGATAGCAACCTTGGTCTTGGTGGTGCTGGCGTACTCCAGACGATTTCAACACTGGACGTTACTACATTCGAAAGTGCTCAAAAGGCAATCAGAATTGCCGCAGCAGGTATCGACAACGTAAACCGTGAGATGGCTAACTATGGTGACTTGCAAAACCGCTTGCAGTACAACATTGAAAACCTGGAAATCAGCAGTGAGAAAACTAACAACGCAAGAAGCCGTATTGAAGAT
>Ga0099364_10014692_pt1 | contig 10393 bp, 6 predicted proteins | sample TergutTh196P3_FD_73070 | JGI IMG/M metagenome (GOLD analysis project Ga0099364, IMG submission 73070) | Microcerotermes parvus P3 segment gut microbial communities from Pointe-Noire, Republic of the Congo - Th196 P3 | ecosystem: Host-associated > Arthropoda: Insects > Digestive system > Gut ...
AGCGTGTTTTGATTCATGCAGATCAAATTGCCTGTCCCGGAATAGATATATAGCCGGCCCTCATTGATTGCAACCGTACTCCGGGAACCGTTGTGGCTTTTATGCCATTCCGAGCCGTATTCTTTTTTGTTCAGCAGATTTCCTTTCATGTCAATTACATATAAATAACCCTTCTCGCCGGTCAGTCCGGTGATATAAATTTTTTCATCGGCAATCGCTACCGAAGTATGGCCCTCGCCTAACCCGTCAAAGTGCCACAAAAGTTTAGGGCCGTTTGCCGGCCAGGATTTAAGCAATCCCGTTTCGTTGTAAATGCCTGCCCGGTCGCCTCGCCATTGAAAAACGCCTTGCGCCGAAAGCGTCAGCGTACAGAAAAAAACCGGTAAAAAAAATAACTTCTTCATAACTATAATATATTAATGTATGCATCTCTCCGTTTCCAGCTAAAAAAAAATTGCAACGGCAAAGATAATATAAATTGAGAAAAGTACAAAATAAATTTCATTTATTCACCCCCGTATGTCTTAATTTGCAATTAAGACATTGCGAGTATAAGCATTTGCAATGCGAAAAAGAGAGGAATTTTCAAAAATGGATTATAAAAACTTATAATCAACATATTACAATTGAAAACCCTAATGGAGAGAATGCCGGGAATTGACGATTTGACATCTAAATTGACGATTTGACATAACGATTGACGTTGTGACATAACTATTGACACAATGGCATTATTCAAATTGTAATTATTACTATTTTTGAAACAAAATTAACGATAAAGATGATGACTGCTTATTACGCATACGGCTTCAACCGTTTTTTAACAGCGACCATGGTGTGTTGTCTTTTGACGGGATGCCTCACGACGAAAGACATTACTTATTTTAATTATTATCAGCCTGTTATACCGGAAACAGAAGAGGTGGTAATCAGTATGAAAGACGCTTTTATCCCGGTGATAAAGCCCGGTGATATCCTGTCGATCACCATCAGCAGTATGGATAAGGACGACCGGGAGATATTCAATCCGTTACCTCCGACGATCAACTATCAGTCGCAAACCGGCGGTTTCATTGTGCTGCAACCCATTCAGGGTTTCAAGGTGGATACGCTGGGCCATATTCATTTCCCGCAAGTAGGCGAACTGAAAGTAGCCGGCCTCACGACCAAAGAGTTGGAAATCAAAATGACCGAACAGTTGGAATCCTATATCAAATCGCCTACCGTCTATGTATATATCGCCAATTTTATCATATCGGTACTGGGCGAAGTGGTTCGTCCCGCCCAGTATGTTATTCCGCATAACAAAATTACGCTGCCCGAAGCGCTGGCCCTGGCCGGCGATCTGACTATATACGGCAAACGGAGTAATGTGCTGATCGTTCGTGAAGTAGATGGACAGCATGTTTTCGGACGCGTTGACCTTACGAACCGGCATCTGTTCGGGTCGCCCTATTATTTTTTACAGTCCGGCGATTTGATATATGTCGAACCGACGAAAGGGAAACTGACTTCCACCGACCGTACCTACCAGTTGACGCCCATTATCGTCAGTTCGCTCTCGTTACTTCTCCTGATTTTAAACACGATAATCAAATAATACAATGATGACAATCCCGACCGGCGACCCGAATCAATTCAATCTGCAAGCGACATCCGACGATGCCTTTCCGGATATACGAAAGATATTTTTCAAATACCTGGCATACTGGAAATGGTTTATCATTTCTTTTGTGGTGTTCGTTTCGTTGGGTTACGGTTATATCTCCATGCTTTCGCCCCAATACAGGGTGTCGGCAAGCATCCTGATCAAGGACCATAACAAAGGCGACGGTCTGTCCACGCTTGAAGAGATGGATTTGTTTTACAAAGTCAAAACGGTTGAAAACGAGATTGAGATTCTGCGCTCCTATACCCTCATGGAAGAAGTGGTTGACAATCTGAACCTTCAGGTGCGGTATTCCGTCGAAAACGGATGGCGTGCAAAAGAAGTGTATGGTAACCTGCCGGTTAAGATCGAAATCATTTCGCCTACACCCGAACTGTTCTCGCGTTCGTTCACCCTGCGTTTTGAAGACGGATACATCCTGTTCGACGAAAAATCATATCCGCCCAACGCCCTGATTACCGAATCGTTCGGCAGCATACTTATTTCTGCCGTCAACGATTCGCTCCCGATCGTATGGGACTACGATCATCCCCTTAAAGTATCCTTTATTCCCAAAGCATCATTGGTCGAATCGTTACACGGCAGCCTGCAGGTGTCCCTGCTGAAAAATACATCCGTCATCAAACTGGCAACCCACACGCCTGTACCCCGGCGGGGCGAAGATTTCCTGAACCAACTGATCATGGCCTACAACAAAGCGGCTGTCGCCGACAAAAACAACATGGCCGGTATTACGCTCACTTTTATTGAGGAACGCCTCGAACTGGTCGAAAAAAATTTACAGAAAGCCGAGCACAACGTGGAGCAGTACAAGATGGAGAAAGGAATTACCGACATCAGCACCGAATCGTCCCTGTTTCTGCAAAACATCCAGCGCAACGATGCGGAGTTGAGCCAAGTAAAAATTCAGTTGGACGTGTTGCAGCAAATCGAACAGTATGTGCTTTCCAATACCGGCGGTTCGGCGCCGGCCACGCTGGGATTGAACGATCCCACACTGGTGTCGCTCATCGCGTCGCTCATCGAGGCGGAAGCCGAACGGATCAAAATGCTTTCGGTCACCCAGCCGGGAAACCCCAAGATCAAAGCGCTCGACGACCAGATCATCACATTGAAAGGGCGATTGATCGACAACATTCATGTCATGCGCCGCAGTCTCGAAACGACCCAGCGCAACATGCGCGCCGAAAGCCGCCGCCTGGAATCCGTCATCAATGCAATCCCGCAAAAAGAACGTGAACTGGTGGACATCACCCGCCAGCAGGAGATCATCAACCAACTCTATGTCTACCTGCTGTCCACACGCGAAGAAACTGCCATTTCATACGCGGCCACCGTAGCCGACAGCCGCATAATCGACCCGGCACGCAGTACGCCCTATCCGGTGAAACCAAAAAAGAGAATGATTATGATGGTATTCGGATTGCTCGGACTGGCATTGCCGGTTATCATACTTGGATTGATTGACTGGTGCAAAACGACCATCTCGTCGAAGGATGAACTCGAAAGCCGGCTGAAAGCGCCGGTTGTAGGCGAAATACTTTTGGTTGAACAGGCCAACAAACTTGTGTCGTTCAACAAAAACAAAAACCGGCAAGCCGAACAGATACGCACACTGCGGACCAATATTGAGTTCATGCAGGCCGGCGGCGGCATTCAGGTCATTTTGATAACATCCGGTATCAGCAGCGAGGGCAAATCGTTCCTTTCCGCCAATCTGGGCGCCGCTTTTGCCGCTATCAACCGCAAAACCATCATGCTGGGATTCGACTTGCGCAAGTCCGGATTAGATAAGATTTTCGGTATCGACAACAACGAAGGGCTTACTAACTATCTGGCCGGACAAGCCTCATTGGATCAGATTATCCGCACGACGGAGATTTCCGACAATCTGCATGTGATTACCGGCGGACGCATGACGCCCAACCCGCAGGAACTGTTGCTGGGCGATCAGTTGCCGCAACTGTTCGACCGGCTGAAAGCAGTTTATGATTACATCATTGTCGACACCTCGCCCGTCGGCATCATGAGCGACGCGCTGATATTAGACCGTTTTGCCGACGTTACGCTCTTTGTCATACGCCAAAACTACACGCACTTAGACAGGATCAAACACATCAACGAACTGTATCTCACCAAGCGTTTGAATAACATAGGCGTAGTGGTCAACGGCATTAAAGATAAAAAATGGAGCGGCTACGGCTATGGCTACGGCCATGGATCGTATAAATATTATGCGAACTACTACGGAAACGAAGAAGAGAAAGAGGAAACTGTTGAATGAAAAAAAACTTGTAACGAATGGATATAGTAATTGATTTCGATGGAACATGTGTAACGCATGAATACCCGGCAATTGGAAGAGAAATCGGGGCGACGTCGGTACTGCGTGATCTTGCAGACGCTGGTCATCGTTTGATACTCTTTACCATCCGTTCAAATGATAAAAAGAAAAACAACCGTACGCTGGAAGATGCAGTCGAATGGTTCCGGGAACGGGATATTCCGCTGTTCGGAATACAAACGCACCCCGAACAGCAACTGTGGACATCATCGCGCAAAGCATACGGTGACCTGTATATCGACGACGCAGCCCTTGGTTGCCCGCTGATCATACCGGAAAACGAAGAGCGACCTTACGTGGACTGGAAAACCGTACGAAAATTATTGAATGAAAAAGGCATGCTGTAACGGTGTTTCGTAATTCGTAATTCGTAATTCGTAATTGAATTGAGGTTCGTAATTCGTAATTGAATAATCGGTGTATATTATTGATAATTAAACGGTTTGTTATTCCCAAATGGGAGTGACCAACCTTTGGCGTATCAGAAAGTAATGCAGAGATTAGCATGCCGGACAAAGAATAGAAAAAAATGAAACAAAAATTGCGAGTGCTTTTCGATAAAAGAAACATCAAAATAACGCTTTTAAAAACGGCTTATGTTCTGTTTTTATTGGCATTGATTCCTCGTTTTATTAATCAACTTTTTACAACTTATGGTTATGAGAGTTGGTCTGTATCCGAGTTTCTCATCAACTATAAAGGCGGTTTTGTACGCAGAGGCTTGACGGGCGAAATCCTGTTTTTCTTTGCCAAAAACTTTCATATCAATATTGAATGGACGATAAAAATCGTTTGCCTGATTTGCGTTGTCGCTGTTTGCCTTTTCTTTGTTAAATCATTTTTGAAACGGGGTTATTCATTATATATTTTACCGTTATGTTTTTTTTTAAGTTCAGGTTTTGTCTATCAAATGTATTGGATTAGAAAAGATTATCTCTTTTTTTGTTTTTTAATTCCTATCCTGTGGCTATATCGTAAAGAAAACATACATTCACTAATAAAATTATTAATAATCAATCTCTTGGCTGTATTTATCATATTAAGCCACGAGGTTTTTGCTTTCTTTGCCTTGCCTGTTTTGTTTTTGTTGCTTTTCAATCAATACAAAAAAAAGGGCGTTGTAATTTCTTTATTACTTTCATTTCTTTGTTTATCGCCTGGCATTGTTGCTTTTCTTTTCACTTTATCAGCACACGGAGATTATGAAATGGCGCAGGCCATTTGGGATTCGTGGGCTGTGTTTTTCAGTCAGGAAATTACTCAAATCGGTTATTCCATTGATGCGCTGGGTTGGTCAAGCACAGGAACTTTTATTAAACAATTAAAACTGAATTTTTTATACATTGACCAAAGCATTTTTTCTCTGTTAGTTTGGGTGATTACTTTCCCTGTCGTTTACTACATTGCTACAAATGCATTGCTGGTATTCAGGAAAAATGAAAAAATATTCATAAATGTTGACAAAACTATTTTATCTTCGGTGCTGATTTTTCAACTGTTGTGCCTGTTGCCTGTTTTCGTTTTTCTTTCCTGTGATTACATTCGGGTAATCTTCTATTGGATTGCAAGTTCTTTCGCAATTTTTTTACTGATACCGAACGAGAAAACAAGTGAATTATTTCCGGATATTTTTGTTGGACTTGTTGAAAGGATGAACAAATTTTTGACAAACATATTAAGGCCGTCAAAGACAACGCTTGTTTTTTTAATGTTGTTCATTGGCATTTCAGGTTGTTATTTCGTCATTGAATGGGCTTACAAAAGTACAATGATATACAATATTTTACGGGTATTGTCAATGCCGTTCATCATTCTAAAAACTTTTTTGATTTAGCACCGTGCAAATTAAATTTCTCATTCAACTTCTCCGACCCCAACAATGGGCAAAAAACCTCTTCATTTTTCTGCCATTGTTTTTCAATGGGAAGTTATTGAATGTCAGTCTATTGATACAATGTATTATGGCGTTTTTTGCGTTATCGTTTGCAGCAAGTTCCATTTATTGCTTTAATGACATTTGCGATGTTGAAGTTGATAAACTGCATCCCAAAAAATGCAATCGTCCGGTTGCATCAGGCATGATTTCTACTCAAATGGCTTATGTTGTTATGGCAGTTTCTTTTACAATGTCGTTGGTTATCGTTTTTCTTTTTGGTGAAACGGCAAGATATTCGTTAATGGCTTTAATTACATTTTACTATCTGATGAACATTGCTTATTGTTTAAGATTGAAACGTTACGCGATAATAGATGTGATAATAATTTCTATTGGATTTGAATTACGGATTTTTGCGGGTGGAGCCGTTACAGGTATTTGGCTTTCAGAATGGATTATTATGATGACATTTCTGCTGGCATTGTTTCTTGCTTTTGGTAAACGGCGCGATGATGTGGTTTTGTATCAAAATACAGGCGTTATGCCACGCAAAAACACGGATCGCTACAATCTTGATTTTATGAATCAGGTAATGACGGTTGTTTCTACCGTTATCGTTATCGTTTACATCATGTACACGCTTTCACCCGATATTATTGAGCAATTTCACAGCCGAAATATTTACATTACGGCCATTTTTGTACTGGTGGGCATTATCCGTTATTTACAGATAACAATTGTGGAGTTGAAAAGTGGAAATCCGACATCCGTTTTACTGAAAGACAGATTTATACAACTTTGCATTGCAGGCTGGATTATTTCATTTTTTGTTATCATCTATTTATGAACAGAGAGACAATCGCAGTCTTCGATTTTGACGGGACCCTAACCCGAAAAGATACCTTTCTCGAGTTTATTAAATTCAGCAAAGGAAAATGGCGTTTTTATTTCGGTTTTCTACTTTTTTCTCCTTTGCTTGTTGCGATGAAATTAAAATTGTTACCGAATGGGAAAATTAAACAATGCATATTTTCCTATTTTTATAAAGGCGTTTCCATTGAAAAATTCAACAACTGGTGCCATGGATTTAGTCCGGAAATTGACAAAATAATTCGACCAAAAGTATTGGAAACACTGAAATCGAACAAAAATAAAGTTATCATAATCAGTGCATCTGTCGAAAATTGGATTAGACCCTGGGCCGAAAAAACAGGCGTTGAAGCAATCCTGGCAACAAAAATAGAAACCGACAATAACGATTTGCTCACAGGGAAGTTTTTAACAAAAAACTGTTATGGAGAAGAGAAAGTGAACCGGCTATTGTCTGCATTTCCCAATCGAAGCGAATACACATTAATAGCCTACGGAGACAGTCGCGGAGACAGGGAATTGATTGAATTTGCAGATGAAGGTTTTTATAATAAGAAATAAAGAGATTTTATATATACTTATTCCATAATTTTTAAAAAAAATACGCTATGAAAATGATTGTAAAACATGTTCTGAATGAATGTTGCCGGGCAAATAACCGGTTTGCTGTTAATAATGGAAAATCCCGTCGATTGGTATCATGGGTTCCCGTTATCTACTTTTTTTATGTCCTGTTATTTTCGTCGTTAACGGTACAGGCACAGACACAGACCATACGGTATGTTGGAGGCACCACGGCAACGCCAGGCGGCGACGGCTTGGCATGGGCGACCGCATCGACCGACCTGCAACGGATGATTAATGCTTCCATAGCAGGCGATATGATTTATGTCGCTCAAGGCACGTATGTACCGATGTATGACCCCTCCGACACCGCGCTTCCATACTCCGACGCCGGACGTGACAACGCTTTTTCACTGAAAGACGGCGTAAGGATTTACGGCGGGTTTGCAGGAACCGAAGCCTCCCATACAGCCCGAACCGGAGGGGCTTCCATCCTCTCGGGCGATATTGACGGCGACGGAATTTTAAACGCCGGAAATGCCTACCATGTAGTTATCAGTTCAAATATCACCGACAACCAAACTACACTCGACGGCTTTACCATAACCGGCGGATATGCCAACGGTAGTGGTAATATAACCGTAAACACCAGAGCGATTTCCCGGAATTTCGGCGGCGGGATTTATGTTCGTTCTTCGGTACTCGTAATCAACGATGTAACAATTACCTGGAACTATGCGCTCACGCGCGGCGGCGGCATTTATATTGATCTTCAATCGCCCGTTCTCTCCAATGTAACGATTCACAATAACACCTCGGACAATGAAGGCGGCGGAATGTACATTCTAACTTCTTCAACTAAACTAAATGATGTAACCATTCGTGACAACGTTGCATCCGGCTATGGCGGCGGAATGTATAATTATAATAATGCTACGCCAGAACTTACTGATGTAATCATTACCGATAACTCCGCAGCAGGCAACGGAGGTGGAATGATGAATGCTAATTCTTCCTCTCCAGTGCTTAACCGTGTTACCATCAGCAGCAACATTGCAAGCAGCGACGGCGGCGGAATGTGGAATGGAAATAACAGTATGCCCTCGCTCACCGATGTAATGATTAGCGAAAACAGCGCAACATTAGGCGGTGGAATGTATAATGATAATTCTTCGCCCAGTTTGCTTAACGTGTATATCATAGGCAACGACGCAAGTTCGGGCGGTGGCGGGATATATAATATGACCAATTCATCGCCTAATCTTGTAAATACAGTTATCAGTGGAAACTATGCAGGCTTTAACGGCGGTGGAATGCGTAATAATAGTAATAGTTCTCCTAATTTCGCAAATGTAACGATAAGTGGGAACTTTGCCGTCGACAACGGCGGCGGAATGGCAAATGGAGGTAGTTCTTCACCCAAATTCTACAACAGCATTATATGGGGAAACAGGGCGCTTAACGGTAATAACATATATAACAACAGCAGCAGTCCTGAATATCGCTATTCCATCGTGGAGGGAAGCGGCGGTAGCGGCAGTTGGGTAAGCACTTTCGGCGTCAACCAGGGCAACAACATCGATGTCATCAATACACCTTTTGTCGACTGGCAAATCCCAAGTTCGGTAACCGTGCCAAATACCACAGGCGACTATCGCCTGCAAGCGGGCAGTCCCGCCATCGACGAAGGCGAGGGCTCACACTACCTGACAGTGCGCAGCGCTTCCGATTTTACGAACGAAACCGACCTTGACGGCAATCGCCGGCTGATGGGACCCAAAGTTGATTTGGGAGCATACGAATCCTACGAAACGGTAACGGTAACGGACGGAACAGGCAGCGGTAATTATGGTCTCGGCGATCCGGTGAGCATCACCGCCGACACGCCTCCTCCGGGCAGCAGGTTCATCGACTGGACGTCAAGCCCGGCCGTAACTTTTGCCAATGCCTACAGTACATCAACTTCCTTTAGCATGATAGCAAGCGCAGTCAGCATCACAGCCAACTTTGAAACAGTCACTACCATAACCTTACAACCGGCTGACACGATTGTATCACAAAGCATCATTAGTGGAAACCTCGAAATACTGGCAACTGCGATTGGGGGTGAAACAGTTACGTATCAATGGTATTCGAACACCACAAACAGCAATTCGGGCGGCTCTCCCATTGCGGGCGCTACCAACACTACTTTCACAATACCCACATCACTGACATCGGCGTTAAGCCCTTATTATTATTACTGTGTAGTCCAGACAACGGGTGGCACAACCGATTTACCCTCCCAGGTTGCCGAGGTGACGGTCACTCCTCCCCCACCCTCCATCTCCGGCCCGACCGCCATGACGCTTACCAAAGGCTACGCGGCGACCACCTCTGCTGTTTTCACGATCACGGGCGGTCTCCCCATCACGGTTACGGCAGTAAGCAGCGACAGCCGCATCACATGGGACGATGTTGCCGAGTGTATCATCATTGACGAAGGGCTGCCCCTCGGCGATTATCCGGTGGTACTGACCGCTACTAACGGTATCAATCCCGACGCAATACATAACTTTATGCTGACCATATCGCCCAAACCGACGTACAACATCACCATCAGACCGTCAAGTTTCGGTCGTGTAACGGCAAACACAACATCCGCACAGGAAGGCGAAAACATTATCCTTACCATCTCGCCGGTTAACGGTTATGAGTTGGCATCCATCTCTGCTTCAACAGTCACGCTGCAAAACGCCGACGCCTTGACCCGTACCTTTACGATGCCTGACGGTCACGTTACGATCACGGCATCATTCCAAAAAACCGCCCGTCAGATAATATGGGAACAGGCATCGCCGCTTATCGAAAAGGCGGTTTTCACCGTCACGCAGGAACAGGCAAACACCGATTCCGACCTCCGCAGTATTTTAGCCGACCTCATCAACGACCTGATAAAAGAAACCGGATTTGTCATATCCCCTTCGGACATCGTCATCTTCACCTTCAATCCCGCACAGACGGGAATCCCCGACAACCGTATGGGATCAAACGGCACGTTCGCCTTCCGCGTCACGCCATCGGGCATTAA
>Ga0099364_10014693_pt1 | contig 10393 bp, 9 predicted proteins | sample TergutTh196P3_FD_73070 | JGI IMG/M metagenome (GOLD analysis project Ga0099364, IMG submission 73070) | Microcerotermes parvus P3 segment gut microbial communities from Pointe-Noire, Republic of the Congo - Th196 P3 | ecosystem: Host-associated > Arthropoda: Insects > Digestive system > Gut ...
CTTAGGTCTCGGTGTGCCCAATCCGCCACTTCGCCAAGCCGCCGGGCGTTATGTGACATTCCCCCTACTGCGGTGGTATATTGTGAGTATTATTCTGATTACATTGCGATGCGTTTGTTCTATAGAATGGAATAGGAGAGGTTATGAAATACTTTAAAAAAATCATAGGCGACCGAGTCTATCTATCGCCAATCAATCTTGACGATTTAGAAATTTATACGAAGTGGATGAATGATGTTGAGGTTGTGGGCAATCTGGGGAACTATCATAGAATGTTTAGTCTGAGCAACGAAAAAAGTGCGCTGGAAGAATTAACGAAAGATGGTCAAAACTACGCCATTATCCTAAATGACGGCGACTTGCTGATAGGAAATGTTAGCTTGATGGAAGTCAATAATACCTGCCGCACAGCAACTGTCGGGATTTTCATTGGAGAAGCGGAACATCGCGGAAAGGGATTTGGCACGGAGGCTATGCGTCTTATAGTTGAATATGGTTTTAAGACATTGAATCTTCACAATATCATGCTCACTGTTCACTCTGACAATATGAGGGCAATCGCAAGCTATAAAAAGGTTGGATTTACTGAGTTTGGGCGTCGGCGTGAAGCAAGATATGTAGATGGTCGCTATCTCGATACAGTGTACATGGAAGTGCTGAGTGCAAATTGAACTGATTTTTTCGGCACATCATTGGATGATTCAACTTACTATCTACATCCGGGAGAACGTCACATAACAAGCATCTTAGCGAAATAGCGGTAGGAGTGGAAGCCGAATTGCTGCCGCGCCCCTGACCACTTGCGGTAGTTCGGGTTGCGGTGCGCCCAGTCCGCTACTTCGCCAAGTTGCCGGGCGTTAAGCGCAATGCTAGTAGATGGTTCGACGAGGGACGAGGGAAGTTGAGCGTGAGGGTTCCAAGCATAGCTTGACGTGATGCGTTTTTCCAAGATACCCGAGCCTATTGGCTGAGCAGTATTATTTCAGCGTTTTTGGTTGTGCCGACAAAACGGCACGGAAAGGGTGCGCCGCGCTGTTTCCGGAATCTGCCGCCTAAACTCAGACGCAGAGCAAAGCCGAAAAATAGGCGGTACCGCGAGTGCTTGGACTTGTGAGCTGGCGAAAAGCGTCAACTGCATCCGAGCTCGTATTTTTTTATTGGTGCGGCGCGTTTATCAACGGATCTGCCGGCTAAATCCAACGTAGTGCGAAGCCAAAAAGCGACCCGAGCCGCACGCGCCTAGACTTTCAGACTTTATGAACTTCTGGAATCTGAATAGGCGGTCAGATTGGTGTGTTATGGCTAAATCAGAGATTGTGCAAAACCATTGACCGCAGGGTCGGGCAGGCATTATAATTACAGTAAATGAGGGCTGACTAACGATGTTGCATTGAAGTATTCGGCATTTCTTCAGTTCTTGAAGGATAGCGCATTATTGGCAAGTAAGCAAACAGGCCCGCACTGCGCTTAACAAGCATCTTAGCGAAATAGCGGTAGGAGTGGAAGCCGAATTGCCGCCGCGCCCCTGACCGCTTGCGGAAGTTCAGGTTGCGGTGCGCCCAGTCCGCTACTTCGCCAAGATGCCGGGCGTTATGCGAAATTCGCCCTACTGCGGTGGAAAATTGTAACAACCCCTTAAAAATACGTATTATGAAAGCTGGTAGAACTTGACATGTATGATAGGTATGAAAAGATAATTGATAGTTTTACACACTTTGCTGAACACTCCAGTAAAGTTTATGCTATGATTATTATAGGGTCACAAGCGAGAACGGATCATAGTGCTGACGAATACTCAGACCTAGACATGGTTTTAATCGTTGACGACCTCGACTACTTTGTTGCGTCAAATGAGTGGCTTGATCAAATATGCGAAAGTCATGTATCTTTTATTGAAGATAGTATTGATAGGACAAAAGAGCATAGGGTGCTTGTCGAAAATGCCCTCGACGTTGATATTGTAATTCGACATATCAGTACAGTCAGTGATATTACGACAGATGAAGTAGCGAAAATATTGTCAAATGGCTACAAGGTAGTTATAGATAAAATTGGCGTAGATGGCATTTTACAGACAATCAAACCAAATGAGCCAACTCGCAAGCTACCTAGTGAGAAAGAATATGCAAACACGGTAAATGACTTTTGGTATCATGCTGTTTGGACTTCAAAGAAGCTAAAGCGTGGCGAGTTGTGGACGGCTAAATTCTGTTTGGATTCGTACATGAAATGGAAACTGCTAACAATGATTGAATGGCATTCACAAGTATTAAACGGGAGCGATTTCAATACTTGGTACGGAGGGCGATTTATTGAGGAGTGGGCGGAGCCGTGGATAATAGCTGAACTGTCATTTTGCTTTTCACATTATAACAACGAGGATATGAAATCTGCCCTATTTGCAACGATGGAATTGTTTCGCAAAATCGCTGTTGTTGTTGCAGAGGAACTCCGTTATAAATATCCGCTTACATCGGACAAATATGTAACTGATTGGGTCAAAACAAATCTTGAAGCGCCTAATTTGTTGGTTTGAGCATAATAAAAGACAAAATATATCTCATCCGGGCAAACTTCGCCAAGCCGCCGGGCGTTATGTGCCATATGTCCTACTGCGGTGGAATACTGCAAAACATTTCCTATTCTATTACAGTGAAGTATAAATACGTTCAAGGAGGTCTAAGCAATGACTAACATTCCTGGTTATGCGTTTGATGAAGTAACCCTGATTGACAAAGGGGTTTCAGAAGATAAGAAATACCGTGTCAGAACAACTGATGGATGCTTAATGCTGTTGCGAGTATCAGATATAAAAGAATACGAGCGAAAAAAGACTATGTATTACTTAATGGAGCGCGTTTCCGCTCTTGGTGTTCCGATGTCGCACCCTATTAGTTTCGGAATCTGCGACAATGGGAAAAGCGTGTATAACCTGTTATCCTGGTGCGAAGGCGATACTGCGGATGTATTATTGCCACAACTAACCGAAGCTGAACAATATAAATTAGGTGTTAAATCGGGGGAAGCATTGCGATTGATTCATACTATTCCAGCACCCGATGACTTAATGAGCTGGCGTGAACGATTTATGGACAAATATGACAAACGAGTAAAATCATTTCACGGATGCGGAGTTGAGATTGATGGCAGTGATGAAATGTTTGCGTATTATTGCACTAACATAAACCTGTTGAGTGATCGTCCACAGTGCTTTAATCATGGCGATTATCATTGCGAGAACCTTATGGTATCAGATAAACTGGATGTGTCAGTCATAGATTGGGATTTATTTGACGACAATATATATGGCGATCCGTGGAACGAGTTTAACAGAATATTAAGTACGAAGGTTCATCCGTATTTTACTACAGGGCTTCTACATGGATACTTTGGAGGCGAACCGCCGGAAGAATTCTGGCAATTACTAATGTTTTATTTATCAGCAGGCGTACTACAGTTAGTACCGTGGGCAGCACTGATAGAACCGAGGTTTTTAGATGAGTGCAAGCAAACTGCAATAGATGTACTAGAATGGTACGATGGCATGAAAAATATTTTACCGACATGGTATGTACGAAATCTATTGGGATGAACTAACGATATAGAACAGGGTTATCTACATCCGGACATACGGCACATAACAAGCGGTTTAGCGAAATGGCGGTCGGAGTGGAAGCCGGATTGTCGCCGTGCCCCTGACCGCTTGCGGAAGTTCAGGCTCTGGTGTGCCCAATCCGCCACGTTCGCCAAGCCGCCGGGCGTTATCTGACATTCACCCTAGTGCAGTACGAGTTCTTGACAAGTTTTTTAGTGCAGCCGAATCTACCTAAAAATAGGTCCTTTATATTAACGATAGTGGAGGTTAAAATGGATAAATTAGAAGAATTCAACAAAAGAGGTTATTTTGTCAAAGAAACAGCACCAGTTTATTACACGCAAGATATGGATAAAACTGCAAAATGGTTTGAAGATGTTCTCGGTTGGTATTATGAAATTGACGAACGAAATGCCGATAACAAAGGCGTTTATGGTTGCGTATATGATCTGCCACGAGAAATTGAAAACCTACACATTGCACCATTTACTGGTATTCATATGTTTTTCGGAGAACCCAAAGGCGGTGTTGTAGCTTTTATGAAAGTGCAAGGTGTCGAAGCATTGCACGAGTATGTTGTCAATAAAGGCTACAAAGATATTTCAGAAGTGCAAAAACAACCGTGGGGAGCAAAAATGTGTTCGGTAAATACTCCCGATGGGTATGTTTTGAGTTTTTTTGAGTAAAGAGCAAAATAAGAGCATTATGTGAGATACATGGAATCAGTCCGGGTAAACGTCAGATAACAAGCGGCTTAGCGAAATGTCGGTAGGAGGGGAAGCCGGATTGCCGCCGCGCCCCCGCCCGCCTGTGGAAGCCCGGGCTGCGTTGCGCTCAATCCGCCACTTCGCCAAGCCGCCGGGCGTTATCGGCAATTCACCCTACTGCGGTGCGATTAATTTACAATTCGTTCAGTTGAGTGTAGATTCATGCTGAAGTGAAAATTTATGTATTATGGGGAAGGAATCATTTGTGATAATAGAGTGGGAAAAGGAATGGGATAAAATATATAAACAATACGGAGAAGTACAATCTGAAATACTTCCTTCGGTAAAAATGGCTGTAGATATTTTTAGAAAGAATAATTGCAAAGAAATAATGGATTTGGGTTGTGGTACTGGAAGGCATACAATATTCCTTGCTCAGAATGGTTTTTCTGTGATTGCTACAGATATATCAGTAACTGGAATAGAAACAACAAAATCTAAAGCTGACTCTATTGAATTAAAAAACATTAAATATGTCCAACATGACATGAGAAAAATTCCTTTTGATAATGATTCTCTTGACGGTATTTTATGTGTTTGGACCACTGGACATGGAATGTTAATTGATATAGAAATGAATATAGTTGAAATATATCGAGTATTAAAACCAAACGGTGTAGTTGTAATTGATTATGTTTCAACAGCTGATGCAAATTATAGTAGAGGTGAAAGAATAGAAAATAATACATTTATAAATAATGTAAAGGGAGAAGAAAAAATACCGCATCATTATTCGACAAAAGATGAATTGGAAAAATTATATGTAAATTTTGCGAGAGTAGAAATAATACCAATAAGCTATGTTTATGGAAAGAATAATGAAAACACAATTAAGGCATACTTAGTAATAGCAGTAAAATAAATTATGTAGGACATTGCATAGTATATTTTCGGCAGCGTTTAGCTTCTATGAAAAAAGAGATTTTGCCACGGTATCACATTCTGTGAGGTGTCCGTTAGTAAGAATAACATTAAGATAAATAGATATAACCCGGGTAAACTGCCGATAACAGGCACCTTAGCGAAATAGCGGTAGGAGTGATAGCCGCTGTGCCGCCGTACCCTTACCGCAGGTGATTGTCCATAGTGCGGTGTACCCCGTCCGCGACTTCGCCAAGCCGCCGGGCGTTATGTGCAATACTACGTTTATGGTAAACCTCAAAGAAAAATCACACAGATGACTTCCGTGCAGACCGCGACATTCAAGAGCAGGTCTGCCACATTTTACGTCGATTGCGTTTTCTGAGTGGCCTAGTAACATGGGGTGCATAGCTTGTTGAGGAGTCTGCCAAATAGATCAACCTCCGTTCAAAGCCAATCATCCGTACCGATAACCCTTGTCTTTTCAGCAATTGGAGCATATGAAGTCTGAGCAAACCGCCAGAGAGCAGCCTGTCCCACTTCCTGATGGAACTGCCGCCTAGACTAATCTTCAAGCAAAGCAATGAGTAGTCCAAGCCGCAAGCGCATAAATATGCAGATAGAGTAAACAGCCGAAACAGGAGTAAGCCGCTTGCGTGCAGCCTGCCCCGCTGCTTGATTGAACTGCCGCCTAGACCAGACCTCAAGCAGAGCATAAAGTAGTCCAAACCGCAAGCGCTTAGACCAGCAGTTAAAGTAGACAGACGAAACAGGAGCAATCCTCTTTTAATCAGCCTGTCCCGCTGTCTGATTGAACTGCCGCCAAAACCAGACATCAAACAAAGCAAAATTAAGTCCGAGCCGCAAGCGCCTAGGCTTGCAGATGGAATAGGCATCAGCAGCTTAAATATACTATTTGAATGAGGTCTGCCCCGCTGCTCGATGGAACTACCGCCTAAATCAAACGAAGTGCAAAATAATTGATTTGCTGTATGTCAAGTATTACAATGCGTATTGGCAGAACCTGCTTTGAAAGTAAAAAGCATGACATCCGTACTGCGTCTAACAGGCACCTTAGCGAAATAGCGGTAGGAGTGATAGCCGCTGTGCCGCCGTGCCACTGACCGCAGTTGATTGTCCATAGTGCGGCGTACCCCGTCCGCGACTTCGCCAAGCCGCCGGGCGTTATATGCCATTACCCCTAGTGCGGTGCGAGTTTGTTGATTAAACCTGTAGACATGGAGAACACTGCGCAGATTAAGCGTGTTTGATATCTATTCGGATGGGGTTTCGGGGCTATGAGTTTGATGCAGTTTCCTGTTTCCACGCAACATTTGACAAGTAATTTATCTTTCCTCATAATGGCACTAAGCGCCGAGAAAGGATTACAACTATGGACGAAACCACAAAAGTCATCCATGACTACTACAACAACATCGTAGAAAAAGAATGGGAGCGGGTTGCTGGCAAACCGGAGTTTCTCTTGGGTTGCCGTATGCAGAGCCGTTATATAAAACGAGGCGACAAGGTTCTAGACATCGGGGGCGGGCCAGGGCGATACTCGTTATTCTATGCGGAAAAAGATTGCGATGTCACGCTTATCGACTTGTCGTCTGAGAATGTCAAGTTTGCGAAAGAGCGAGCTGCTGAACGTTGCGTAGTTCTCAACGGCATAGTTGGTGACGCTAGGGAAACCGACAAGCTCGTGACAGATACATTCGATCATGTTTTGCTCATGGGACCGATGTATCATCTCCTAGAAGAATCAGACCGTGTTAAAGCTGTAAACGCATCTCTAAATGTGTTGAAGCAAGGTGGAATGTTATTCGTCTCGTTCATAAATCTGTTCGCAGGAATAATCTATGCAATGCGGGGTATGCCCGAACTAATAGAAACATCCCTGCCGTCTGAAGTTGAATACAAAAATTGTGTTATCAACCAGAAAAGTTTCGCGGGAGATGCCTTTACCAAGGCGTTTTTCATCGAACAGAGTGAGGTTCTGCCTTTTATGTCCCAGTTTCCTCTAGAAAAACTTCATCTTATAGGACAGGAGGGGATTACATGCCCCTGTGTGGGTAATATAATGACTCAGCCTCCCGAAATCGTAGAAAAATGGCTCGACTTTTGCGAGCAAACATGGGAACGCGAGGATTTACTCAGTTGGTCGGAGCATTTGATGTATGTTGGGAGAAAAATGTAAGTGTGACGGAGTTATTGATGCCTCCGTCAAGGTTGATAGTCTGTAAACCTACAAAACATTGACGTTGCAAGCATTGATTTAGGATGTGGTGCAACACAGCCGGGGCAACGGCATATAACAAGCGGTTTAGCGAAATGGCGGTAGGTGTGGAAACCTAAAGCCGTCTGCACCCCTGACCATATGTGATAGTTCAGGTCATGGCGCTCCCAATCCGCCACTTCGCCAAGCCGCCGGGGCGTTATGTGAAATATACCCTAGTGCATTGCTATGTTGTATTGACAAAAGCGGCATTAGTGGTATTATTTATATAGTCTTTACGAGGATGTGATAAAATGTACGAACAACTGACAAGGATAACGCATAACGCAGACGTGATGGGTGGTAAAGCCTGCATAAAAGGAACTCGTGTTACAGTAGGTATGATTCTGACTCTTATCAGCGAAGGTAAAACGATAAGAGAGTTGCTGGATGATTATCCGTACCTTGAAAATGAGGATGTTATGCAAGCGATAGCATATGCAGCGTGGACAGTTGATGCCAGAGAGTCGGTGGTTGTGTCAGCATGAAGCTACTAGTTGACATGAATCTTCCCATCAAGTTTGCAGATTTGCTTGTTGGCGAAGGCATAGTATCTGAGCATTGGTACAGAGTTGGCGAACCAGATGCCAGAGACTCCGAAATAATGAGTTATGCACTTGAGCATGATTTTATCGTTGTTACCTGTGATTTAGATTTCAGCGCAATTCTATCTGCAACTAAAGGTATTAAGCCAAGTATCATACAGGTTCGCGCACGCAATGTGCCGTGGAAAGACTTGGCTAAAATAGTAGTCAATTCTGCTACGCAAAGCATTGTCGAGTTAGATGCTGGGGCAATTCTCACGCTTGATGCTAAGATGTCAAGATTGAGGCTTCTGCCGCTATGATATAACACTATATCCATCCGGGTATACTTCACATAACAAGCGGTTTAGCGAAATGGCGGTCGGAGTGGAAACCAGTAGTATTCTGCGCCCCTTGACCTCTGTGATAGCGCAGGTCACGGCGCGCCCAATCCGCCACTGCGCCAAGCCGCCGGGGCGTTATGCGCTATACTACATTTTTGAGTTCTCCCACGTATGTATTGCCGAACAGGCGACTCCCGCGCAGACCACATCTTAAGAACGGGTTTGCCTACGTTTTACTGTTGTACCATCTAGCAGACACACCAACAAAGTACGTCCCGCTTTTTGTGGAATATTACGCCTTGCCGAACCCAAAAATAGACTGTACCACAAACATCTAAACATGCGGCCTGTATAAACATCCGAAGCTTTAGCAAGCTGTCAGAAAGAGGCCTGTCCCGCTGTTTTGAGGTTCTACCGCCTAAGTCCATCTTGAAGCAAAACCAAAAGTAGTCCGAACCGCAAGGCGCCTAAACTTGTAGGTGGAATAAACATCCGAAACTTGAACAGGCTGTCAGAAAGGAGCCTGTCTCGCTGTTTGAGGGGTCTACCGCCTATATCAAACTTCAAGCAAAGCAAAAAAGAAGTCCGAACTGCAAGCACCTAGACTTGCAGGTAGAGTAAACATCCGAAGCCTGAGCAAGCTGTCGGAACGGAGCCTGTCCCACTGTTTGAGGGTTCTACCGCCTAAATTAAACTTCAAGCAAAGCAAAAAGGAGTCCGAGCCGCAAGTGCCTAGACTTGCAGGTAAAATAAACATTCGAAGCCTGAGCAAGCTGTCAGAAAAGGGCCTGTCTCGCTTGTTGAGGGGTCTACCGCCTAAATCAATCTAAAAGCAGAGCAGAAAAGCACTCCGAGCCGCAAGCGCCTAGACTTGCAGGTAAAATAAACATCCGAAGCCTGAGCAAACTGTCAGAAAAAAGCCTGTCTCGCTGTTTGAGGGTTCTACCGCCTAAATCAACCGTTATGCAAAACCCATTGACTTGCAGGCAACTCATGGGTTACAATTCATTCTAGGTGAACGCGCTATTTGAAGAAATCGAGCATACCATCCGTACAGCGCATAACAAGCAGTTTTGCGCAATGGTGGTTTGAATGGAAACCCAAGTTCCGTAGCGACCTCTAAACGCTTGTGATTGTTCGTGCTACTGCGCATCCAATCCACCACTGCGCAAAGCTGCCGGGGCGTTATCTGCCATTCACCCTAGTGCGGTGCGATTTTATTTACAATCCTTTTAAAGATGCTAAGAATTTTTATATAAGAGTGATTGTCAGTTTTAGTAAATGTAATATAAATGGGATATTAAACTATAAACATTACGCCTGCCATGCTGAACAAGAGCGTTGTAAGCGCTTTCATTGTTATTTATACATCAAAATGTTTGGCTTAAAGAAATTATCGCTTATACTGTGGTATAAGAAAACTTACGATTAATGAAATCTATTTTGAACAGGAGAAAATCAGAAATGAGAATGACAGTTGTTAATGACTATGAATACACAGGCCAAATAATCGAATTAGGAATTGGTGACACAGTGCAACTTGGTGAAAGAACTGATTCTAATGGGCAGTATCCTGATTGGATTCATTGTAGGTCGGATAAAACTGGAAAAACCGGATGGGTAGCGATCAGGGTTTTGTCAATGCAAGAAAACACTGCTAGTGTAAATGAGAATTATACATCCGAGGAAATGACTGTTACAGCGGGTGATATTGTAGAAACGATATACGAACTTAACGGTTGGTATTGGTGCAAAAGATTATCAGATTTAAAAGAAGCGTGGATAGATAAAAGCAATCTTGCAAAAACGGAAGTATAAGAATGGTATAAAGATAAGTGGAACCTGTCCGGGTAAACGTCAGATAACAAGCGGTTTAGCGAAATGGCGGTCGGTGTGGAAACCAGTAATTTTCTGCTCCCCAAGACCCTTAGTGATAGTTCAAGATATGTCGCTCCTAATCCGCCACTTCGCCAAGCCGCCGGACGTTATACGACATTCACCCTAGCGCGATACGAACTGTCAGA
>Ga0099364_10014694_pt1 | contig 10392 bp, 10 predicted proteins | sample TergutTh196P3_FD_73070 | JGI IMG/M metagenome (GOLD analysis project Ga0099364, IMG submission 73070) | Microcerotermes parvus P3 segment gut microbial communities from Pointe-Noire, Republic of the Congo - Th196 P3 | ecosystem: Host-associated > Arthropoda: Insects > Digestive system > Gut ...
TTAATCATTGTTTGCTCCCTTTCTCGAAATATCGGTTTCAATGCCTCTTTCACCCTCGCCGACTCCAAACGCCGATTGTGCGCCTGCATGGCTCTTGCCGTGAAATCCAACAATTCTTTCGTTAATTCTATCTGTTGTTCTCCGTCCGAAATCTCCCGAAGCGGCAACAACGCCTCTGGAAACTCATCATCAGCACCGCCCGTCATCTTGTGCAATATACCCAATGCCAGCCGCAACACGGCTCCGCCGACCAACTTGACATTGTCAACAGATTACACAGATTATACAGATTGATATGAAAAAAATAATCTGTAAAATCTGTACAATCTGTTGATAAAAAATGCATTGACTGACATTGAGCAGTATAATTGCGGATAAAACGCAAGCGTCATCTATTCTAACTCCTAACTTCTAACTCCTCACCCACTACTTTGCTAAATTCATCAATGTTTGTGCAATTCTCGGGAGCGGAACGAGTGATTCCGCTCCTCCCCTTGCATACGCCTCTTTGGGCATTCCAAAGACGACGCAGGTCGCTTCGTCTTGAGCGATACAACGTGCGCCAGCATCTCGCATCGCTTTCATTCCGCTGGCACCGTCCGCTCCCATGCCGGTCAACATCGCTCCGATGGCTTTGTTGCCCGCATTTTTGGCGACGGAATTCATCATCACTTCGACCGAAGGACGATGTCCGCAACAGAGCGGACCATCGAAACAGCGCACCCCCCAGCCGCCCGGCTTTTTGACGACTTCCAGTTGCTTACCGCCCGGCGCAATAAGCACGCGACCGTCATAAATCATATCGCCATCGGCGGCTTCTTTCACGACCACTTGAGCGATTCCATTGAGCCGGTCGGCAAACATTTTCGTAAAGCCGGCAGGCATGTGTTGCACCACGATGGTGCCGATAAAACTTCTCGGAAAGCCGCAGATGACATCCCGCAGTGCCTCCGTACCGCCGGTCGAAGCACCGATGGCACAAATTTTCTTGGAAAGAGACTGACCGGCAACTTTTCCTGCCAGGGCGGTTCCAGCCGTGCCTGCGACGGGTTCGTACTGCTTGTTTTTCCAATGGGAGACGTTTGCTGTCGAAGCGATTTTGACTTTGGTACGGAGTTCGTCTATCATGCTGCCGAGGTCCCCGCCTTTGGGTTTGGCAACGAAATCGACGGCACCAGCCGCCATGGCTTCGAGTGTCGTTTTCTGACCTCGTTCTGTGAGGCTGCTGACCATCACGACGGGAATCGGATACTGCGGCATGAGTCGTCGGAGAAATTCTACGCCGTCCATTCTTGGCATTTCCACGTCGAGTGTTAGGACATCGGGACGCAGTTTGACGATGGCATCTCGTCCGGCGAAGGGATCGGAGGCGGTTCCACAGACTTCGATGTTGGGGTCTTGCGAGAGCCCTTCGGTGATAATTTTTTGTACCAGTGGCGAGTCATCGATGACTAGTACACGAACGACGCGGCGCGGCGGCATAACGATAGTTCCAATTTTTCAGATAGGCTGACAATTTACACCATTGTAACAGAGATGGGGAGAGATTGCAAGAGACGAAGCCGCTCGAGCAGTCCGTCAGACGGACTGTTGGTTTGGGGAAATGCTACCGCCTTCTCGGAAGTTGTGGTACAATGAGCGGTTACTGTTTTTTGTGCTTGTCCCAAAATTCTCGTTGCGATGTCGCAGATAACCCACACATTCGTCGGAAGAAAACAAGAATTGGATCAATGGACGGAACTCCTCTCCGAACCCGCAGTCAAAGGACAAGCCGTCGTGGTCGTCGGGAAATACGGGATGGGGAAAACTTGGCTCCTCGAAAAAATGATTCAAACGGGACAGGAACACAAAACCCTCAAGTGTTTTACCGTGCGATACGTCATGGGCCCCGATGAATCCCCCGGCATGATCCTCCGTGTCATTCTCGACGATATGTTTCAAGCCGCACGGTACACGGCAGGAACTCTCGATGTCAATGGAAAACGTTTTGAACAATGGTCGCACCTCTATCAAAAACTGGGGCTTTTTCTTAACCATACCGAGAAGGATTTTCAACTCCTCGAACAACTCCGGTTTGACAGCCGAAAAAACATCTTCGATCAATTCACCACCCGGCTGCAAATCCTCTCCGCTGCGCTGCCTAATCAAGGGCACCTTTTGCTCGCCGTCGATCCCGAACTAGATACGCTGGCTTCGCGAGTCGAACTTTGGACACAAGTTGTCAAAGACCTTCCGCCGAAAATCTTTTTCCTTTTTGCCCAAAGGTACAAAGATTCGTTGGCTATCAACGAAGAATTCCGATCCCAAAAAAACGTTCATTTCATTCCTGCATTGGAACAGCAACCGCAAGGACTCGCCGATTTGAAAGACAGCGAAGTAAACCAATTACTCGATGTCTATCTGCCGGAATACAAAGGTAAATCCATTGATCGGCAAGCCATGATAGAATGTTTTCATCAGTATAGCAATCATCCTTACGCTGTTCATGCGGCTCTAAACTTATTGCTTTCACCGAGTTTTACGAGTCCCGATCAGTTGCCTGCCGAGCCGATGCCAACCGCTGTGTGCCCGTTGCTGTGGAAAGGAATTACCGAGCATCCGCTTCACGAAGATGCAGAGCGGCTGTTCAAAACGTATGCGGTGCTGGAAGTACCCGCTCTCGACGAAATGACATGTTGGGTTGCCGATCTTACATCTGAACAACTCGAAGCGATTTTTGCTGATCCGTTTCTCAGTTCGATGATTCGGAGAGAATCCGATGGACGCTTGCTCTATCATCATCATTTGATGTCCTATATCCGAGCGTTGCTTCATACCGAAGAGGGGACGTTGACACCGGAGGCGAAGCAACTTCATCAACGTGCGATGACGGGATACGCCGACTTAACGCATCGGTCGATCAAGCCGGATCCGCTGGCGACGGTTCGGTACGCGGAACATGCGCTGGCGGTCGGCGGTCCTACATTGTTTGCTGAAACACTCTGCCAGTGTTCGGAGTTATACTTTGCACTGGGCTTCTATCAAACGTATGCAACACTCATTGATCGTGCATTGGTGTTGGTTCCTCCATTGTCGGCGGAAGCGGCTGACCTGTATTTTCAACTAGGACAGTTACGGCGGCAACAGGGAGACCTTCGAACCGCCATCCAACATTACAAGACTGCGCTGCACACGTCACGAAAAATTTCTGCCCCTGAACGGATTGCGTCGATACTCTTTTGTCTTGGTCGGGCTTCGTTGGAAAATGAACATCTCTCTGAAGCGGAGATGTGGCTGAAGGATGCGGAGGCATACTATGAAGCGGGGCCCAACAAACAGGGCTTGGCAGAGGCATTGGTATTGATGGCTGAAGTACAATGGAAACAGGGACGCACGCAAGAAGCGGAAAAAGTCCTGCAAACGGCTCTGAACACCGTCAAAGGAATACGGCATTACCGTCAGCAAGCAAAGGGTATGTCGGCAGTCTATTCTGCGTGGGGACGAATGTACGATCACATGGGTAACATCGAACGTTCGGCGGAAATGTACCATAAGGCACTAGATTTGACCAAGGATATTTACGATCAGGAGGCGGAAGCGGAATTGCGGACATCGTTGAGTTCGATACTTGAACGAATCGGCAACTTAAAATCGGCGGTAGAACAAATGTCGAAGGCGATGGCGATTCATCAAGAATTGAAACTATTAGAACGCTGGGCGGAGGACAATATACGGTTAGCGAGAATTGCAGAGATGCAAGGTAAACCAAAGTTAAAAGAAGAACATCTCAGTCGGGCACGTCAGATGTATCAGCAACTTGGCAACAGACAGAAACTCGGTGAACTCGGCGGAGAATAATTTGACAAGATTTTTGCGCCGGAGTACCGGTTTTGGCAACCCTTGAAATTACAGGACGAAACGAGAAAGTAGCCTCCGGGCGGTCTATTTATGTTGCTTGCCTTGTGTAGGAACAGAATTGTTTGACAACGCAACGGCAAATACAAGTCCCGAAACATGTCTGTGCAGGTAGGTTGCCGACCGCCGGGCGGCAACGTCGCCGGTAGGCGACTGGAGGGGCGTGTTCGGTAAAACAGGCGTTTCCCGCCTCCAAGTGCGGAGTACCGCACGCAGCCGCCCGGCGGTCGGCTGCCTACCTCAATAGCCTTGATTTTAAGGTGCCAAAAACTTGTGTAGATACCATTGGCTAAAGCCCCTTGTTTATCCCTTTTATTGCCCTGACAAGGATTTATCCCCTTGCTTGCGGGGTTACGGAACAGGTCTATTGTCATGCTCAAAGTTTTCGCACAGAAACCCAAAATGCATCTTGCCAGTTGGTCGGCTCACGGCATAAAGGGGGACGGCGAGTACGCTTTGAACCGTCTAACCCGTTCCATTACCGCCCGACTCATGCTGCTATGCTTGCAACGCCCGGAATCTTTCACTCTCCCGCAAAAACCGGTACTCGAAAGGGCTGCGGCAAATCCGCCGCCTTCACCTCGACCATCGGCAAGTCTTCGACCCTCCGCACCTCGTAAGGCTCACCCGTAAAAGGATCGCGGTAACTATTCGTGTTGGTTTGTCCCAATGAATGAAGCACCGCCACAAGAGCCCTATTCACCGCCGACCGGTCTTGTACAAAAAGCCGCATAAAACGATCCACGTTTTGTAACCGAAGATTCGCCACAAAAGGCTCCAATGAAACACCATTTTCGTCGTAAGTGTATTCTTTGCTACGGCGTTCTCTATTGATTTGATTCAAAACATCCTGCCGCTTTATCAAAGGCTCTCTGCTGATGTCCAATATCTTCTGCATAGATCGAAGATAAAAAATCTTGTCATCCTCATGATACATCCGAAAGCCTCGGATAGCAGCGTCGAGCATGTTACGTCTTTCCAATGTCCGAAGTTCCTCTGGTTCCAATGCGTTTTCGAATCCGTCCATCGTAATGTGTTGGTACAACATGAGAGTGCGGGCGCGGTCGCCGAACCAAGCGGCATACTCCGATGTCCAATTTTGGTATTGCTCCGCAAGCATCGTCCGCAAAAAAATCATGTGCTGTCTCTCAAAGTTAGGGTCAAGCACTACCCGTTGCATCACGTTGAAAGCCCGGAGACGAACATGTGCCGCATCGGTACGAGTTCCGACATCTTGCAGTTTCGAGGCTAAATAAGTGATACGAAAAATATACGCCAAAGAATCGATTGCTTCCTTAATGTTTCCGTCAAGTAGTGCTTGCGCGATGGCATACTCTTCTAACAGTGCGTAGTCGGCAAGATATTTTGACGCTCCTGTGTTCACCCTTGTTCCTCCATACGAGAATGAACCCAGTGATTCGGAACTCTCGAAGATATAATAAAAGTGTGTCGTTCTTGTTTGTTTCAGTTCGTTGCGGAGAGCCTGCTGCCGCAGTTCAAATTTGGTAAGCGTTGGACGAACACGGTCGAGCGTTTCTTTGTCTATATCCCAAGTACCGAGGGGACTTGCTGCCCAAAGTTTTTCCAAATCGTCTTTCGGAAGTTTTTTCGGATCATCGGAATCGATTTCGTAGTAATCGCGGAAAGAGACGTGGAGCGTTACGGCAATGTTGGTGGATTGGAGCAGTCTTTGCCGTTCTTCTTCGGGAATAGAGGATAGTCCGCGAAACACATCGGCGGGCAATCCTTCTTGGTCGATGACTTTTTCGATTTCGGCGATGAGTTCTTTTGACGTTGCACTGCGGAACGTTTCGGCACCGGCGAATCGGGAGAAGGGAATATCGAAGTCGTTTCCGCCGAAAAGGCGAACCGATTGTCCCGTGCGTTCTCCGCCTCTATGCCGTTGAAAGCCGGAATAGATATAGAACGCTATGACGGCGGCAATGATCGCCGCCGCCCAATAAACTCGTGGTATTTGTTTTAGCATTTCTCTCCATTATACACGAAACGGCTCGCTTCAGAGAGCCGGGAACGGAGCAATTTTCCGCCGCCCCAGTCCGCAGTCCGTCAACATGTTGTCAATCTGGGTGAACACAGGTAGGTTGCCGACCGCCGGTCGGCAACCTACTTCATGAGGCAAACTTGTTAACAGACCGGTAGGCGTGCGAGCCTAATTTTTTAGATTTTTTTCCGTACAAATCGCTGTGAGAAACGTATAAGGTTAGATACGCATTCATCACGGAGGTTTTATGCAGAACAATCTCAGCCATTCTTCTCTCGTTCCTACATTTTTTTCGAGGAGTTCGTTATGGCAGGGAGGTTCTTATCGCCCGCATACCAAAACGGAAACGACAATAGCGCAATCCGACGAGTGTTGCAAAATAATACACATATTGCAAAAAACGTCACCGCATGCATCATTTTGCAACTTTTTGTTTTCAGAAGCAGGAAAAAACAAGCAAGATGTTTTCCGAAACTCTCAAAATTTAAGGGAATTTGGGAGTATTCCCCTGTTCTCTCGTCTTTCTGTACTTTTGTGGGAATTGGCATACATTGTGCTAGTTATATTCATGAGCAAATATCCATACGCAATTTTATAGGGCGGGGAGAATTTTTTGGGGAAATGCAAAGATTATCCTTTACATTCCCGAATTCGCATGTTAGAATAGATGATGCGAGGGGTTCCTGTAATTATTTGCATTGGAGCCGTGACCGGAAGGTCGCGGTGCTTGAAGTTCAGTGTCGCAACCTTCCGCGGCTCTGAAAGGTATTTTTAGAGGTTCCCAGGAGGTTTTCGATTTTGTAATGGACTGCCCTATGATTTGCCTTTTTCGTTTAGGAGGATGCCATGAGAATGTTACAGATAATTTTGGGAGCAGGTGCAGTAGTTGCCCTGATGGGGCTGAACGTTACACTTGCGGATATAAAGAATGAGTCAGCGCGATCGTCGATAGGGACGTTTTCCCTTGACATCGGGGACGGAACTGTCATGCCGGACGTGTCGTTTAGCATGATGGGTGGTGCAGGCGGCGAAGAGGCGCAAGCGACGTGTATGATGACTCCCGGCGGTCCTGCAATGAATGTTTTGTTGGAATTGCCGCCGCTTGTGGACCCGGTTTCAGAGGTCGCGTACAACTCGCCGCACACAACGCTCGCTCCGCTTAACTCGCTTAACTCGCCTCCGGCAACGTTGCCGTATAATCCCTATCGTCCCAGTTTGACGGGCACATCCAATAACACCAACAATGATGGCGGAGGAGGGGAGGAAGATGTGTCGGTAGTGCCGGCACCAGCAACCCTGGTGATCGTCGGACTCGGTATCGCCGGTATAGCGGTGATGCGCCGCCGCAAACTCCAAAAGGAACCCGTCGCGTAAGGTTTTCGCCATAAAATTGTCGGGGCGTTTTTGTTCACAGAGCCGCGGTCTTTAGATTGCGGCTCCGTCTGTTGCCCTATATTTTCTGGCGAATGTGAAAGACGAATTCCGTTCTCCAACGTTCTCCGGTGCGGAGTGCCAGTCCGATAACAAGTTTTCTTCCCAAATGTATCCGTCCTCACTTCAAGGATTGAAAAAGTAGGCACTTGACCGCGGGGCGAGCAAGTCGGCAGGTGCCGGTTTGAGTTATCTCAACAAAAGCCCCGCCACTCGCCGATGACGGGACTCCTTTGCCGGTTTGAACAAAAAACTTGTTAGCGGACTGCGTCAAAATAAAGTTGGTGTTTCGCTCTTGCTGAGCGGAACACCAACTTTATTTTTACACACTCACTCCATGGGCGGACGTTATACTGTAAGGGGGGCTATACTGCAACACGCCAATAAGTGAACATTTTTCCTCCGTGCATTCTCCGTGTTCTCCGTGGTTGGATTTAACCACGGAGAACACGGAGGAAACACGGAGAGGAAAGCGGCAATTTATGGCGTGGTACGGGATATTGACTTCGGAGCCGTAACGAAGTAACATTTACAGTCAGTGTTGTTGCCCGATTCTTCCGCCATGAAAGAACTAATAGTTAAGGCAAGTCTTGAATGCCTTGATGAAGTAATCGACTTCGTAAATAAGGAACTCGACCGCAATAATTGTCCGTCAGAATTCCAAGGCAACATAGATTTGGCAGTGGAAGAAATTTTTACAAACATTGCCAATTACGCGTATCGACCGGCAAGCGGCAGTGCTGCCATAAGTATTGCCGTCGGGGAAGCAATCGTCATTAGATTTGAAGACACCGGCAAACCCTATAACCCTCTGGAACGTCCCGACCCTGATTTGGACAAACCCCTAATGGAACGTGACATCGGCGGACTAGGCGTTTTTCTTGTGAAAAAAATTATGGACAAGGTCGATTACACGCGAATTGAAAATAAAAATGTCCTTGTACTAACCAAGAAGTGTGGTTGTTGACTCCTGCCGCTTTTTACGTTATAATGTACTGGTAGTGTTCTCTAAAAGTAGGAAGGTCAAATGGGAGTCGGAAACATCGTGGTTACGAAGGAAAACACGTCGAATGGTATTAAGTTAACCGTGCAGGGACGCGTCGATTCGGTAAATGCAGCCGAACTGGGTGATGCCCTAGAACAAGTCGTAAAGAAGAGATATGCTAATATCGTCTTGAATATGCTCCGGGTTGAATACCTGTGTTCTACCGGAATCAGGGTGATTCTCAAAGCCTACAAAGAGACCAAGGCGGCAGGCGGTAAATTTGGAATAGAAAAGCCGTCCGAATGCGTCAAAAACGTTTTGGGAATTGTCGCGTTGGACGAGATGCTAATAGGCGAAACGGCATGAGATTGTTTTTTGCTATTCTCCGATAATTTTCACGAGGACTCTTTTGGTTCGTCTTCCATCGAACTCGCCGTAGAAGATTTGTTCCCAGGTGCCGAAGTCGAGTTTTCCCTCGGTGATGGCGACGACGACTTCGCGTCCCATAATTTGCCGCTTATGATGGGCATCGCCGTTGTCTTCGCCGGTGCGATTGTGGGCGTACCGTTGCGGCGAAGCATCAAAGGGGGCAAGGTGTTCGAGCCACTTCTTGTAGTCTTGGTGCAGACCGGATTCATCATCGTTGATGAATACCGATGACGTAATGTGCATGGAATTGACAAGCACTAAACCCTCTTGAACACCGCTTTTTTTAACGGCGGCGGCAACTTGCAGAGTGATGTTCACGAAGTCCATCCGTTGAGGAACTTGGAGAGAAATGATTTCACGATATGATTTCATTCCGATTACTGTACCGTATTTTTGAAAAAAAACCAGTGAATCCCTCACGCATAATTTAGACAATTTATTGCAACCCACTCCAAACCTGCTAGAATAAAAAGTACCATGAGAACATCGTTATTCCCCATTTCCCTAGTTATCGCCGGTTGCTTGATTACAGCAACCTTCGCTCAAAAGTTCGACTACCCACCGGCACAGAAGTCCGAACAAACCGACGAATACTTCGGCACCACCGTTGCCGATCCCTATCGCTGGATGGAAGCCGACTCGCCGAAACTCCAACAATGGATCGAAGCACAAAACGAATTGACCAACGCTTATCTCGACTCGCTCCCCTTCAGGGACGACCTGCGAAATCGACTCACCGAACTGGTCGATTATCCCCGATACGGTACGCCCTGGACACGAGCAGGAAAACTCTTTTACTTCAAGAACGATGGACTCCAAAACCAGTCCGTGTTGTATGTCCTCGACACGCCGGACGCAGAGCCGCGAGTGTTGCTTGACCCTAACAAACTCTCCGAAGACGGAACCGTCGCTCTGCAAACGACTTCCGTCTCCAAAGACGGAAAATATCTCGCCTATTCCATCGCCCGAAGCGGCTCCGATTGGAACGAAATCTTCGTGCTGGACATTGCAACCGGCGAACCGCTTGCCGACCATATCGAATGGGTAAAGTTCTCCGGTATCGCTTGGTATGACAACGGATTCTTTTATAGCCGATACGATGAACCGGAAGGGGACAGATTAACGGCGAAAAACGAATTCCACAAAATCTATTATCACAGCCTCGGTACGGAGCAAACTGCCGACCGGCTTATTTTTGACACACCAGAACATCCCTTACGTAACCACCGGGCATCGACAGACCGTGATCAACGCTTTATTTTCATTTCGGAAAGTGAGTCGACGTATGGAAACTCGCTCTATTTGGTGCGTTCCATCTCAGAAGATATGTCCGAGGTAAAATTGTTTCCCGTCATAACGGACTTCCGCTCGGAGCAGAATGTCGTTGCAGTCTTGGATGATACAATTTATCTCTTGACCGACCGCGATGCCCCAAACAAACGTCTCGTGCGGCTTGATTCCACCAATCTCAATTTTGTTGATGTTATCCCAGAGACCGACACGCTCTTGTCCAGCGTTTCCTGTATCGGCGGAAAGTTTATCGTTACCTATCTGAAAGATGCCGCCCACGAAGCCTTTGTCTATGACAAGTCGGGACAACGAATCCGGGAGATCGAACTGCCGACGCTCGGTATGACCGGCTTTTCCGGCG
>Ga0099364_10014695_pt1 | contig 10392 bp, 7 predicted proteins | sample TergutTh196P3_FD_73070 | JGI IMG/M metagenome (GOLD analysis project Ga0099364, IMG submission 73070) | Microcerotermes parvus P3 segment gut microbial communities from Pointe-Noire, Republic of the Congo - Th196 P3 | ecosystem: Host-associated > Arthropoda: Insects > Digestive system > Gut ...
GCTCCCTTGTTCTGCAAACCGACTGCATTCAACATACCGGAAGCTGTTTCCGCCATACGGGGATAAGGGTTTCCTTCCCTCGGCTCAATAGTCGTTCCTTTCACAACGATTCCACCGAGACAGGCAATATCCATAAAATCTGCATATTCAAGGCCATACCCAAACGTTCCCGAAGCAGTCATCACGGGATTTTTCAGGGTCAGTCCGCCTATCTTTGTTGTCAATTCAGCCATGTCAGTTGATTGATATTAAAAACAGGGCCTTCCGTACAAACGCACTTGTGCCCTTCTGTCGTCTGTTCCACACAACACAGGCAAGCTCCGAAACCGCATGCCATCGTATTTTCCAATGACGCCTCACATTCTATGCCTCTGGGTATTGCATACTTAGCTACTGCGACCATCATTGGTTTGGGGCCACAGGTGTATATCCGGTCGAATGCTGTGTCGCGCAATATGGAGTGGTCGGTCACATATCCTTTCTCGCCCAACGAACCGTCTTCCGTTGTAACATAAACTGTTCCAAGTCTGTTGAAATCGGCAATTTGTACCACGTCCTCCTTCCTTCCGGCGCCGACTAAAAATTCCGGCTCAAAACCGGACTGTTTCAATTTATCGCCCAGAAACAACAACGGAGCAATCCCCACTCCACCTCCAATCAACAACAACCGGGAGGTACCCGATTCGCGAGGAATAGTAAAACTATTGCCAAAAGGCATCAACAGATTGACCCTCTCCCCTACCCTATATGTTGCCATACGGCATGTGCCCGCCCCGATACATTGTATCAACAACCACAGTTCATTCTTTTTCCGATCCACAAAATTGATTGATATCGGACGACGCAGAAAAGTATGGGGTGAACTGTCTACACGGACTGCGACAAATTGCCCTGGCTGCATATCCGGTAATCGGTTTTCAGCAGTCAGTTTCAGCAGGCAACAATCGTACGAGAGCATTGTATTCTCCGTCACCTGTAAATCTAATACATATTTTTTCATCCGTTCTCCCATGTCCGACTGCAAATATACATGATATTTTTTTTAATCACAGCTATACAGATAAAAATTGCATGCGGCGCTGTCGTCGTATTTTTATTTAAAATGACATCATAAGAGGATGATTTTTATCAACAACTGACATTATCCCTTCATTTCCATTATGACACATACATTTATATAATTAACGAACTGATAAAGTTTAATGCCGGTTTAAACGTCTATCTACATACCGGAAACAAAAGAATCCAAACGAAGAAGTCACACTTGATTTACCACTGCTATCAACAGTATTTTTTTGCATTTCATCAAGAAACTGTCGAAAACTTTTTGTAAATTTGCACAACGAAGATAAAGGAAGCGCTTGGTTAAGACAAACAGAAAAACATAATATATTATAACATAATGAAAACGATCATCCGATTTTTTGAAGAAAGTGTTGAAAAACACAACAACAATCCGTTCTTATGGGAAAAGAAAACCGACCAATACGAACCACTTACCTACGTACAAACCAAAGAACAGGTAATCCGTTTCGCCGCCGGGTTGATTCAACTTGGCGTAAAACGCGATGATAAGATAGCTCTTCTTTCAGAAGGACGTAATGATTGGATTATCGGTGAGTTGGCTATTTTGCATACAGGTGCTGTCAATGTGCCGCTATCCATCAAACTGGAAGAACGTAACGACCTGATATTCCGCCTGCAACACTCCGATTCAAAATACATCATTGCATCCGGAACACAGTTGCCTAAAATACGTGCCATTGCTGACGAGCTACCGTTAGTTGAAAAAATCATCGTATTCGACGAACAGAACGAATACCATGCCAACGAAATTTCGCTCAGCGAGATTTGCCGGATGGGCGACACGAAATTAGCCGCCGATCCGGATTGTGTCAACACCGTCAGTTCGCAGATTGTTGGAAGCGATATCGCCAATATCAGCTATACATCGGGCACTACAGCCGACCCCAAAGGCATTATCCTTACCCACCGCAACTACACGGCCAATGTGGAACAGTGCCTGACGCTGATCCACATCCCTCCACACTACAGAACAATGATCATCCTGCCACTTGACCATTGTTTTGCGCATGTGGCGGGGTTTTACAGTTTCATGGCGTATGGCGCAAGCGTTGCCACCGTGAAAGTAGGCCGCACACCGATAGAAACGCTGAAAAATATCCCCATCAATATCAAGGAACTCAAACCCAATGTGCTGCTAAGCGTACCTTCGCTGGCCAAGAATTTCCGGAAAAATATCGAAGCCGGCGTCAAAGCCAAAGGCAATTTCACATGGAAACTGTTCAACCATGCGCTCAACATGGCCTATTCGTACAATAAGGAAGGATATAACAGGGGCGGTTTCACCCAATGCTGGAAACGTCCGCTGCTGGCGCTGTACGACAAGATTTTATTTTCGAAAGTACGCGAATTTTTCGGCGGCCAGTTCGACTTTTTTATCGGCGGCGGCGCTTTGCTGGATATCCAGATGCAACGGTTCTACTATGCGCTGGGCATTCCCATGTTCCAGGGCTATGGGCTTTCGGAGGCTACGCCGGTGATTTCGGCCAATGCCAAACGGAAGCATAAGTTAGGCTCGTCGGGCTTCCTCGTACAACCGATGGATTTGAAAATCTGCGACGCCGACGGCCAGGAACTTCCGACAGGCGAAACCGGCGAAATAGTCATTCGCGGCGAAAACGTGATGGCCGGTTACTGGAAAAACCCGAAAGCCACAGCTGACACCATACGCGATGGGTGGCTCTTCACAGGCGATATGGGTTATATGGATAAAGACGGTTTTCTATATGTGACAGGCCGGTTCAAAAGCCTGCTTATCAGCAGCGACGGCGAAAAATACAGCCCCGAAGGCATCGAAGAAGAAATTGCTACCAACTCACGCTATATCGACCATTTGATGCTTCACAACAACCAAAATCCATACACCGTTGCCTTACTCGTTCCCAACAGGGAAGCCCTGAAAAGTTACGTGAAAGCACAAAACATGGAATGGAACTCGCCCGAAGGCAACGAAAAAGCATTGAATCTGTTGCAGGACGAGATCAACCAATACCGAAAAGGCGGAATTTATGCCGATAAATTCCCCGAACGCTGGTTGCCGGCTGCCGTTGCCGTATTAGCAGAAGGATTCACCGAACAGAACGGATTGATGAACAGTACAATGAAAATTGTCCGTGGCAAAATCACCGATCGCTATGCCGACCGGATAGATTTTCTGTATACACCGGAGGGAAAAAATATAATCAACGACAATAATTTGAACTCGTTTTGAAAGAATGTCAACGTATTTTTTGTCAATTCAAAAAAAAACACTACTTTTAACCCCAATTTTATAGCATTTTGATTTAAAACAGAAAAATAACTGACTATGAGACACAGGAAATTACGAATGGGTATGGTAGGCGGCGGAAGCGACGCCTTTATTGGCGCTATTCATCGTCGCGCCGCTTTGATGGAAAATGATGTGGATTTGGTTTGCGGATGTTTCAGTATCGACCCTGAAATCTCGCTTAGTTCCGGACGTTCTTATCATCTTCCGGACGACCGGATCTACAAGAATTACAAGGAAATGTTTGAAAAAGAAGCTCTTCTTCCGGAAGGTGAAAGAATGGATTTTGTAACAATCGTTACACCCAACCACTTTCATTTTGAACCGGCCATGATGGCATTGGAAAGAGGCATCCATGTAGTATTGGACAAACCGATGACCTTCTCGCTGGAAGAAGCCAAACTGCTGCAGCAGAAAGTAGAAGAAACGGGGCTTGTTTTGGCATTGACGCATGTGTATTCAGGCTATCCGGCTGTAAAAGAGATGAAAGCCCGTATTGCCCGGGGCGATTTGGGCAAACTGCGCCGTCTCTATGTGGAATATCCGCAGGGATGGTTAGCCGAACGCATTGAATTGCTTGGCGGCAACAATGCCGGTTGGCGTACCGACCCCAAGCAGACAGGGAAAGCCGGCTGCATTGGCGATATTGGCACACATGCCTGGCATTTAAGCGAATACGTCACTGGTCAAAAAGTAACCGAACTGTGTGCCGAACTTTCCACCTTCTGCACCGGACGGCAGGTCGACGACGACGGAGCAGCTTTCCTGCATTACGACGGCGGACTGAAAGGCGTACTGACTGCTACTCAAATTGCTATGGGCGAAGCCAATAATATCAGATTACGCGTCTATGGAGAAAAAGGCGGAATGGAATGGCGCCAGCAAGATCCGAACTATCTGATCCTGAAATGGGGAGACCGTCCCAAAGAAATAATTGATATTGGCGGCAATACTTTCTTAGGCGATTTTGCCCTATGGAACGTACGCACACCTGCCGGACATCCTGAAGGATTTTTTGAAGCATTTGCCAATATTTACCGCAACTTCACCCTGACGGTGATGGCCATACGCAACGGAGAAGAGCCAACAGAAAACATGCTGGACTTCCCCAATGTCTATGATGGGGTACGCGGTATGCAGTTTATCGAAACAATGGTGAAAGCAGGTTGGAATAACGACAAAAAATGGCTGCCCTGGATTGATTAAAGGCTTTCCTTTCAGACGGACTGATATAAGTCTGTCAGATTTTATTTCAAAAAAGGTGTTAGGGATTAAAAGCATTAAGAATTGACGAACGACGGAAAGAAGGCTATGCCATTTGTTAAAAATGCCCCAATACAGTTAAAAATATATAAATAATCGGAAAATATTTGGATGGTTAAAATGTTTTTTTTATAATTGCAAAAATTCACAGTTCATGAAAAAGTATCAAAACACTTTTATTGCCATGTTGAATTTACTGAAAGTAAAACATACCACAGTATTTTCCAATAACTTTTTCAATGAACATCCGCATAAATTCAATCTGTACGGACTGTCCATGATGTTATCGGACTATAGGGTTCGTAATGCCGCAACACGGATTAAGAATATTGAAGTCGAACTGCAAAAACATGAATCATGGCAAGAGAAAACGCAGTTACGGGCTACGCCCACAATTTTAGTAAACGGCTACAAACTGCCGGAGAACTATAAAATCGAAGACTTGCGTTATGTTTCGGAATTTAATATTGATATTAAATATTCCCTGCCTTAACTTGTTGCAGGGCAGGGAGCGATAACATGGCCAGTTATTGCACTGGAGCAACAAAACATGTTTAACTTAAGTATTGTTTTGTATTATCTATTTATTCTAACACATTTTATTATGAACAAAAAAGTTATTAATTTGAACGGACTGGATAAAGAAAAATGTTTGAGTCCAGATGAAATGAAGAAAACCAAAGGTAGAAAGGCAGGGAGTTCAGATTGCAAGGAGGATCCCGACCTGGTTATTTGCAGTGGGTACTGTGAAACTTGGGATGGATTTTCAGGTATATGCTACCTTAATGATCCTTATCCTGATTATTGGTGGTGTGAATGTAGAATTTCCGTGAAAACACCGTAAATTCTAAAACAGTAAGGTGGATAGGAGTTGTATAGAAATAGGCATCGCAAGAATATTCATCATATCACTATTTATAGATGATTAATTTTTTTGCTCAATGTTTAATTCCTGCTACTTCTTATTGCCTCTGAACATCCTTTGGGTTTGAAAATTTTGGATTACAGATTCAGGCATGGCGCAGCACTTCACCGGTAGCTTGCGAAGCAATCCAGAAATAGCAGATAATCCATGAATGATATTCAAAAAAAATTAACTGACAGACTCTTATCGTCTGATTTCAATAATTATCCGGCAAGTTTATCTCACGGCAAAATGGGTTTGTCGATTTACTTTTATCAGTTGTCTAAAATTGAATCCAATCCCGAATATCTCATAAAGGCCGAGCAATTGCTGGACGAGATATTTCAGCATGATTTATCTGTCAATGATGCTGTTGATGTTGAAACCGGTTTGGCCGGAATCGGGCTGGGAGTCGTCTGGCTCGTTAAGAACCGGTTTTTGGAAGAAGATTTGAATGAACTGCTCGAAGTGATAGACGACGCTGTCTATCGCCGGATTGCATTCAGCAAGGATCCGTCTGATTTTTCAGCAATTCTGTTATTGCATCTGACCGGTTATTTATACATCCGTCTGAAAGAGCAGACAGACACAAACCTGCGGATACTGTATCAGGATTTAATTATCAAAGTCCTGAATATGCTCTATCATCAGATAGACGACGAATTTCTGAACGAATCGTATTCTTTTTCCATCTGTCATTATCAATTGCCTGTTTGGCTGTGGATAATCAGCAAACTGCTGGAAGCAGATTTTTACAGTGAGAGGATTCACAAAATGTTGGATACCTTACAGCCAGGCATCCTCTCGCGTTTTCCGCTGCTTCATTCCAACCGGTTATTTCTGTTGTGGGGCATGTTGAATCTGAAGCCTTACCTGCAAAATGCTGCGTGGAACAATTATATCCAAATGTTGTATAGAGAAATCAGTTTGGATGAAATTTTTGAAAATGAAATGAAAAACAGGAAAATATTTATCAGCAACGGACTTTCCATGGTTTACATTTTGTTGCACTTCATCAACAGGATTTTTCCGGACTATCCGATCCCTTTCGATCCGCAAAGGATTTATGACAGAATCCAAAACTCTGACGCATGGACTGTGTTGGTTGAACGTTATTCTTTCTATAAAATCCATCACGGGCTTTTCAACGGATTTCCTGGAGTACAGCTGGTCCTTTCACATATTAAAGAACATTATAATTAAGAGAAACATGAAATTTTATTTGGTATTTGCAGGAGCGGTTTTATCATTATCTGTCGGCTTTCGGGCATTCGGGCAGGACCTGGACAGCGATTTAAGCCAGTTTTTCCCTGCTATTCAGAGGATTCATCAGTTTTCAAGAAATATTCCTCATGAAAAAGTATATCTGCATTTTGACAATACAAGTTATTATCAGGGAGATAATATCTGGTTCAAATGCTATGTCGTTTCCGCGCAGAATGAATTAAGCCTGTTAAGTAAGACGCTGTATGTTGACCTCCTGAATCCGGGTGGCGAGGTCATCGACAGACGGATACTGAAAATCGAGAACGGCCAGTGTCACGGCGATTTTTCGCTGACCCGCTATCCCTTTTATTCGGGTTTTTATGAAGTGCGCGCCTATACAAAGTATATGCTCAATTTTGGGGAGGACGTAATCTTTTCCAGACTGTTGCCTGTCTTTGACCGTCCCCAGAACGAAGGCGACTTTGAAGACAGAAGGATGCTTGCATACAATATGCTTGAAACAAGCTCTTATCCGGTAAAAAGAGAACAGCCGGAACGGGGCCAAACCGTCAATCTCCGTTTTTTCCCTGAAGGCGGCCATCTGATTCGGGGCGTGGCATCGCGCATCGCTTTTGAAGCGACGGACGGAACAGGCAACCCGATAGACGTTACGGGCACTGTCAGGCAATGGCGCATGGAAAATGGCGCATGGAGCATGAGGGACGAAGCGCCAGTCACCACCCTGCATGAAGGGAAGGGTATCTTTACGTATAAGCCGGGCGACGGCAGCCGAAGCGATATCGTTGAAGTGGAATATGAAGGCAGAACCTACCGTTTTGACCTGCCTGCAGTCTTGCCGCAGGGCGTGGTGATGGAAGTGGATAACCTGTCGCATCCCGACAGTATCGGTATCACACTGCGAAAAAACGCGGATACGCCTTCCGAGATGCTGGGCGCGGTGTTATTAAGCGGCGGCAAACCGCAGAAATACTGCTTTGCCCGTATGGAGGATAACGAGCTATATTTCAGCATGGATAAAACGCAGTTGCCGTCAGGCGTTTCCCAAATCGTACTCTTTGACAGACAGGGAGAGATTGTTTGCGACCGTCTAATCTTTGTCGGCTGTACGGACGAAAGGTTGGATATAAGGGCTAAAACCGATAAAATGACTTACCGGCCTTACGAATCAGTCGAAATGGAGTTTACGGTAACCGACCGTGCAATGAATCCGGTCAACGCCACATTCTCTCTGTCGGTGCGGGATGGCGCCAATGAGGTGGAAAGCCATCATACTATCCTGACCGACCTTTTGCTGATGTCGGAAATCAAAGGTTATGTGCGCAATCCGGCATGGTATTTTGCAGACGGAGACGGAACCCGGCGTTCAGCCCTCGACCTGCTGCTGATGGTACAGGGCTGGCGGCGTTATTCATGGGAACAGATAGCCGGTATCGAGTCCCTTGAAATCAAATACCGTCCCGAACAGGGTATTGAGACGCACGGGCAGATTCTTACCATTCCGAGGATTGGCAGGCCTGCGCCCAGACCTGACGTGGATGTCTCCCTGTTTCTGGTTCAAAGAGAAGATGACGAGAGTGTGGGCGACGCTTTTGATGTAATGGCAACCGATCGGCAGGGGCGCTTCTCTTTCGTTGCGGATGTGTCCGGAAGATGGAACATGGTATTGTCCGTATCCGAGAAAGGCAGGCCAAGAGATTACGGGATATACCTGGACCGTCATTTCAGCCCTGATCCTGTAAGGTATAGGTATGCCGAGTTGCAGGTAAACATTAGACCCCCCGGAAACGATGGCCTGACTGCCGGAGAAATGCCCGGCGACCGGGATGGCGACGACGATGCATTCTTTCTTGCTTATCAGGATTCCATAGCCGGATTAGACATGGATGAAAAAACCCACCTGCTGAATGAAGTACTGGTTACTGCCCGAAGAACGGGAGGGCAGTCTGTTTTCAATAACCGTTCCACATCGGTAGCCTATTATGATTTCGCTACGGAAAGGAATAACCTCTATGACAGCAATGGATATACAGGCAGAAATATCAATCATGTACTGGCTGGAATAAATCCGGACTTTTATATTGTTAGGATGTCAGGCAGTGAAATTCTTTATTACAAGCATAAACGCCCGCTTTTTATTATCAATCACAAACGTAGCGCTGACATCCCCCCGGTGCGCGCGACATCGTCAGTCGGCAGCAGCGCTCCCATCAACATTTCTGGCGACGTTGTCGGCAACGCCACCCTGGGCGTGGTGTCTTTAGCAAACTATGTGAATGCAGGTGCATCCGCAACCTATCAGCTAATCAATCCCGCTTCCATTAAATCTCTTTATATTAATGAAGAAATGGATGTCATATGCCAATATGCAAATTTTTGGCTGGACCGTATGGAAGTAGAAAGATTATATGGCTGTGTCGTATTTATTGAGACATACGATAATGAGGCAGATATTCCTGTTGACGACGGCAAAGGCGTACGCAAAACATGGTTAGAGGGATATAGCCCGGTAAGGGAGTTTTACAGTCCCAACTATGCTGAGCTGCCGCCGCTATCTGACTACCGCCGTACTTTATACTGGAATCCGATGGTAACACCCGATGAAAACTGTCGTGCAAGCATCCAATTCTACAATAACAGCAACAGCACAACCTTCAAAATCCATGCAGAAGCCATTACGCCGCAAGGAACGATCGGGATGTACAATGATTAATGGCTGGTGGTTAATGATAAACGGTTCATGCAAAATTCAGTTATTCAATTATTAAAAAACTGTTCTATGGAAGATATTCAGAAGCAATTAATTGATAAACTCATGTTATCCGACCTTCTGAAAGAGCAAACAGACTCAAACTTGCGCATATCAAACAAAATTATTTATGAAATACGATTTAACAGATACTACATTTATTATATCAATCCGGGTAGACACGGTCGTTCGATTAGAAAACTTAATCCTCAATATCGACTGTCTACAAGAAAAGTTACAGACCCATATTGTTGTATTGGAAGCTGCACCATATAATAACGGGATTATACAGGCTCTCCTGAAAGACCGAATAACATACCGGTTTGCGGAAGATAAAGATCCGGTTTATCATAAAACAAAATATATGAATCAGTTGGCGAGGGATGTGAAAACTGATTTTATAGGGATATGGGATGCAGATGTGATTGTTGCCCATGAACAGATTTTGGATGCCATACAGCATCTGCGGCAAAACCTTTGCGATATTGCCTATCCTTACGACGGCGATTTTTGCGACACCTCCGACCTGTTGCGCAATCATTACCTTGTTCATCGCGATTTGGACTTTTTGAAAGCCAATCGCGGAAAGATGCAATTGCTGTATAGCGTTAAGGGAGTCGTGAGGGCTGTTGGTGGAGCTATTTTTGCCAGGACGGATAAATACCGGCTTTCAGGTATGGATAATGAAGCGTTTTACGGTTGGGGATTTGAAGACGGCGAAAGACAGCGTAGGTGGATAGGTTTGGGGTTCGAGATATATCGCAGCAAAGGCTGTCTGTTTCACCTGACTCATACGAGGGATCCCAACTGGTTAACCAGTTCCAAATCGCACGAGCGAAAAGCCCGACATGATATGGATGAAATCGCGAATTACACAAAAGAGGAATTATATGAACGGTT
>Ga0099364_10014696_pt1 | contig 10391 bp, 5 predicted proteins | sample TergutTh196P3_FD_73070 | JGI IMG/M metagenome (GOLD analysis project Ga0099364, IMG submission 73070) | Microcerotermes parvus P3 segment gut microbial communities from Pointe-Noire, Republic of the Congo - Th196 P3 | ecosystem: Host-associated > Arthropoda: Insects > Digestive system > Gut ...
GAGAGAGAGAGAGAGAGAGAGAGAGAGAGAGCTTTTAGTCTGTAGTCGTCAGTCATTAGCTTATGGTTTGATACCGAAGTTGCGTTTGTGCGCGAGCTTCGGTTTTTTTTATTCACCTAAAACCTTTTCAATGCCTATGGAGAAATGAAAAAACAGCAAAAATTGCAATGGCTTTTGATATCATTGCAAGAGATTATATAGTATTTAGGCTTTAAACCTAAAGTAATTTAGTAGATTAGTAATGAAATTTAATAATAGTAAAATTAGTTTAATTAATTAAAATGTAATGAGTAGAATATTTTTAACAATAGTGATTTTGTTTTCGCACTTTGTTTCCTACGCGCAACTCAGAGAAATAACAGGAGTTGTTAGAGAGACAACGGGCGAAGTAATGCCGGGCGCAAGCGTGGTTGTTCTTGGAACAACACGAGGCACAACTACCGATATTAACGGCGAGTTTAGAATTTCAGCTTCATCAAGCGATTCTATCCAAATTTCCTTCTTTGGAAAAAGAACGGAAACCGAACTCGTGGGCGCCCGCAACGTAATGAACGTAACCCTTTTAGATGACGATATGATGTTAGAAGAACTTGTGGTTACGGCTTTCGGAACACAAACAAGAGAGCGGGTTGCATCGTCAATAGAATCGGTGAGAGTAGCAGATTTGAGAATTCCCAGTTCTAACCTCACTACTGCACTGGCAGGTAGGGTTTCGGGTCTAATTTCATATCAAACTACAGGCGAACCAGGAGCAGATAATGCACAGTTCTTTGTGAGGGGGATAGGCTCTTTCGGACAAGTTCCCGAGCCGCTGGTATTAATTGATGGCTTTGAATCTTCTATAGATGAACTGGCAAGATTAAGACCGGATGACATTGAAAGCTTTTCGGTAATGAAAGATGCCGCCGCTACGGTGATGTATGGAGCCCGAAGCGCAAACGGTATTATTTCCGTTACAACAAAAAGCGGATACGAAGGTCCAACAAGGATTAGCGCTAGATTTGATATCAATGTGGCAATGCCCACGCGAAGAATTGAATATTTGGACGGAGTAACGTATATGCGACTGTACAACGAAGCGTATATGACGCGTAACCCCGAATTTGGCGCATTCTATGACGAGCAAAAAATTTTAGCCACATCGCGAGGAGAAAATCCTATGATTTATCCTAATGTAGACTGGTATAATGAACTGTTCAGCAAATATACTGTGAACAGAAGGGCAAACTTGAGTGTTTCAGGCGGCGGACAGGTAGCAAACTATTTTGTGGCGGGCGGATTCGAACAGGAAAACGGTTTGTTGAAGGTAGACAATAGAAACAACTTCAACAACAATATCAGCGTTAACCGTGCAAACCTTAGAAGTAATGTAACATTCAAACTTGGCAAAACAACAACATTAGATACCAGAATACAGGGGCGTTTTGAAAGATACAACGGACCATTTGCTTCTACATCGAATATATTCAGTTATATCAGGTGGTCAAATCCTGTAGATTTTCCGTTTGAATTCGAGCCTGATGAAGCGCATAGAGACGTAGAACATATCCTTTTTGGCGCCACGTATGCGGAGGGTGGAATAATGAAGCCAAACCCTTATGCTGAAATGGTGAGCGGCTATGAAGACCGTAATGAATCGAGCATCACAATGCAGGCAACACTTAATCAAGACCTCAGTTTCTTAACGCCGGGTCTAAAATTAAGTTTAAAAATTTCTGCAAACAGTTGGAGCAGATACCAGAGTAGACGGGCTTATATACCTTTCTTCTACACCCTGGATGATTATGATATTATAACGCAGGAGTATACTCTTTTTGCATTGAATCCCACCTGGGGAAGCCCCTGGCTCGGCAATGTTATGCCCGGCAGAGATGCAAGCGTTGACTATTATTACGAAGGTATTGTCAATTGGGGACGCGCGTTTGGTAGACATGATTTTGGATTTACAGCAGTGGCGCTTGCACAGGAAAAACTCTTGACTGGCGGAAACAGCTTTAGCATAGCAGAAACATTACCTGAAAAAAACTTAGGTATCTCAGGAAAGGTTTCATATATGCTTGATTCTAAGTATATCGTCGAATTTATTTATGGATATAATGGTTCGGAAAAATTTCACGGCACCAGCCAATGGGGCTTTTTCCCAGCTGTAGCAGCTGCATGGTGGGTATCAAGAGAATCGTTCTTCGAACCGCTAAAACCTGTTGTTGAATCATTTAAAATAAAAGGTAGTATGGGACGAGCAGGTAACGATGCTATTGCGGGCAGAGCAGGTAGATTTTTCTTCCTGTCAGACCTGTCTCTGGGCGGCTCGGCATATAACTTTGGATCGCTGTTTAATAACTGGTACCCGGGTTTCTCAATTTCGCGGTATGCAAATCCAAACATAACATGGGAAACTTCTGACCAATTTAACATTGGATTCGAAATGGGGCTCTTCAGAAACGAAGCTCTAAAAATTCATGCTGACGCATTCTATGAAAACAGATCGCAAATATATCTCGAACGCGAAAATTTCCCAGCATCAGCAGGATTAGAAGCGGATATAAGCGGTAACGTTGGTAAGATGAAAAAGTATGGAGTAGACGGTTCAATAGACTACATGCATGTTTTCTCAAACAATTTATGGATATCAGGGCGCGCAAACTTCATTTATTCACGCAACGAATACGTGGAAAGAGATGAACCAAATTATTCAGACGAATATTTAAGACGCGTAGGACATCCGCATGACCAACAATGGGGGCTGCTTGCAGAACGTCTTTTTGTTGATGACCATGAAATAAATAATTCGCCGCTACAAACCTTTAGCGAATATATGGCGGGTGACATTAAATATAAGGACATCAACAACGATGGAGTGATAAATGGTAACGATTATATCCCGATGGGACATCCTACCTCGCCAGAAATTCAGTATGGTTTTGGACTTTCAGGCGGTTACAAAAGATGGGATTTATCGTTCTTTTTTCAAGGCAATGCGAGGGTAGCAATTTTTATTAACCCAACAGATGAAGACAACGGTATAGCGCCTTTTGTTCTGCAATCAAGCGCAATGCCACTTATAGCAGATAATTATTGGAGTGTTACAAACCCCGACCCTCACGCATTCTGGCCCAGACTTTCTACAACGCACATAGAAAACAATACACAACGCTCGTCATGGTGGCTTAGGGATGGCTCATTCGTGAGATTAAAGGCTGTAGAAGTAGGATACAATATCACAGGCTTGGATAGACTGCATCTGCAATTACTCAGATTGTATGTGTCGGGAGAAAATCTTTTTGTAATGAGCAAATTCAAACTATGGGATCCCGAAATGGGCGGCAACGGACTTAGATATCCGCCTAATAGACGTATTAATTTTGGAATAAAATTGGATTTTTAAATATTAAATAATTAAATGATAGTAAAAATGAATAAAATAGTAAAATTTTTTATAGCCTCAATTGTTGTGCTGGGAGTGTCTTGCTCTGAATATCTTGATGTAGTGCCCGACAACACCATGAAGTTGGAAAACGTGTTTTCAACAAAGGAAGACGCCTATAATGCTTTAGCAAAGATATACTGGTATCTACCCACCTTTCAATGGCAACACGAATCCTATGCACTGATGGGCGATGAATCGGTAAGTACAACTGCGCCAACCGTTATCAACAATACCAATAATTTTAGAGGTCATAGAATAATGCGCGGGTTGATGAATACAAACAACCCGATGTTAGACACTTGGAGCGGCGGAAACGGCTCAAGAAGTCTATACCAAGGTATTCGTAACTGTAATCTGTTTTTGGAACATATAGGAGCAACCAGACATCTTACAGACGCAGAACGTGCAGACTGGATAGCGCAAGCTACATTTTTGAAGGCTTATTACCATTTCATGCTGATGAGAAAGTATGGACCTATCATCATATCGGATAAGGTTATAGAGCCAACAGCATTATCAGATGAATTGTTTCAGCATAGAGAAAAAATAGATGATGTTTTTGACTATATACTTGGGCTTTTGAATGATGAAATCATAGAGGCGCTGCCCGAACAAAGACCTGAATCAGATTATGGTATGATAGACAGAGTTGGAGCGCTGGCTATTAAAGCTCAGATACTTGTGTATAGAGCAAGTCCATTTTATACTGACCCAAGGAATTTTTACGAAGATTTCTTAGACCCTAGAGACAATCAGCCTTACTTTAATATGACGTTGACTCAGGATCAGGTAACAGGCAGATGGGGCGAAGCAGTTACAGCATTGAAAACAGCTATTAGCGTAGCGGAAGGAATAGGTAATAAAAGATTGTATATGGCAGATGAATTTAGATTCTTGGATGATACAACATTCTTCAGACTAAATCCTGATAAAATGCAAAAACTCTATGACCTTAGATTCATAATTACAGACCCATGGAACCAAGAATTATTATGGGGAAGACCATATCCAAGTATATCAAATTCTGAGATAGCAGATGGCTTTGGTATACGTTTACCACGAGAACACGCCGGAGGGTCAGACCTTGCAGAAAGAAGACCCTACTCTAATCAATGGTTAGGAGCATCGTTACAAATGGCTGAACGTTACCATTCTTCAAATGGACTGCCAATAGACCAGGATAGAACGTATAACTATCTGGGACGAAACAGTGTTGTAACCACTCCAAGAAAATACTTAGTGGACGAAATAACCGGAGTGGAAACTGCAATTGTTAACCCTGCTTATGCTGAATATTCAGGCATGATTCAATCCAATATGCCCACTGCCGGACTAAACTTAAACCGCGAAATGCGTTATTATGCTCACATCGGTTTCACAAGCGGATATTATCGTTTTCATTACCGTACCTTGCCTATTGATATGATGGCTACTATGTCGGGAGGTTTCAAAACCAGTGATGATAATTCAAATAATTTCATATCAACCGGTATAGCTGTGCAAAAGATGTCGCATCCACAGTCTACCTCCGACCACGCATGGCGCGTAGTGCGTTATCCGTGGCCCATAATACGCCTTGCCGACCTGTATCTGATGTTAGCCGAAGCGCTTAACGAATATCAGGGACCGTCGCAGGAAGCTTTTAATGCAATTAACCATGTGCGCGAAAGAGCAGGACTGAGAGGCGTAGAAGTGGTATATACCGACCCTGAATTTGTAATGCCTACTACATGGAATCCGAACGTCCAAAGAGATTTGCGCGAAATAATTTTTAGAGAAAGGGCAATAGAATTGGCTTTTGAAGGACATCATTTCTGGGATATGTGGAGACATAAAAGAGCGCATACATCATTTTCGACGCCAATATACGGTTGGAATTATCAAGGCTCAACGCCCAGCGTATTTTTTGTGCAAACAGTGGTGCAGCAAAGAAGGTTTTTGGTTAGAGATTATCTATGGCCAATTTCACTTGGCGAACTGAATATAAATGGTAATCTTATACAAAATCCGGGATGGCAATGATTAAGAATTTAAAAAATTATTTTAAAACTTTAAAAAATAAAAAAATGTTTAAAAAAGTAAGTATTTATTTGATAGCGTTAGTTTTCGCGGGATTTTATGCCTGCGGAGAAGAAGGACGCTTCCAAACATCAGAAAATGACAGAACTCCAACGGGACCTCCCACAAATGTAACAACAAAAGCATTAGACGGAGGAGTAAGATTCTATTACACTATCCCGGTTGAAGAAAATTTACTGTCTATTGATGCTGAATTTACTAACGCCAGTGGTAATACATTTCGCTTTTCATCATCGATGTTTACAGATTCACTTGATGTATTTGGATTTAGTAGCACTGAACCACAAGAAGTTAGACTCTTTGGTGTAAACAGAGCAGGCGTTAGGTCGGTACCATTCATAGCAACGGTGTCTCCATTGTCTACAGCGGTAGAAAGTATTTCGCAAACTGTAGATGTGAAGCCAGCATTTGGTTCATTCATAATAGACTGGCTTAATGAACTCGGACAAATGGTAAATGTCTATGTAGACTTTAAATTTACCGATGAAACCGGTGAGTATCGCGATATAGCAGCTGTCTTCTCTTCAAACAGAATTAACGAACGTAGATTTGTTAGAAACCTTGACAGATTGCCGCCTCTTACTCCAATTGATGTAACTCTGCGCGTACAGGATTTCTATGGAAATACAGGACCAGACATTCCATGGGGTAATATTACGTTGCTTGAAGACAGAGAAATAGACAAATCAACGCTTCGAATACCTTTTCCGAACGATTCGCTTGTTCAGATTCGCAACGGCGAATGGATCAATTCAGGCGTACCGGCAATGTTTGGCGACAATGTTGAAGGACGTATGGCAAAATTAATCGATGGCGTCATTGATAACGATGAACTTCTTAACTTCTTCCATACCGGAGGACGCGGACGAACCGGACTTACAGGTATTGCCCGACAAAATGATTGGAATATAATAATTGACTTGGGGGCATATTATAGATTGAGCAGAATAGTTACACACCAGCGACACACCGGCAACATAAGGTCTGATCCTCCTAATTTCAGAGGACAATATTACCATATGGAAAACTGCGGAGTGTTTAAATTGTGGATTTTTGACGAAGAGTTATGGTGCGAAGAGTTTGAAAGATTTGGAAGATGGGATTCTGTTCCGCGTCAAAGAACGCCTATACCGCTTGGAGTAAGCGATATGGAAATGAAAAAAATAGGACAGGCGGGCGATTTGGCATATTTCTTCCCCGAAGAACCAGCTTACACCAAACCCACAAGATGGTTCAGGTACGAATATCTATACGGCTTCGAAGACAATTATACTTCCAGGAACGTGAACTGTATGTCTGAATTAACAATTTATGGAATGCCTGAGTAATTATGAAATTATTAATTAATAAAACAGTAAAGAAAATGAAACGTATAATTTTTGCAATTTTTGCCTGCGGATTAATATTTTTCTCTTGTAATGACCAATATGACAACATAAGACAGTATGCAGGAGAAATTATCTATCCGTCCTCATTCGATACAATAGTAGGACACATCGGATTCGAAAGAGTAGAACTTGATTTACTAAAAACTGGACGCGATGTTCCGCCCCATATAGGCGGAGGAGCGGCTTTCACCATTGTAGAATACGATGGCGAAGTGCAGATGAGGATACCAGAAATAGTATCATGGGTTAATGTGACCGGACTTAAGGATTCAAAACTTTACAGATTTAAGGTCTACACAGAAGATATATATGGTAATAAATCAGTACCCCAGGAAATAGCGTTAATACCTTACACTCAATTAGACAAAGACCTGTTTGGGGTTACGCCTCCTCGTTTTCTAATAGGACCAGAATCGTTTATTACCGAATGGCCAGCCGGCATAGCTTCTGCTTCAATGGACTTTAATGAATTAACGTTTGAATACACAAGAGCAGACGGTGAAGTAATTACCGAAACAATCACGGAACCAAGATTTGTTAGCTCGGGATTCATTCAGGAACAAATAGTTGAACTTAAAATAACTTACAACATTGTTCCAGTTGTTGATGATACTGATAGAAGCAATCCCGTAATGTTATTAGACCCAATTGATGTAGAGAGAATATACAATATTAATATTCTTGGACCTACATCGCGATTTGCACCAATAGAAGAACGTATTTTGCGAGCAAACGGACTAACCGAATTTACTATCAACGAAGCAAATAACACTAAGGTTTTAGGCTTCCCATTAGCAGTTGGCTCACTATCAGACCTGTTCTTTTTCCCTGACCTCGAAGTTTTGGATCTAACAACAGCCTATTATGACCCCATTAACGGATTAGACGATGTTTTGCCTACGGCTACGCTATCAGGCAACGGAAGAACAGAAATAGTAGGCGGTGGGCGATGGTATCCATATATGCGGAGAGTAGAAAATACCGATTGGTTCGATGTTAGACCACCCGTACAAGGACTGCAAGACCTGATAGCGCTATTGGATAGAGGTATAGTGCAAGTTAAGTACATCCGAAACTCAATGGGTTTGGACGATATTTTAGAACAGTATCCTAACCAGGTTGAATTCTTGGAAGAAGATTGGTTTCCTGATAGAGTTCCTCTTGACGATCAATTCTTACATTCAGGAGTAGTAGTGACCGGCGCCTTCCACGTTTTAATAAACAGTAATAGACACCCAAACAGAGCTAATCCTGATCCGGTACTCCCAAGTGTAATAGAAACGCTTGGCAACATAGAAGTTGTTGAAGATAGATCAACAATAATTATGATGGCTCCCTGGACAGAAAACTGGACCGATGCCGGACTGGCAAATAACGATTGGGGACGAAACGCTACTTTTGGTTTTACCCTTCCTGCCGCATATATGTACGATTTAGATAGATACAGATATTTGAAGTTTAAGGTGCTTCTTGTAACAGACAATCCTGCATTACTTGAAGTTGGCAACTCTGGTATAACTAATTTTCGTAGAATGTGGCCCAGAATTAGATATAGTTTTTGGGGTCCAGATCAAGGTAATAATCCATGGGGTAGTGGAGACACTTGGGAATGGCGTCCGGATAGAGATCTCCCCGCATACTATGCTGAAGGAACCGGTAGCCTGACAATTCCTGTAAATCATGTTAAAGGAGGTGGTCAATCAGGTATGTGGTTTCAGGTAGTTCTCGATTTGAGACCGGCGATAGAAAAGGTAGCCAGTCAGGAGCATGGCGAAACAATTGGCGGAATTCAAAGCCTTCCTAGGAGGGGGCATCATCATTTTAGATGTATAGGATTTAACATGGGTATGGAACGAACCCCTGATAGAATATCCCCAAGAGACCAGCCCCTTTATTTTTATTTTGCTGATTACCATCTAAGTAAGACGCCGTAAAGATAAAAAAACAGACTAAAGGAGCAGGTAAAAACGCATGTTTTTATCTGCTTTTTTTTTGGGGGTCGAAAAAAAAAATGTCAGGATTTTTCAATTAATTTTTCCAACTGTTCTGTAAAATAATTCCATGAAAATTGGGATTTTCGTGCGGTTACGTTTTCAGACATTATTTTCAATCTATCTTTTTCGTAAATTTTTTCAATTGCCTGTGCAATTTCCGTTTCATCTGTATCTACAACATAACCGGTTATTCCGTCTGTTACAATTTCGGCAAGTCCGCCCACGTTTGTAACAATCATAGGCATCGCAAACTGGTATGCAATCTGGGTTACCCCGCTTTGCGTGGCGCTTTTGTATGGTTGCAGCAGAACATCGGCTGCCGAAAAATAATATTTCACTTCGTCATTCTTAATAAAACGGTCGTGCAACAAAATGTCGTTTTTGATACCTAAGCGTTCAATTTGCCTTAAATATTTTGTTTTTTCTGTATAAAACTCGCCTGCAATTATTAGCATTTTGTCATGTATTTTTCCGTTTTTCTTTAAAATAGCCCATGCGTCAAGCAACATGTCAAGCCCTTTGTAGTCGCGTATTAAGCCAAAAAAAAGCGCATAACGTTTATCGCAAGAAATATTCAGATGTTTGCACGCTTCAGTGCGTGACGTTTTTTCGCCAAAATTGCTAAACACGGGATGTGGCGCATAAACAGATGGCTTTACAGTTGTAAACACGTCTAAATCATCCTTCACTTGTTGGGACATGTAGAGAAATCCATCGACTGAGCTAACGAAATAGCGGGTAAGTATGTTGTCAAAAAAATGTTTTTCGTGCGGCACAACATTATCCAACAATGAAACTACTTTTGTGCGACGATTGGAGGCTACAATTCGAGCTATAGTCCCAAAACATGGAGCCATGAACGACGTCCAATACCTCAGTATTAACGCATCCGGACACATCTTGGATATATGTTTTCCAACCCGCCACCAATTGAAAGGATTGACTGAATTTACCATTCTCGTGATTTTTAAGTCTGTTGGCGGCGACGATTCTGAAAACTGCGTCTTTCCGGGAAACAGTAAATCCGGATATTGCATAGTAAAAGTTATCATTTCTACGTTTTTGTCTTGTTCAACAAAATTTTTAGCTAACATTTCGTTGAAAAGCGCTAATCCCCGATAAGGATAGGCAGGTCCTAAAATCACAATGTTTTTCACAAGTTTTTTTTATATAATTTTGTTAATCGTTCTGATTTTTAACTGCTTCGTTAATTTCAACAAGCATAGTCTTAATTTTTTTTAGCGACTGTACTACTTTGAAATTATTATCGACGTTATTGCGGTTTTCTTTAATTTTTTGTCGCGCTCCTTCCAGCGTCAGTCGGCGTTCTTTTACGTAATGGTGAACTAATGCAACAGCGTCAACATTCTGTTTTGTGTACATCCGATTGCCCTTTGCGTTTTTCAGGGGTTTTATTATATCAAACTCTTTTTCCCAAAATCTCAGTAACGATGCGTTTACGTTAAACATTTCGGCTACTTCGCTGATACTGTAATAAAGTTT
>Ga0099364_10014697_pt1 | contig 10391 bp, 5 predicted proteins | sample TergutTh196P3_FD_73070 | JGI IMG/M metagenome (GOLD analysis project Ga0099364, IMG submission 73070) | Microcerotermes parvus P3 segment gut microbial communities from Pointe-Noire, Republic of the Congo - Th196 P3 | ecosystem: Host-associated > Arthropoda: Insects > Digestive system > Gut ...
CTGCAAATGAGCCTTACCGCAATAGTAATGAAACCCAGCGTCAGGTAACGTTAACAAGAGGTTTTTGGATGGGCAAGTATCAGGTAACGCAGGAAGAGTGGCAGACGGTGATGACTGGCAATACCAACGGAATCAGTGTTACGCCCAGTAATTTTTCATCAAACCCTGCGGCAGGGGAAGTGCAGGGAAGGCGGCCAGTGGAGGGGGTAAGCTGGTATGATGTTTTAGTGTTCTGCAACCGGTTGAGCGTGATGGAGGGACTTAACCCTGTGTACCGGATAAACAACAGTACCAATCCCGATGACTGGGGAGCAGTGCCCACAAGCAGCAATACGACATGGAATAATGTACAGATAGTGTCCGGTTCGAACGGTTACCGCTTGCCGACCGAGGCGCAGTGGGAGTATGCGTGCCGTGCAGGGACGGCAACGGCGTACAATACCGGATCGGGCATAAGCGACAACACAGGCTGGTCCTTAGCAAACAATAACGGCGTAACACATGAGGTAGGAAAAAAGTCTCCTAATGCGTGGGGTTTATACGATATGCACGGGAACGTATATGACTGGTGCTGGGACTGGTACGGGAGCTACTCCAGCGGCGCTCAAACCGATCCCACAGGCGCCTCTTCGGGGACTCGCCGCGTGGCACGCGGCGGCAGCTGGTACGACGGCCCAGCGCTCCTGCGTTCCGCGTACCGGGGCTTCAGCATCCCGTGGGACCGGTTCTACGTCGTTGGCTTCCGCCTCCTGCGCCCCTAGTTTTCAGGTTCTAGCCAAGTAAAGCCAGCTTGCCCCCTGCAGAGGAAAAAAAATATGTATTAAACCAAAAGATTTTTGATTTTAATCAGTGTGAATCAAAGCTGTCCGCCGGACAGCAAAAATCCCTTCGGGCTTTCAGTCCGTGTAATCTGTGTGAAATTGTCAGCAATTCTGTCGTGGGTGTGGGGGAGGCCCAGAACATTGTTCGCAAAATAAATGAAGGAGGGTGAATAGTGAAAGTCAGTAAAAACAGGAATTTATACCTGAGTAATGTTCCTGTGGAAGAAGCTCTCTCGAAATATTTTTCTGCACTGGAGGGCCTCTTGAAATCGGCGTTTGAGGAAATCTCTGTGGAGGAAAGCCTTGACCGGGTTACCTCTCAGGCAATTTACGCCCGCTGTTGTTCACCCCTTTACAACGCCGCCGCTATGGACGGCATCGCCGTAACCGCCGTCGCTACTGCCGGAGCCAGAGAATCGAATCCACTGACTCTTAAGGAAAAAATTGACTTTATTCACATTGACACAGGAGATCCTGTCAACCCTCCTTACGATGCGGTAATCATGGCGGAAAATGTTCTCGATGATGAAAGCGGTAAAGCTGGAGAGAGAGTAAAAATCCTCGAAGCCGCCGCCGCATGGCAGCACATACGGCCCATAGGCGAAGACATCGTTACAGGAGAGATGATCCTTCCGGGCAGGCACAGGATAAGGCCCATCGACATAGGGGTTCTCCTCTCCGGCGGCATCAGCCGCATTGAAGTTTACATAAAACCCAGAGTCGCTATCTTTCCCACAGGTACAGAGTTAGTCGATACCACGGAAACCCACAACCTACAACCCACAACCCACAACCCACAACCTACAACCTACAACCCACAATCCACAATCCACAATCCACGAATTATAGAATCCAACAGCCGCATGTTTGAAGCGTCGGTTAATCAGGGCGGCGCCTTGGCTTTTCGTTTCCCTCCCGTTCCTGACGATTACGAAATTCTGAAAGAAACTGTCAGGAAGGCGGTGGAAGAATACGACATGGTTATTATTAATGCCGGTTCCAGCGCGGGGACTGAGGACTATGTGGTTCATGTGTTAAGGGAACTGGGTGAGGTGATAATCCACGGGGCGGCCATGAAACCCGGCAAGCCTGTGATTCTGGCGAAGGTGAATAACAAACCCGTCATCGGCACTCCCGGTTATCCTGTGTCGGCTTATCTGTCATACGAAACATTTGCCTCTCCGGTTCTGTCAGTCCTCACGGGGCGCAGGGCAGGAACTTCCATGCAGACAGAAGCAGTGCTGGCAAGGCGGCTCGTGTCGTCTCTGAAACACCGGGAGTATGTTCGTGTTAAGGTTGGCCGTGTAGGCGGCAGGCTCGTGGCTTCCCCGCTTGCAAGGGGTGCCGGAGCGGCTATGTCGCTGGTCAGAGCCGACGGCTTCTGTGTGATCGATCAGAACAGCGAGGGCTTTGAAGCAGGCGAAATCGTCCCTGTGGAACTATTCCGCCCCCTAGAAGAAATCGACTGCACCCTTGTCTCTGTGGGCAGCCACGATCTCATACTGGACATAATTTCCGACATGATGTCAGCCGCAAGCGGCGTAGCCGCATTCCTTGCGAGTTCCCACGTTGGCAGCATGGCCGGACTCATGGCCCTGAAACGGGGGGAATGTCATATCGCCCCCATTCATCTTCTTGACGAGGAAAGCGGTGTTTACAATCTATCATGGTTAAAAAACATTTTCACCGATGTGAAAGTCAGTCTTGTTAAAGGGGTGGGAAGAATTCAGGGCTTGATAATACCCAAAGGTAACCCTCTGGGAATCAGCTCCGCCGCCGATCTCCCACGCTGCCGCTACATCAACCGTCAGAAAGGAGCGGGGACAAGGCTCTTTCTGGATTACCAGTTAAAAAAATCAGGGATTGATCCCATAAGCATAGAAGGCTACGACCGTGAAACGGCCACCCACATGGCCGTTGCCGCAGCCGTTCAGGGCGGCTCCGCCGATGCGGGCATGGGAATAGCGTCAGCCGCAAAAGCCCTCAATTTGGACTTTATCCCCCTTGGAGAAGAAGAATACGACTTCGCCGTACCGCCCCATTTTCTTGATTTGGAAGAAATGAAAGTTTTTATTGATATTCTGACAAGCAAGGCATTTCACCGCCGCCTTGAAGAACTAGGCGGTTATAGCTGGGACAGGGCTGGGGAAGTGGTTGGTGTGTAAGATAATTATTGAAAAAATTACCGCTTATCCTGGCAAGGGTGAGGCGGGAATTGAGTTAGACGAAGGGCGGTTTATCGAGAATATTGGGCTTGAAGGGGATTGGAGAGCAGGGAACAGGAGTCAGGGGTCAGGGGTCAGGGAGCAGAGAGCAGGGAGCAGAAGTGTTTCCTTTCTATTTGCTGAAAGCCGGGAACAAATGGATAGTTCAGAAATAAAGGGGCTTTGTTTTCACAGGTATAGGGAAAACATCACTCTCAGGATTACAGACTCGTATTCGCAATGTGATACTACTTCCATGTTTAAGCCGGGTGCTCGGTTGGAAGTGGGGGAGGCCGTTCTGGAAATCACCGATGAGACCAAACGCTGCCACGATGAATGTGTATTACACAGGGCAGGGGAGCAGTGTCCGCTTGCGGGCAGGAATCTTTTTGTCAAAGTGCTGAAAGGCGGCCTTGTCAGGGTTGGGGAGTTTCTTTCGAAGATGTAATAAGGATGAAGATTTATGAAATTATTTATTGACAAACCTATTAACACAGAGAGGCAGAATGAGCTTGATTGGGCAAGAGCCTTAGCCGTTTTTTTTATGGTAATTGTGCATGTACTCATTTATTTACCAGGTTCGTCTACAGCAAACACTTATACAATAATCGTTGATTTTTTGGGCGGTCCCACTGCGGCTCCCATATTTATGATACTTTTGGGTGCAGGATTAATATATTCAAAAAACAATACTCCCCAAAAATTGGCAAAACGCGGCTTGATGCTATTTACGCTGCATTATATTCTAAATATGGCCAGGTTCGGAATTCCGGCTTTAATAATGTTTACCCGTACACAGGATGATGTTTATTGGAATTATTTTACTGGCTTAGGATTTTGCATTGATATTCTGGCATTTGCGGGCTTGACATTTTTATTCTTCGCGTTAATGGGAAAATTACGGATGAAGCTTACGCATATCATAATTATTACACTTGTTTTATCTTGCCTCAATTATCTTTTGACAGTGCCTGTCGATACCGCCTGGTTAAATCCAATAGTCGGACTTTTTGTAAGATCTTATGAACACTCCTATTTTCCTTTTCTTTCATGGATCGGATATCCTGTAATAGGGTATGCTTTTGGATATGTGTTAATAAGGTGTACAGACAAGAAAGTTTTTTACAAATATTTGTTTGCGGTTTCACTCTTAGTCGCAACAGTGATGTCCTTAGGCACTTTAAAATATAACTTTAATCTTTGGCCTGCTCTTGTTGGGCTGGACGGAGGGGAGGAGGGATATTATTATCAGGATTTTATCCAATATATTCTTGTTGCCGGAATATGTTTTATGTGGATAAGTATGCTGTATGCTCTATCTCGAATGAGAAGTTTGGCTTCTATTGAGAAGCATATAATTCGGTTAAGTAAAAATACGACAATAATCTATTGTATCCATTGGCTGATTATTGGCTGGATTCATCAGTTTAGACTGATTAATTTTCCGGCAATTCCTATTATAAACCTGATGACAGGTATTTTTATTTTTATACTTTCCAGCCTTATTGCTGAGGTGTATCTAAAAGCAATCACAAAATATTCAAAAATATGAAAATGTGAGGCTGGTACTTCGCCTAACAAATGATTAGCACGCCTGTCCTATGGACAGGACGCCGCCTATTTAGCCTTTGACTTCGTTTTAGTCAGAGTGATCCGACTTTTTAACGCTATTTATCAATAAAAACACACCAATTCCCGTAAGTATTATTCCAATGGCGTTAAACCATAACGGTTGAAATGACTGTTCATATAACACAGTGTTAAACCCTCTTATAGGCATTATATCACTGAATTCTATTGCCAGTACTGCCGTCATATTATTAAACAGATGAATATAAATACATGGTAAAATTGAGTTTGTTTTTAAACATATCCAGGCGGCTATTATTCCAATTATAAAAGCTGTTATAAACTGCCAGGGATTTAAATGAATGAGCCCAAACAGAAGGGCGCTGATTAGTATGGCTTTTCTGGGAGAATAATTTTCCTTAAAACCATGCAGAATTACTCCCCGGAAAAGCATTTCCTCAACAAATGCCGGCATTATACCAACAGATATTATTGAGATAATGAAAAAATCGTTAACCAGAATAGTTTGAAACATATCCTGCATAAGATCCGGCATTGGCAATAAAGAATGAAATAAATTATCCAATTCTGAGGACAGAATTACAAATCCAAACATAAACACAATTATTGCGACCCAAATCTGCAATGAAACATTTTTACAAAAAAACACTTCTATAAAATTCTTATGAGTTTTTTTGTATCCTATAAAAATTACCAAACCGAAAGATAATAAATTGATTAAAATGAAGCCTGTTCCCTCAATCAGGGAGCTGTTTTCAAATTCGAATAAACTCAAAATTATTCCAAAAGCCAGCCCTGTTGCCAATTGAATTCCCAAAAGTAATAAACACAATAATATCGCGTTTTTGATTCTGGGATAGGATTTTATTTCTGTACTTATTTCCATTAACCTATAATATTACAGACATTTTAATTTTGTCAACATTTACATATTTTTACACAGACGAAAAACAGATAAAAAATTGTAGTGAGCAGTTATAAACCACTCACTACAAACCACCCACTACTAACTACCAATCTGAATCACCCTTGCTTGAGCTTCAGCTTTCTTTTTGATCTCAAGTAAAAGGACACCATTCCTGAATGAGGCAGAAATACCTTCGGTATCGGCATTTTCAGGTAGTTTGAAGGTACGACTGAAGGATGAAACACGGCGCTCCCTAATAATATAATTGCTAACAGATTTGGAATCCTCTTTCATTTCAACTTTATTGTCATTGGTATCTTTTAGACCTTGTTCTTTCCTTGACTCAATAGTGAGTTTACTACCATCAAGGCGGATTTCAATATCCTTTTCGTCATAGCCGGGGAGTTCCGCCTCAATCGTGTAAGCCTTTTCATTCTCACAAACATCCACCGAGGGAGGCCGGTTAAAAACTCTCTCCGAAGGGCTTAGAAAATTATCCCCAAAGAAGGAATCCAGGTAGCGGTCAAAACCGGTAAAAGCATTTTCCAGAGGGTTAATTTCCCTGGGCCTAAAAAGAGTTACAGATTTCACATCATTCTCCTTTGTTCGGCAGATTTCATTTTTTTTACTGAACCGGACTAACAGTCCATATCAGCAATCGTTTCTGCCAACACTATTTATATAGCAAAAACCATGCCAATCTTTCTCACAAAGGGCGCGAAGAGCACGAAGATTGGTATATTTTTTCTCACAAAGCTCACAAAGGGCACAAAGATAAGACCTAGGATCATCGAATTACACGAATTGGTTATATATTAACCGTCAGTTTCCTAAAACCTTCGTGTCCTTCATGAGCTTTGTGAGATAATTTTATGATAATGTATCAAAATGACACAGATATGGTTTTTTGCTTTATTTGTGGGTCAAAATGACCCAGTTTAATCACACGCCCCAGACTTCAACAGCGGCGGTGCACTTTGACCAAGCCTCGGAAGACACGCTGAGCCCTGTTTCAAAGGCACTGCGAATAACGGTTTCCTGTGATTCACTCCCGGAGCCGGGAAAAAATGAGGTATGGATGTAGACAGGGCAGTCCCCGGGATATTCTTCGAGGATCTCCCTAAGGGAATGAAGAGCCGATATATCGTTCGCCGCATTGATCGCAAGACGTATATGTATTTCCCTTGGTGTGAAGGCTTTCTCCACACCCTCCTCCATATCTCCTTCAGTATCTCCCTCAGCGTCCTCCGCGATCCCCTCTACCCTAGGTTCTGTAGGCTTCCTCTCTGCATTTTCCGCGATCTTCGCTATCTTTGCAGCTTGTCGCAGAAGCTTATTAAGATCTGCAATGCTGGAAACGTAAAAGGATGTTTTTTTAGATTGAGAGTCTTTGGAATTTTTGTTTCTCGCTGGATCTATATTTCCTTTAACAGCAATTATATCATCTACTGCGGTAATGGCCTTACAGCTTTCCCATGCACTGGCAAAAAATACAAGATTTATTTCTCCGGATAAATCCTGAAGATCTGCAAATGCCATTTCCCTGTTATTTTTATCTATAACGGTTCGTAAGGATTTTATTAATCCAAGAACTGTGTAGCTTCCGGCTTCTATTTTTTCCGGAGATGAAAGATCGGGTATCTTAAGATTCAGATCCTTGACATATTTCCATATGTTTCTGTATCTGTCCCACCTCTGAGACTGTGCTTCTTCTTCCTTAGCAAGTCTTTCAGCTTCGTAAGTACTTATACAGTCTTCCACACTAAAACTAATTTTATCTTTGGCGGCCTGATATTCAATCTTACCTTTGAGAATGAGGGGTTTGTCCGGTTCAATTTTGTTCTGGCACTTTTCCCACGCTTCATGGAAAAAGACTAGCTCTATTTCGCCGTTATAATCTTCCAGAGCAGCGAAGGCCATTTTTTTGCCCTTGCCGGTTGTGTGGGGTTTCAGGTTTTTTACTAGTCCTACAAGAATATGACTGCCGGCAGTTTTTTGCCAGGAAATAAGAGCTTCGCGATCACCTAAATCTGCCTTAACAAATTTTTTCCAGAATTCCTTGTATTCATCCAGCGGGTGGCCGGAAAAGTAAAAGCCGGTAAGTTCTTTCTCGTTCTTCAGCCTTTCCGACTTTCCTGCATCGGGAAAGTTTTCAAAAACAAAATTCGGATACTCTTTCTCTCCTGTGTCTCCAAAAAGGCTGGGCTGGCCGAATTTTTTATCGTCCTTAACGTTCTGGGCGTACTCAATGGCCCGCTCATGGTTTCCAAGCATAGTTTCGCGTGATCTACCCATATTGTCAAAAGCCCCGGTCAGAATGAGGTTTTTGATAACAGCCTTACCTACAGCTTTGATATCCACCCGGTTAAGGAAATCCATTAAATCACTGTATGCGGTCCATTTTCCTGTTTCCGGAGACAGCCGGGACTGAATGATTTCTTCCGATGGACCCTCGCCTATGCCATTGATCCCCAGAAGGCCGTAAACAATTTGTCCGTCAACAACAGTAAAAAGTTTTTGAGATTTATTTATATCCGGCGGATTAATTTCAAGCCCCATCTTACCGGCTTCAGCAATGCACTCGGAAAGATTGTCCTTGTCCGCAGCGTTTATCTCGTTTGTCAAGTTAGCCGCCATGAACTCGGCGGGATAGTTGGCTTTTAGGTAAGCTGTTTGGTAAGACAAAACCGAATAGGCTGCGGCATGGCTCTTGTTAAAACCGTAATCGCCGAAAGGTTCCATAAGTTCATATATCTCTCTGGCCTTTTCCTTCTCGTATCCCTTCTCTACGGCTCCGGCAATAAACTTCACTTTTAGTTCGTCGATTGTCTCACTTATTTTTTTCCCCATGGCATGTCGCAGTACATCCGCCTGACCCATACTAAAACCAGCAATGATCCTGGCAACCTGCATCACCTGTTCCTGATATACGATTACCCCGTATGTTTCCTTAAGAACTTCTTCCAGTGCGGGATCGGGATAGATTATCTCCTGACGACCATGTTTGGAATCTATGAACTGGTCTATATAGCCCATAGGACCAGGCCGGAACAGAGAAGTTAACGCAGTTAGATCCCCTATTAACCCTGGCTTTGCCCTCTTTAGTACATCCTGCATTCCGTCAGATTCAAACTGGAATACCGCATAACTCTTTCCTTCGCCCAACATCCTGAACGTTGCTTCATCATCTTCGGGGGCTTCCTCTATATTAAAATTAGCATATTCCCCGCCCCTTCTGCGGATAATTTCAACCGTGTTTTTAATCACATCAAGTGTTTTAAGACCCAGAAAGTCCATTTTAACAAGGCCGCATGATTCCATAAATTTCTTGCTGTATTGGGTAGCTATTTTTCCATATTTTGGATCCCTGTACAGCGGCAAAAATTCATGCAGGGAAGTATTACTCATTACTACTCCTGCGGCATGAATGCCTGAATTCCTTTTCAGCCCTTCAAGCTTCATTGCAAGTTCAAACAGCTCCGTATATCTGTCATCTTTCATGAGATCCCTGAGCCTTGGCTCAGATTCAATGGCCTTTTCTAAAGTTATTTTGGGACCTTTTGGAATGAGCTTTGAAATCATGTCAGATTCGGAATGGGATAATCCCAGGGAACGGGCTACATCCTTAATTACCGCTTTTGCAGATAATGTCCCAAAGGTAATGATCTGTGCAACCCTTTCCTGTCCGTATTTTTCCTTAACGTAATTGATAACCTGATCCCTGCCCTCGTTGGCAAAGTCAATATCAAAGTCGGGCATATCATTTCTTTCTTTGTTTAAGAAGCGTTCAAAGAGCAGGTTGTACTTAAGCGGGTCTATGTCTGTTATGCGTAATGCGTAAGCTGTAATGGAACCGGCTCCGGAACCCCTCCCCGGCCCGACGGGGATGCCCTGTTCCTTTGCCCAGTTGATAAAATCCGCCACAATTAGAAAGTACTTTGTAAAGCCCATCTCTATAATTGTATCAAGTTCGTAATCCGCCTGTTTATGGATTTTCTCCCAAGCCTCTCCACCTTCCTGTCTGATTTTAGCATAACGCTTGGCTAATCCCTCATGGGCAAGGTGTCTCAAGTAATCGTCAGCGTTATACGCTGTTGAATTGTCTGCCAGCTCCTTTGGAATTTCAATTTCCGGCAGAAAGTTCGCGAGTTCGCTGAACCCTATTTCTGGAAGATCTGCAACACAGCGTTCGGCAATGCGTACTGTATTGGAAATTGCCTCCGGGTATTCCGGAAACATGGCCGCCATCTCGTCTCCGTTTTTAAGGAAAAACTCCGACCCGTAAAATTTCTTTTTCCGTTTTTCTTCTGTCCTTGTCTGTGCTGTCCCTATGCAGAGCAGTATGTCATGAGCCGTGTAATCTTCCTGCTTAATATAGTGTACGTCGTTAGTCGCAACAAGGGGAATCCCTGTCTCTCTGGCTATTTTGGCAGTCGCATCGGCAATTTCCCTCTGGGAAAGGCCGCCCCTCAGCACGCCCGCTGGAATGCCGTGATCCTGAATCTCAAGGAAGAAGTTGGGATTCCCGTCCCCGTCTTGTCCAAAAAGATCCCGGTAGTAAACAGCCTTATCCCTGGCCGCATCCGTCTGCCCGGTTTGAATGAGGCGCGGAATCTCCCCGGAAGCGCAGGCCGAAAGTGCGATGAGTCCCCTGTGATATTTTTTGAGAAGTTCTTCATCAATCCTGGGCCTGTAATAATAACCCTCGGTATAAGCAAAGGAGCAGAGTTTTACAAGGTTAAAGTACCCTTCCCTGTTCGAAGCTAAAAGAACAAGGTGGTAGTACCTGTTCTCCCTCTCGCTCCCCTTTTTCTCATGTCTTGAGCCGGGAGCAACATAAACTTCGCATCCAATGATGGGTTTTACCGG
>Ga0099364_10014698_pt1 | contig 10389 bp, 8 predicted proteins | sample TergutTh196P3_FD_73070 | JGI IMG/M metagenome (GOLD analysis project Ga0099364, IMG submission 73070) | Microcerotermes parvus P3 segment gut microbial communities from Pointe-Noire, Republic of the Congo - Th196 P3 | ecosystem: Host-associated > Arthropoda: Insects > Digestive system > Gut ...
AAAAAGCTCCGAGCGCGCCGTATGTTGTTGTATGGGAGTCAGCACCGACAATCAGCCCGCCGGGCATGACAAAACCCTCCTCGGGCATGATTTGATGCTCTATGCCCTGCATATTATAAAAATGTGTGATTTCAAAATCCTCGGCAAATTTTATTGTGTCCGTCACCCACTTGGCATAGCCTACAGTGCAAGGAGGTGAAGCATGGTCAACTATAATGACCGCTCTGTCTCTATCCCACACCGGCACACCTATTTCGCGGAAACCGTCGTTCATCAAGGAACATACCCCGTCCCCGACCATTGCATAATCAATGCCGGTGTTCACAATATCCCCCGGTTTTACCACAGCCTTGCCCGAAGCTTTGGCAAAAATCTTTTCCGTGATCGTCATACCCATAAAAAATCCTCCTAAACTCAGTATTTTCCGTATTTTTCGACAGCCAGAAGCAGCGCTTCCATGTTTTCGACAGGACATCCTTCGATTGGATAACCTGTCGAAAAAAGGTATCCCCCGCCCGGCGCAAGAATATCCATAGTTTCTTTGACCTTTTCGTCTATTACCGATGGTGTTTTATACACGACAGTGTTTGCGGGAAACGCACCCCTTATGCAAGCGATACCATCCAGCTCTTTTTTGGCAAGCTGTATGTCAACTTCCTCAAAGTGATAGATGACTTTCCCCGGAGGCACTTCTGTCAGACAGTCGATCCGGGTGTTGTATTTGCCCTCGGTGTAGATATAAGGCACTTTACCGCTGTCAATGATCGCCAGAATGATTTTCTGGAGATGACTCCAGTAGTATTTTCGATAATGCTCGTCGCTCATGAACCCATCCATTCCTTTATGGAGCGCCATGGAGATATGCTTTCCCTCGTCCTGGCCTTTCGTAGCCCGGATGTTTTCCAGCGTGACTTCGAGGGCTTCGTCGATGTATCTTTGTACATCCTCCGGCCTGTCATACAGATCGGCGCAGGCAAGCAGGGTCCCCCGTAGAAAGTCGCTGTAGAAGTCAAAGGGAACGCCGGCGGCGCCGCCGCGTACTACCGGATAGCCCATTTCATAAACCATTTGGTTTATCTCATCCACCCGGGCCTGATACACTTGGTAGAAATCCTCTATCGCCCAGAAATCCTGGATCATCGCCCTGTACGCCGGTGTGGAAAACAAACTCGCCAATTGGCGCGCGCCTCTGCTGGCATTGCCCAGATTATACTGAAAATCCGCAAGCGGATCAAAGAGCCCGGATACTCGGGGAAGGGCTTTTTTCAGCGCCCAGCCTGTGCGGTCTTTAAAGAATTCCTCATATTCATCGTCAAGCAGCAGGGGATATTCGATAAACTGCTGGAGAGAGTTTTCATCGATGATGGCGCCTGGCATTCCGGCCCAGCGCATGTTTTTCGGCCTGATCCTTTCCATCGCCGGTCCTTCCCCGGCGAAAACCAGCCCGGCCCCTGTGCCGGTATCCGGATCAAAATCCGTAAGATACTTTATCGCGGCGTTCCTGGATTTCTGAAGAGAAGTGTCATAGATTACTTCGGCGACCGTATACCCCGCATTATAGATCGGATAAAGCTCGGGCACGGGGCAGATGGGTACTCTGTCCGGTTCTTTCAGGGCAGTGGCGTCCTTGATTCGCTTCAACTTTTCATCATACTTCTTCTGGTTTTCCGGCGTCATGGGTCTTCCGCTCCTTTCCATTTTCACATTTCTTTTGATCTGCCAAAAGTATGTCCTATCCCGAGGATGGAGTAGCTCCCGATTTCCGTATCCGCCGCGCCGCCGACACATAGGCACATGCTGTAGTTATCCGGCAGCTTGCTGTTGAAATGATGGATTAGGCGCACTCCGTCCAGGTTGTTCCGCAAACCATGCCCGTCTACCACAGAGAATGTTCGGAGTCCGGCCGCGATTCCCGCTCCCGAGTATTTCACATAACTCTCCTTTGCCGTCCAAACGTCAAAAAAGGGAATATAGTCCTTTTCTTTCAAATATTGGTATTCATTCAAATGGAAAAACCGGCGGGCGATGGCTTCCCTATTACATTCCCTATGGATCTGTAGATCCAAGCCGACCGGTTGGCGATAGAAAGCACAGACGCCGTATTGGCCGCTGTGCGAAAGAGAAAAATGGAGACTCGGCAAAGAGGGAAAATAAGGTTTCCCCTTCTCTCCCCTGTCAAGCGCAATGCCTTGCTTCAGCAATGCCAAAGCTTCGTCGACGCCGGCGTTTTCGGCATACATCCGGGCGCAACGCCGAATCATCTCCTCCGAGGCGACGGGGTAGTCGGACAAATACCAGAGATACAGTTCTAAAGGCGATCCTTCGCTGTGCATATCAGTGATGAAATAGCCGTAAGCCGGTTGTCGCCATGGTTATCCCTAAGCTGTCGCAGCATTCGACGACCTGCCGGTCCCGGATCGAACCGCCTGGCTGCGCGATATACCGCACGCCGCTGGCGGCTGCCCGCCAGATATTGTCTTCAAAAGGAAAGAATGCGTCGGAACCCAGAGATACATCCCGCAAGCCTGTCAACCAGGCTTTTTGATCCTCTTCCGTCAATTCTCCGGGACGGCGGCTGAAGTACCGCTGCCAAAATCCCTCCGCCATCACCTCGCGGCTGTATCCGGATACATAAAGGTCGATTACATTATCTTTGTCCGTTCGCCCCATTTCCGGCAGAAAAGGCAGAGCAAGAACTTGAGGATGCTGCCGCAGGAACCAGCGATCCGCCTTATCCCCCGCCAGTCTGGTACAATGGAGCCGGGATTGCTGCCCTGCCCCGACGCCGATCGTCTGCCCTTCCAGGGCATAGCAGACAGAGTTGGACTGGGTGTACTTCAGCGTAATCAGCGCAACCAGCAGATCCCGGACATTTTCCTCAGGGATAACTTTGTTCACGGTAACAACCGTGTTTAGCAGGCTGCGCTCGATCTTCCAATCATTGCGTTCCTGCTCAAATTCTATACCGAAAACCGTTTTTCGCTCCCGTCCGGGAGGTTTGTACCCCGGATCCATCGCCAGTATCGTATACTCGCCCTTGCGTTTTCCCTTCAGTATGGATAGCGCTTCCTCTTCATAGCCGGGTGCGACAATCCCATCGGATACTTCCTTGCCGATCAGGGCGGCCGCCTCCTTATCACAGACGTCGGACAAAGCGATAAAGTCGCCATAGGAAGACATACGATCCGCTCCTCTGGCCCTGGCGTAAGCGCTTGCAAGAGGGGAGAGCGCCAGCCCGCTTACATGGTACGCTTGCTTCATCCCCTCGCTGAGAGGCAGGCCAATCGCTGCTCCGGCCGGGCTGACATGCTTAAAAGATGCTGCGGCAGGCAATCCTGTAGCTTCCTTGAGTTCCCGGACCAACTGCCAGGCGTTGAGCGCATCCAGCAGATTGATGTAACCCGGTTTACCGTTGCATACAGTGATTGGCAGTTCCTCATCCTCCCGAAAGATGCGGGCCGGCTTCTGGTGAGGATTACATCCGTATTTCAGCTCATACTCTCTCATTTCACCCTCCGATACCGTTATCTCATGCGGTTGCTCTGCGACGGTACACGGCTAACGATTCCTCATGGAAAAGACGTATTCTATGGGTACGACATAGGCTTCGGTAAAGCCGTTTATCTCTGTCAGACAGTTGACGCCAAGAAGCGCGCCGTTTACTCTCACAAGGGGACCGCCGCAATTGTCCTGCGCGATGCGCGCAGTGACGTGATAGGTATGGATGCCGCCAAGCCTGTCATTATCCGGCGTCTTCACGCTGATCTTACCAGGCGATAAGCATTCTTGCATATGCAAAGGGCTTCCCAATGTGAACACGGGCTCTTCCGTCTCCACGCCGGTAATATCATCAAAGTAGCGAAATACCGGGAACTCTTCTTCCGGCGCTCTCCGGACCCTGAGTTTTGCTAAATTCATCACCGTGTCCAGAACAAGCAGATCCGCGCCGTACTCTAAGCCTTCGCTTGTCCTGACGCTGATCCAGGCAGCACCTTTGACGATATTGGCGCAGGTGACGACCTGTCCGTCTTTGGAGAAAAAGAAGCCGCTCCCGACGCCGCGGTCTGTCGTTACCTGAAGAAGGGCCGGCTTCGCCAGTTCTTCTACATCCTTCTCTGCATACAAAGGAAGAGTGGTAATCCATACGGATCTGGAGGGATCCTCCCACATCACTTCGCAGCCCAATGCCTCCGATACGAAACGCAGCGGCACATACGTGCGGCCGTTGACAATCCTGGCGGGCACATCCAGCGTATAGGTCGAGCCGTCAATCAGATTGGCGCGGGGCGCGCCGATGATCAGGTCAAAGCCTCTCGCGCCGCGAAACCCGATGACTTGCTGTTCATCCGGATACCAGTGTACCTTTCCGTTCAGGTACTCCACTACCGAGCGCAGCGGGATCATCACTCGCCCGCTTTCGATGAAAGGCCGATCGCCGCCCTCCTGCAGAACACCGTCGACCAGAATGTTTATCCCCTCATCCTGCGCCTCCAGTCCGCCGGGATAGGCGGACAGATGCCAAGCGAAAACCAGCACCAACAGAAACGACAGGAATGTGCTGATTTTCCCATATGCTTTCACAGACTTCTGCATGAACTCCCCTAAGGGCCCGCGCCGCTTCTTTTTCGACAGCGGCGAGGCCTTTGTCCTTTCGTCGGCTTTTCTTCTTTTTCGTACACATTCAGGTTATCATTTCTGACTACGCTTGACAAGTCTATTCTCATCAGCAACGGAGCCGTTCGCCATGTAAAGTGTACTATTCAGAACCTACGGTAAGGGCAGAGGGATAGCGTCCGGCAAGGCGGTAGGCGCTTTTGCAGCAAAGACACCAACTGGGCGCTAGCCTAAGCCAAAGAAAAATCACGACGATTTTTCAGGCGATGGGAGCCACGGACGGCGACTCATCGCCGGTATGGCGCAGGCATCTTGTCGTTCTGGTGTTTAACCTGCCTATAGCGCCGTGCCTGACGGATGCTATCCCTCTGCCTTAGGCAGGTCCTGAATAGACGCCATACAAAAACCCCGGGGATGCGCCCGGGGTTCTGCATGAATATCCGAAATTGCTTAGTTCGTTCAGCGAGCAAAGCCGGCGCACGGTAAGGCCTGCTATGCTCCGGGGATTCTCACCGCTACATCGTAATATCTTGTAAATTCTTTGTTGGCGGAAGTCACAGCGATATAGACATGCACCTCTTCTTTCCAGTTCAGATCCTTGTCCAATCTTTCGACATAGTTTACCGGAACCTTCCAGTCATAGTGATCATAGATTACCGCCATCGCGTCCTCTCCGAGTACAATCCGATCCTTGATAATGCTCGAATGGTTAAAGATGCTGTCCAATTCCATGGTTACCTCATACGGCCTGACGATCGAGAAGCCAACGCCGGTATTTACATTGACCGGCCAACCGTCATCGGGCAGGAGCGTTACGCCATGGATGGAGACCAGGTCCGAGTTATCTCCGTTCATTATGCACATGAAAAGGCTTATCGCATCCAGCTCAACCGAGTTATGTGAAAAAGCGAGAGGCAATATCAGCGGCGGATTTTATATAATCCGCTGTGCCGTCAATACAAATTATCGGACATTTTAGGGTTTCCGCATATTGCTCTACTATCGACAGCGGACGAGTTGAGATAAATTCAACAAAAGCTTTTGTATGTTCATACATATCTCCACCCTGGCGAACGCGGTCGCCGAATCGTTCATCGTTGCGTTGCCTAACCCGTTCGACACGCAGCTCCAGGGGCGCTTCGAGATAGACCGCAAGGTCGTAAAGTGATTCCATTTCATCGCCGAAATTGCCCGTTACAGAGGAAAGAACAAACCCATTACACTCTTTAATATCCGTAAGCATTAGCTCAACTGTTTTTTCAAACGGACGCTCAACTGTATACGGAATATCTGATTTTTCAAAACAATAGTCTTCGTGGTCGATATGCTTAAAGCCAAGTATACGCGCAAGCTCACGCCCCAGCGTGGTTTTACCGCTCCCGTTTGCCCCGCATATCAGTATACCGTGCGCCATAGGCTCCTCCTTATAAACAGATCGATCGGAAAAACCAGAGAAAGAGCAAAATTACCATTATTTTCCATCTCAAAATCCTTCATACCCTTGACAACCTGTGTTCTGCTGCTTGGAGATGCTGCTTGGAGATGCTTTATCTTTTGTTGACAGATGCAGCGGCAACGAATAAACTGAGCTTGTAAATGGTTGTTTTCCGGCCGAATTGCCGGAAATAGTAACAGGCAAAACGAGGACGCAAGCATAGTCCGCCACGGAGGTGATGGCAATTCTTATTATATTGAAATACCTTAAACCGAAAGAATGGACGCAAACTCTTGTTATCTTTGTGCTATCGGTGGTGCAGGTCTGGCTCGACCTGAAGTTTCCGGACTACATGGCGCTAATCACGAAGCTTTTGCAGACGCCGGGAAGCCGGGTCAACGAGATCTGGTCGGCTGGGGCTTCGATGCTTCTCTGCGCGATAGGGAGCCTCCTCTGCGTCATTGCCGTTAGCTATCTCGCATCGCAGGCGTCGTCAGCCTTGGCGGCGCGGGTACGGGGCATGGTCTTTGCCAAAGTGGAATCCTTTTCCATGGAAGAGGTAGGCCGTTTCTCCACAGCCAGCCTGATCACCCGCTGTACCAATGATATCACACAAATGCAGACTTTTTTTGTAGCTGGCCTGCAAATGCTGCTGAAAGTGCCCATCCTGGCGATCGGCGGGATCCTAAAAATCGCCGGGAAAGGAAATGCGTGGACGTTTGCGACGTTGATCGCGTTTCTGATTATGCTGGCGGCTGTCGCCGCGGCGATGACGGTGGCCTTACCGATATACCGAACGATGCAAACGCTGGTGGATCGCCTGAATTTGGTCGTGCGGGAAAGCTTAGCCGGCCGCTTCGTCATCCGGGCTTTCAATGCGGAAGGTTTCCATAGCGGGAAATTTGAGCAAGCGAACGACGCCTTTACCAGTGCAGACCAAAGGACAAACCGTGCGATGGCGTCGATGTCGCCCTTCATGTCCATTGCCAATAACGGGATCATCATTGCGATCTACGGCATCGGCGTCGCCATGATCAATGCCGCGGAGCCTGCGGAGGCGTTGACGATCTTTTCCGATATGGCAATATTCTCTTTCTATGTCGCGCAGGTATTCAATGCGATTAAGTTTATCACAAAAGTACTCCCCAGATGGCCCAGGGCTACGGCTTCCGCAAGACGGGTCAACGATGTGCTGCATACCGAGCCGGCCATTCAGGACGGGTTGCGCATGGCGGGGGAAGCGGGCGCCGAAGGCGAAGTCGTCTTCCAGGATGTGTGTTTCCGGTACCCCGGCGCAGCCAGCGACGCCCTCGAAGATATCAGCTTCACAGCGAAACAGGGGGAAACCGTTGCGTTCATCGGTTCCACGGGCAGCGGGAAATCGACGCTGGTGAATCTGATCCCCAGGTTGTATGAAGCGACAGGCGGCCAGATCCTGGTGGACGGAGTGAACGTAAAGGAATACAACTTAAAAGCGCTGAACAATCGAATCGGCTATGTCCCGCAAAGAGCCGTACTGTTCAGAGGTACGGTTAACTCCAATGTCGCGTATGGAGACAACGGCGGAAGCGGCTACAGTCCGGAGGATATCCGCAGGGCGGTTCGTATCGCGCAGGGGCAGGATTTTGTTGAGAATCTGGAAGGCGGGTATGATGCGGCAGTTTCCCAGGGGGGAACCACCGTATCTGGCGGCCAGAAGCAGCGCTTGTCCATCGCGCGGGCGATCTGTCGCCAACCGGAGATCCTGATCTTTGACGACGCGTTCTCAGCGCTGGACTACCAAACCGAACGGACGCTGCGGGAGGCGTTGAAGCAAGAAATTGCCGGGGCGACGATATTCATTGTCGCCCAACGCATCGGCTCCATTATGGACGCCGATCGGATTATCGTGCTGGAGGATGGGAAAATCGCCGGGCAGGGGACCCACAGGGAATTGCTGCGGGACTGCCGCGTCTATCGGGAGATTGCCTTGTCACAGCTTAGCGAGGAGGAGTTGGCCTCATGAGCGAAGAGAAACAAAATAACGTTAACAGCGAAGGCGGCGACAACAGCGCAAAAAGGCTGGAAGGCGTCGCGATGGGCATCAATCATTTCGGCGGACCGGTCGAAGAAGCGGGCAACTACAGGAAAACCTGGGGCAAGCTCATCGTCTATTGTCGAAAGCATCTGCCGGCGATCGTCTTATCCTTGCTATTCACCGTCATCGGGAACGTCTTCCAGGTGCTTAGCCCCGGATTTCTACGCGATATGACCGACGAAATACGGCAGGGACTCGCCGGCGTCATCGATACGCAAGCGATATGGGCGATCGGCATTTCTCTTGGCAGCCTATACGCAGGCGCGGCGCTTATGGGTTTCTTACAAAACTTTATCATGGCGTCGGTCACCGCACGGATTTCGAGAAACCTGCGCAGCGCCATTACCGAAAAAATCAACAAACTCCCCCTGCGGTATTTCGACAGGGTAAGCCTGGGCGACGTCATCAGCCGCGTAACCAACGACGTAGACACCATCGGCCAGACGCTCAATCAAAACATCGGCATGGTGATTTCGTCGCTCACCCAATTGGTCGGCTCGCTGGCTATGATGCTTTGGACGGATTGGCTCCTGGCTCTTACCGCCCTCGCCACCAGCGCCATAGGCTTTTGGGCTTCCAAAGTCGTCCTGTCGCGATCACAGGCCTTCTTTAAAGCCCAGCAGCAGGGGCTTGGCGCGGTAAACGGGCATATTGAAGAAATATTCTCCGGTCACAATATCGTCAAAACCTATAACGGCGCAGAGGCGGCGCAAGCGACTTTCGATACGATCAACGGCAATCTCTATTCTGCTGCGTGGAAAGCCCAGTTCGTGTCCGGCTTCATTACGCCCCTGATGAATTTCTCGGGCAGTATAGCCTATGTCGCCATTAGCGTGGTCGGCGCCATCTTCGTGATGCAGGGGCGGATCAGCTTTGGCGTCATTATCGCGTTCCTTGTGTATGTGAACCAGTTTACCCAGGGTATCACTCACGTTGCGGAGACCGTACCGGGCTTGCAGGGTACCACGGCGGCCAGCGAACGGGTATTCGAATTGCTGGATGAGGAGGAACTGGACGACGAGAGCCATAAAACCGCGACACTGGAAAGCATCAGCGGGGACGTCACGTTCGAACATCTATCCTTTGGCTATCATAAAGACAAAACCATTATTCATGATTTCTCCGTGGAAGTGAAAGCCGGACAAAAGGTCGCCATTGTCGGTCCCACCGGGGCAGGCAAGACCACCATCGTCAACCTGTTGATGCGATTTTATGAACCGGACAGCGGAGAAATTCTCATCGACGGCAAGCCGGTCAGCCAGGTGAAAAGGGAAAACGTACACGAACAATTCAGTATGGTGCTGCAGGATACCTTATTATTTGAAGGGACATTGAAAGACAACATCATCTTCAGCACGCCGAACGTCACCAACGAGCAAGTGGCAGAGGTAGGTAAGGTAGTGGGGTTGCACCACTATATCAGCACGCTGCCGGCGGGCTACGATACCATGCTGGACAGCTCCGTAAGCCTGTCGGAAGGCCAAAAGCAGCTGGTCACCATCGCCAGGGCTATGATCCAAAACGCGCCGATCCTGATCCTGGACGAAGCCACCAGCTCGGTTGACACCCGTACGGAAGCGCTGATCCAGGAAGCGATGGATCGCCTGATGATAGGACGGACTTCCTTCGTCATTGCTCACCGCCTTTCCACCATCAGAAACGCCGACCTGATTCTGGTCCTTAAGGACGGCGACATTATCGAACGGGGAACCCACGGGGAATTGCTCGCCCAAAACGGCTTCTATACCGAGCTTTACAACAGTCAGTTTGACCTGGCGCAGTCAGCGCCGACAGTTGTCCCCTGATCCCGGACCTGGCAGACTGCGCGAATACTGATCATTGATTGAAAACGCACGATGAGGGAGGACGCCTACTGGGATGCCACTAAGCTTCATCATGAACAACAAACGCCCGGCAATCATCGTATCTTGATGCCGGGCGCTTTTTTTCATTTCGCAGTCTTACACCAGCTCGATATAACACATCATTGCGGCGTCGCCCCTTCGCGGCGCGCCCCTGATGATTCGGGTATACCCTCCATTGCGATCTTTATATTTTGGCGCCACTTCGTCGAACAGGCTTCTCACGACCTTTTCGTCCATGATATAGGCCAGCGCCCTGCGGCGCGCCGCCAGATCTCCCTGTTTCCCCAGTGTGATCATCTTTTCCGCGGTGGAACGGAGCTCCTTTGCCTTCATCTCGGTAGTCTCAATCCTGCCGTGCCGAATCAGCGCGGTGGTCAGATGGCGCATCAAAGCTCTTC
>Ga0099364_10014699_pt1 | contig 10389 bp, 9 predicted proteins | sample TergutTh196P3_FD_73070 | JGI IMG/M metagenome (GOLD analysis project Ga0099364, IMG submission 73070) | Microcerotermes parvus P3 segment gut microbial communities from Pointe-Noire, Republic of the Congo - Th196 P3 | ecosystem: Host-associated > Arthropoda: Insects > Digestive system > Gut ...
CGCAAGAGAGGCGAACAAGTTAAAAAGCGATTTTCTTGCAAGGATGAGTCATGATATACGCACTCCTCTTAATGCCGTAATCGGACTCTCCGAAATAGAACTTTTAAACAACATGAATGATCTCTCTGGTACAGGACTGCCGGATTCCGCGAGAGACAGCTTCACCCAAATACACAGCTCCGGCTCCGCCCTTTTGGGAATCATCAATGACATTCTAGATATTTCAAAGATAGAAGCCGGAGCTTTTGAGCTTGCAGAGGCCGAATACGAAACGGTGCCTTTTTTAAGTGATATTATAAACACAAATCTATTGAGTCTTAAAAACAAACCTGTTCAATTTTTTCTGGACATTAAGGGTAGTTTCCCTGCAAAACTTTCCGGCGATGAGCTTAGGGTTAAACAGATTCTTAACAACATTCTTTCCAATGCGATTAAGTACACCGACAAAGGATCAATAGTACTGGAAGTTAAAAGCAGTAAAATAGAATCTAATTCCGTACTCATCACTTTTATCCTGAAAGACACAGGTATTGGGATACGCAGTGAAGACTTAGGGAAGATATTTGACAGTTACACCCAGCTTGATCCGAAATCAAACAGGAAAGTGGAAGGGACAGGGCTTGGTCTTGGGATTGCCAATAACCTTGCAAAAATGATGGGAGGTAGTATTTCTGTACAAAGCGAATACGGCTCCGGCTCAACTTTTACGGTACAGATAATGCAGGGCATTCCTTACAAGGGGTCTGACTTTAGTCTGTTCCCATGCATCGGTGAGCAACTGGCCGGGGATCTGCGGGCTTTACGTTATATTGGCGGCAGTCTGGAAAAGATCAACTTATCAAGAATGCCGGATAAAAGCGTTCTGGTAGTTGACGATCTTAGGGAAAACCTTATTGTAGCACTGGGCCTCCTCAAGCTTTACGGACTTTCCATTGACACCGCCCTGTCAGGACAGGAAGCTCTGGAAAAGGTTAAAGAGCGGACGCATACCGGACAGTATGACCTCATCTTCATGGATCACATGATGCCCGGAATGGACGGCGTAGAAACCGTCAAAGCAATTAGAGAATGGGAAAAAGAGCAAAAAGACAATGTGCATGAGTTTTCGAAGAAAACTCAAAGCTACAATAGGGATGAGCATAAGCTCATCCCTATTGTAGCAATGACCGCCAATGCGCTAAGGGGAATGAGGGAGTTCTTCCTGAAAAACGATTTTCAGGATTTTCTTTCAAAGCCTGTGAGCCATCAGGCGTTAGACGAGGTTCTGAAAAAGTGGCTTTTACCCAGTGAAAATCCAACCGTCGTGCAGGGCATTCATGCAGGCATTGCCGGTGAAATAGAGACCAAGCGTCTTAACAAACTGAACCATTTCCGGGCGGGTTTTGAAAACGTATTTGAAATTGACAGCAGTTATTATGTTAACTTTAGCAAGCTGATTGACGTTTTTATTTCTGACCCGGCATACGCTCATCTGAGCGAAAATCTGCGTACAGAGGCAGTACAGCTTAAAGAAGCCGCCAGGATGGAAGACGCAGAGAAGATACGTCAAACCCTTCCGGTCTTCTATGAAGAACTGAAGAGTCAGGGGTCAGGGCTCAGGGAGCAGGGATCAGAGGGCAAGATACCGGCGGAGACTTTACAGCGCCTTAAACAGGCTTTAGAATCAGGTGATACCGAAAAGGCGGATGGAATTATCAGGGAGCTGGGGAATATGAACCTTGACCCTGCCGGACGGGAACTGTACTTTACTCTTTATAATGCGCTCTTTGGAGATGAAACCAAAAAAGCATTGGAGGCAATACACAGTTGGAAGACAAATGAAGAATTTAACCACTAACCAAACGAACTCGTACCTGCGGTACTTACACGAACAAGATAAAAGGGAAGCCCAGCTTCAAGTTAAAGGTTCGTGATGGTTTGTGTGGTTCGTGGTAAAAAAAGAGGTTATATATTGTGATAAAGATACTAATTGTAGAAGATCAAACCATGTTGAGAGAATCGCTTGAGACCCTGATTAGCAGTCAAAGCGATATGGAAGCAGCGGGGCTGGCCGATGACGCTTCAAAGGCACCGGAGCTGTGCCGGAAGTTAAAGCCGGATCTGGTGCTGATGGACGTGGTAACAAAGAACTATTCCAACGGCATAACCTTTGCCGCAGAGATTCGCAGGGAAATGCCTGAGATTAAAATAGTGATCATGACTGCCCTGCCGGAGATCACCTTTGCGGACGAGGCAAAGAAGGCCGGAGCAGACAGTTTTATGGACAAGGAAATGGGTAACGATCATCTCCTGTACGTTATACGCAGCACCATGAAGGGTTACAGTCTCTACTCCCTGCGTTCTGACCGTCCGCATTTTGCCGAACAGTTCACCGATAAAGAGATTACCGTACTACGCCTTGTCTGTCAGGGCAAGAGCAGAAGCGAGGTGGCAGAGGAACTGGGTATGTCCGAAGTACGGCTAAAGCCCATTATTACTTCGATTTTGGATAAGTCGGGTTTTGACAACATTATGAAATTTGCCGTCTATGCAGTAGGCGAGGGCTTCATAGTACCGGAAAGAGATTAAATCAATAAAAGTAAACTCTCTATAAACTATTAACCTCTAAACTGTTCAGCACTCCGTAAGAACACTTCGACCAGGGCCGGATCAAACTGTTTTCCGCTGCCTTCGGTAATGATCCGAACAGCCTCTTCGTGGGTGAAGGCTTTTTTATAGGGGCGTTCTGATATGAGTGCATCGTATACATCAACAATGGCCATGATACGGCCAAGAAGAGGTATTTCGTGTTCTTTAAGTCCCCGTGGGTAACCGGAACCGTCCCATTTTTCATGATGGTTAGCGGCAAAAATTTTGGCATATTTGAGAAATTCACTTTCCTTTGTTAGGGTTTGAATTTTTTTTATTATCCCTTCTCCAAATGAAGCGTGTTTTTTCATTAACTCAAATTCATTATCATTGAGCTTGCCGGGCTTCTTTAGTATATTATCATCAATGGATATTTTACCTACATCATGGAGCTGGCAGGATTGGAGCAAAATGGCCATGTCCCAGTCATTTGTCTCATCTGCGTAGATTTTACTTTGTTCAAGTTCTGCCAGAATTATTTTAACTCCTCGTTGGGTGCGTTCAATGTGGCCGCCGGTAATGTCGTCACGACACTCAACTAATTCCGCCATCGTTTTTAACAAGGCACTTTGAAGTTCAAGAACATTTTGGGTTTTTTCATCTACCATCTTCTGTAAATTTTCATTGAAGTTTTTTAGTTCTGCAGCCTGACGCTCCAGGGTTTTCTTCTGCTTTTCAATGAGAAGATGTGCTTCAATACGTTTTAACAAAATGTATGGCTGGAAGGGCTTGGTGATGAAGTCAACGGCGCCTAAACTAAAACCATGGTACTCATCGTTATAATCGATCCGGGCAGTAACAAAGATAACCGGTATATCTTTAGTTTCCGGCTTTTCTTTTAGTATTTTTAATGCCTCGTAACCAGTCATTCCAGGCATATCAATATCTAAAAGGATCATATCGGGCTTGTTGTTTTCAAGAAGATTGAACATTTTTTGCGCTGAAGGTGCGGTAGTGACATCGTATTTTTCTTCAAGAGCGTTTATGCCGACCCGGAGGTTTGTGGGATTATCGTCGACCAGTATAATATGTTCTTTATCCATCCAAGTTCTCCATTAATTTTATAATGATTTTTTTTGCATTGTCATATTCAACCATCATAACTTCGTCTGATATTTGACTGAGAGCATCCTTTATGGTTGAATCAAAAGTCCGTTGGCGGGAAATGGCATTTATTTCTTTTAATATGCGGCCGATCTCATTCGATTTTCCTGAATCCAGTGCTGCAGTGAGATCAGTTAAAAGTGAGTGGTGAGAAGCGAGAAGTGAAGAATTCACTTTTTTATCATTTCTCAATTCTAACTCTTCATTTTTTTTCAGGGCGGCTTTAATACTGCTTACCAATTCTGCCAATTGTTCCGCAAAGACCGGTAGTTTATCCTGAATTACAGAGAAGTCTTTAGCTATGCCTGCAATTTCTAAATCTTCCGCCAGAGCGGCAATGTTGGCAGCACCAATGGAATAGGATGCGCTTTTTAAAGCATGAACCTGTGTAACAAATGAGGTCAGGGAATCAGGCGAAGGCTGGGTTTGTAATAAAGGCAGCCTGGTTTCTGCATCATTGCAGAATATGGACAACACGTCAATGTAACCTGCTTCCTTGCCGCCCGTCATGGCGATCCCGTGCATGATATTCAGGCCGGAGATGTTCAGTAAATCTTCATTCGTTTTTTCTTTTTCATTATTCGTTGTTGTTTCCTTTCTTTTATCTTTCGGTATCCAGCGGTCAAGTATTTCGTCAAGCTTGGAAACATCTATAGGTTTTGCAAGAAAGTCATTAAAACCTTTTTCCAAAAACATTTCTTTCATTCCTGATACCGCGTTTGCAGTCAGGGTAATTATTGGAACGTTTTTATTAAATGCACGGATAGCGGCAGTAGTTTCAACTCCGTCCATTTCCGGCATCATGTAATCCATGAATACAATGTCATATTGTACACCGCTCTTAATCAGGTCTATGGCTTTCTGTCCTGATTCCGCTGTGTCTATTGCCAGGCCATATGGTTCAAGCAGCCCGCAAGCTACCATAAGGTTTACAGGTAAATCGTCCACTATTAATACCTTGCCGTGTGGCATCCAGAAACGGTTTATATCTTTTTCCTTGTTTGGGTTTGTATATTGAAACTGTCTTAATTTTTCGGCTGTTTCTTCCCCTATAAACGGGTACAGACTGTAGTCTGTACCCGTGCAAGAACTGTCGTCTGTCCTTTGGCAAGGTATGTCCTGTATGAGGCTTACAGTAAAAACTGAGCCCTTGCCGTATTCGCTTTCTGCAGTAATGCTGCCACCCATCATATCAACAAGTTTTTTACATATTGATAGACCAAGCCCTGTCCCTTCGATTTTATGATTTGACGTGGTATTCAACCGGGTATATTCAGAAAACAGGTGTTGCATATCGGCTGGACGGATTCCAATACCGGTATCTTTTACCGAAAAATTAAGCTGTGCCTTAGACTGCGACGCATCTTGCACCGTCAGCAGGGGCTCCCAGTTTATACTCAAAGTAACGCTTCCTTCATTGGTGTACTTAATTGCATTGGATAGGATATTGTTCAAAACTTGCTTAACTCGCAGTTCATCGCCCTGGAGCATTCGGGGAAAATCACTGTTAATTTCCAGGATAAATGTAATGGGCTTTGAGCCTATTCTCACCCTGTTAAGGTTAATAGTGTCGTTGATAAATGGAGCTGTCTCGTAAACAATTGGGACAAGTTCAAAGCCGCTGGCTTCTATTTTTGAAATATCCAGAGTATCGTTAATAATTCTCAAAAGAGACGAACCCGATTGATGGATCTGCTGAATGTCATTCTTGCATTCGGGAAAAAGCTTTCCACGGTTTAATATAATCTCCGAAAGCCCAATCACTGCGTTTAAGGGGGTGCGGATTTCGTGGCTTATAGTGGCAATAAAATTGCTTTTGAATAAACTGGCTTCTTCAGCAGCAATCGCCTCCCTGTGGAAATGGGCAAAACAGAACAGGCTGCTGGCAAAAACAACACATACCATAAGTAACTGCAAAACTGTTAGTATTCTTACCATTTGCATCGCTGTTACTATGGATTTATCGACTATGTCTATTCCGGCGATGGCTCCAACCGTTCCGTCCTGACGAAATACCGGCGCGTAGGAAGTTAAAAGGCCATCCCACCCTGCGGAGTAATTTCCTAACCCGGCATGGATGGTTTGGCCCTCTAACGCTGTTTTTACCCAGGGGTCATCGTCTAAAATGAAGGGGACAGTATCAAGTCCCACCCTCGTTGTTTCGTCAAAATCATTGTCAATGATATAATATAGGTAATCACCTTCGTTCCGAATGTAATATGCGTATAAAACACCAGTTCGCTCGGTGAACTCATGCAGTTTTAACCGCAGATCCTGGTAAGAAGGTAATTCCATGTCTTCAACATTGCGGAACTTATCCAGTTCCTCGATGCTTATTAATTCTGCCAGCCAATCAACAACTACGTCCAATCGCCTATTTATGTTGTATTCCATGTTATATAAGGAATACCTTATCTGCCCATTTGCCCAATAGGAGACAAATAATACTATGCAAAATGATAAAAGGAAAATGCCCAAAACAAGATACTTCAATTTTTTTTTATTTTTCATAATCTGGTGTCTCCCTTGATATATTTTTCAATACTGAAAACGGGTTGATTATGAAAAACTATCATACTGTAAATTAAAATCTGCAGACGATTGGTATCGAAAATCGATACCATCTGGTATCAATAAAACAGCATGTTGGCGGGTGTTTTCACCCTTACCTGGTGTAGGGTAAGTCATGATTAAAATAATTATTGTAGAAGATCAGACAATGCTGAGGGAGTCGCTTGAGGCCCTTATCAACAGTCAAACTGACATGGAGACGGTGGGTTTTACCGACGATGCCGCCTGTGCACCAGAACTTTGCCGGGAATTAAAGCCCGACCTGGTTTTAATGGATGTGGTTACAAAAAATTATCCCAGCGGCAAATCGGCCAACGGAATAATCTACGCCGCAGAGATTCGCAGGGAAATGCCGGACATTAAAATTGTGATCATGACCGGCCTGCCGGAAATCACCTTTGCCGCAGAGGCAAGGAAGGCCGGGGCTCACAGTTTTATAGACAAGGAGATGGGCAACGAGCATCTTTTGTCCGTTATACGCAACACCATGAAAGGATACAGCACCTACTCCCTCCGCAGCGAACGCCCGCATTTTGCCGCCTCCTTCACCGACAGGGAGATAGAAGTTATCCGTCTTGTATGCCAGGGCAAGAGCAGAAGAGAGGCGGCTAAGGCATTGGGAATGTCGGAAGTAAGGATTAAACCAATCATTACATCAATTCTGGACAAGTCGGGCTTTGATAACATAATGAAATTTGCCATTTACGCGGTAAGTGAGGGTCTAATAGTACCACCTAAAAGGGATTAAAGCATGGGTCAGGGGACAGAAGCTGCTCCCTGTACGATGATCCCTGTAATGGGTATTAATGCACCCTTTTTTCAGACCAGAAAAAGGTTCAATAATACCTATTTTGTGATCATTACATACTTTGTGTTCACTACTTTTGGTTCTGTAGGTGTCCGCCAAATGGTATCGAAAAATGATACCACTTGGTATCACAAAAACGGCATGTTGGCAGGTGTTTTAGGTTTCATTTGGTGTAGAGTTTTTTTAAGAAAATCTGGAGGATTTATGAAAACAGGAAAAAATGGACAACAATGGCGGATCATCGCCCTTGTAATGATTATCGGGTTATCGCTCTTTGGCTGCGATACTAGAACGCCGTCGACCCTAACGTTTACCCCTGCCAGTGTAACCATCAATGACAGCAACTTGACGGCAACCGTTACCGTTGACGGGACGGCGGAAGGCACGGTTACTTTGAACACAAGCGCCCTGCCTGCCGGAGTTAGTGCAACAGTCAGCGGTACGACAATCACCGTAACAGGAGTACGCCCGACAACGGAAGGTGAATCTATAAGCGGCTCGTACACAGTCGTCGTAACACGCCAGGGCATAAACCAAAACTTGACAGTAAATGTAAATTTGACAACACCGACTTACACTGTAAGTTTTGATACAAGGGCACCTGCTGTAACCGCTCCGCAAAATAAAACAGTCACGCCAGGTTATAAATACGGTACATTGCCGGTTCTTACACCGCCGATTGTAACAGGGGCAACTGTAACATTTATTGGTTGGTGGACAGAAGCAACAGGAGGTACGCAAGTTACCGACAGTACGAATGTAACAATAACGGAAAATCAGACTCTGTACGCGCGATGGACTTTCGGAACCAGTACACACAACCTTGGCGCAACCGGTCCTGGTACCGGCAAAATTTTCTATATTGCAGACGGCCAAGAAGGTAGAACCTTAGGCTTTACCGTAGAAGGCTATACAGGCACACCAGGCTCATTTGCATCTTACACCGCTTACTACCCCTTGAAGCCGCGCCGAAAAACTCCGACACTGCACATTGGGGAGCTCATGGCACTACGATTAGCGGCGTAACAACATTTCCAACAAATTCACATGAGCTTGCTGATGCGATAGGCAACGGCAGAAAGGACACACTTACCATCGCCGCTCATTTGGCCGCTATGACACCGCCCGAAACAGGCAGAGCCGCACAGATAGCCTCCGCCGCAAACTTCGGCGGTCAAAACGACTGGTTTCTGCCCAGCTCCGGAGAATTGAATTTTCTGTATGAGGAAAGAAACCTTCCTGGCATCGAAATTACAACCGGCTGGTTCTTGTCTTCGTCGCAGAGAAACAATAACACCGCGTTGCAGCAGAGTTTCGGCGGCACCTATGACGGCACTCGGACCGGCGCCGATAAGAAGGACAGCTCAGGTACAGTCCGTGCTGTCCGGGCTTTTTAACACTTTAACAATATAATTTTTTAGAGTGCAGGAGGGTTTCTCCTGCATTTTTTACAATAATGCATTTATCACACGCAGTTGTACGTTCATGTACAACTGCGGTCTGCTAGTGGGGGCAGGGGACAGAGGCTGCTCTCTGTACGTTGACAATTTCATCACGCCAAGCCGCCAAGACGCAAACCTGACCACTCTAGAGTGGTCAGGAAAGGACACCAAGATCCGACCGAACCGAAGGTAGTCCCTTCGGGCTTTTAGTCCGCGGACTAAGCTGTCTACCATGCCTGTCGGGCTCGCTGGACACTTATAAGGTCTTGACATATGAGTTTTACAGGCATAACATGGGTTGTATAGAGACAAGAATGAAGATACCGGCAATTTACCTGGAAACCACGATATTTAATTTTCCTTTTGCCGATGATGCTCCACAGTACCGTGCTGATACATTGCGGTTGTTCGCAGAAATTAGAGCCGGAAAGTTCAAACCCTTCACATCAGAGTATGTTCTTGATGAATTAGAAGACACAAAAGACCTGATGAAACTGAAAGAGATGAAAGACCTAATCAGAAATAGCGGGATTGAGGTAATATCAGGTAACGATGAATCAATTAGGCTTGCCGGTCTATATGTAGCAGAAGGTATTATCCCGGAAAAGTGTTTTCTGGATGCGCTTCATATTGCCGCAGCGACAGTCGCTAACATTGATTATATAATAAGCTTGAATTTCCGGCATATCGTAAAGCATAAAACTATTATTCAAACGGAAATCATCAATGCCCGCGAAGGGTTCAAGCGGGTATTTATTCATGCTCCTGCGGAGGTGATAGACCATTATGAAAACGCCTGACAATCACACGAAAGACACTGATCTTACCAGTGAGCCAGAAGCTCTCAAGGAAATCCACGCAGTTCGCCTGAAAATACACAACGAACGCAAAGGAATGTCACCTTCTGAATATAACGCTATTGTTCGCCAGAGGGCAATTGCATTTTTTGCCTCGGATAGTTCCAGCCCTCCTTCTCCATGCCCTTGACTCCTGCACTTTGTGGTAAAAATGACCGGACACGCAAAGGTGACCGGACACGCAAAGGTGACAGTCATCGAATTTTCCTAGTGTCCCTTGTGGCATGACCGACACCATATATAGTGGTTATGTTGTCAGGGGGCAGGGGTCAGAGGCTGCTCCCTGTACCCTGTACCCTGTTCAAAGTAGAGGGTGCCATAATCATTAGGTTTTTGTTGACATTGTACACTAAATGTGCTAAAATGGAGATTAGGAGATATGATTATGAGCAAAAATACTACAATAAACCTTCGTGTAAATGCTGAAGTCAAAGAACAAGCTGGAATGATTCTTGATGCGATGGGGCTGTCATTTAGTGATGCCTTTAATTTATTACTTCATCAAGTAAGGATACAGCGTGGCTTGCCTTTTGAAGTTGTTTCATATAGCGGTAAGCCAAGGACAGAAACCCTTACTTTAATAGATCGAATTGAAAAAGGAGAGGAAAAACTTGTCGGCCCGTTTTCTTCAAAGGAAGAATTGTGGAGGTCGTTGGGAATATGAAGTACACCCCGTACTACACCAACCGAATTAAAAAAACAATTGAAGCTGCTTGAAAAACGGGGGTATAATATGAGTCTTTTCAAAGAGGTAGTGAATATGCTCCTTGATGGAAAACCGCTGCCGCCCAAACATCATGACCATCCCCTTTTAGGTGATAAACGCGGGTATCGAGATTGTCATATACAAGGCGATTGGGTACTGATTTACAAAATCGACAAAAGTGTTTTAACTCTAATCCTGTCCGAAACTGGTACACATTCAGATATTTTAGAATAATCAACTCTCCCTGCCCACTGCACTTTAGCGGTTAATAAA
>Ga0099364_10014700_pt1 | contig 10388 bp, 6 predicted proteins | sample TergutTh196P3_FD_73070 | JGI IMG/M metagenome (GOLD analysis project Ga0099364, IMG submission 73070) | Microcerotermes parvus P3 segment gut microbial communities from Pointe-Noire, Republic of the Congo - Th196 P3 | ecosystem: Host-associated > Arthropoda: Insects > Digestive system > Gut ...
AGTTCATGTGAACACGATGGAGGGATTTTGGTCGTTGTTACGTAGTTGGTTGCGTCCTCATCGTGGCGTATCTCAGGAACGATTGCCGTTGTATGTCGGCTTTTTTCAGTTTGTTCACAATCGTTCGTCGGCGAGGAAAAGCACTACTTCGCTCGCTGGTAGAGGCACTCGTAGCCACCAACCCGGAATAGAAATTGAGCCACCGGCTAAATGATCCGGTCACTCCACTGCGTTACGCTCCCGGCTTTCATTATTTCGCATACTCGCTGATATCGACGGTCAGAGTTCCTCCAGAACCAGCCTCCACCGTCAACGAAATCGAAGTGGAAGCAATGCTCGAAATACTTGCCGGTATGATTCGCGCTTTATCTGCCGCCTCCCTACGTTCCCGTTCAAATGCCGCCGCTTGCTCAGCATTCAAATCGGAAATTTGATCCGGGGTGAGCGGCGATGGCGGTACCTCAAAGTCCTTGTTCAGCGTTACTTTGCACGTACCGACCGGCGCACCATCAGTGGTGTACGTTCCCAAAGTCGTCCTAATGACCGCATTGCCGGAACTGTCGGTCGTGCCGCGGGGAACCAACGAAGGATTTCCCCCTTCAAGGAACAAAGTTACCACAACGCCCGACAGAGGACTGCCGTTTTGTAAAACGGTAATAGTACAGGGAGCCGTCTCCACCATATCTGCTGGCCGCGACGCACCGCAACCAGCAATAAAAGGAACCGCCGCAAGGAATGTAAGGAATGTGAATGTTCTCATGGATAAGTTTTGTAAAGTTAAGGTTATGTAAAACAACAGAGCCGCAATCGTAAGCATACAAGATTGCGGCTCTGTTAACGTTGGGTGTACTAGAGCGACACGCTTTCGCCGCCGTTCACGGAACCATATGCTCCCCAAACGCCGAAGTTACTCCGACCACTCCCCTTTTCGCTCAAAGGCGGAGCAATTCCCGAGGTCTGGTTACTCACGGAGTCGGTAATGAAACGTGCAGAACCATCCGCCATAGCCGTGTTGACACCGCCGGAATGGTTGCTCGATGCTGACCAAACGCCGTAATTGCCATCGCCATCCCCGATCTGATCAGAACAGGAGGGACCATTCGGCGGGTTAATGGTATTGAAGATGCCCATATAGCACCGGGCATCGGCAAACCGTTGCTGACGCGGCTGGGTCGTAAGGTCCGTATCACGAACTCCTCTGTGCAAGGTTCGATCCGTTGGGACGACAACCTCGCCAACGCCGCACACCACCAGCGGAGCGATCCGCATATCGGGACCACTGACCACGGCAAGATATCCCCCTTTAATCGCCCCGCCGTTGCCGCCTGCGACAACTTCGGAAAACGCAATCGTATTGCTTGTGCCATCTGAGATTGAACCCATGTTTTTCTGGATGCGATAGCCGAACATCCCGCGATTGTTCCACTCCGTACTTCCACTGGTCGAACGTGAGACGACATCTCCCCGGCACATCCCATAGGAAGTTCTCCCGTTTGTGGTCGTGTTATTGACCCTTGCCTGGGTGTTCGAGGGACACAAGAAGGCACTGATGTCCCCTGCCACTGGACACTGATCCGCTGAAGACCAGTCACCCGTATTCCACGGTCTGGCTTGTCCATCTGTTGTCGGAATCCTGAACCCGGAAAAGGTATCCCATCGGGCATTCAGTTCAATAAAAGGAAAGAGTTTAAGCAGTCCGCTGTAATGGGCGGCAGTCCATGTTGAGCCGCCTTCGCGCTGGAATATTCGCTCAAACGACCCTTCGGGAAACATATTGTGGGAGTCGTGATGGTTGTGCACTGCCAGCGTAAGTTGTTTGAGGTTATTGATGCACTGCATCCGTCTTGCGGCTTCGCGGGCTGCCTGCACCGCAGGCAAGAGAAGGGCAATCAACATACCGATGATTGCAATTACGACGAGGAGTTCGACAAGGGTAAAGCCCTTTCTCCTCTCTACGATCATTGTGTTTCGACTAGACATTTTTGCCTCCGTTTATTAGGGGATGATATTGTGCGGCGGCAAACCACGCGCCGACCACGTACTGCTATTGTAACACGGGCTAGGGGGTTTGTCAAGCGTTTTTTTAGGAAAATGTTTTTTTCGCTGCCTGATGGTTTTCAAGGGAAAGAATGGTAAAATGAGATTCCCTCTCTCTCAGGGAAATCTGATCCGGCGCGGGTTCACAGAGCCGCAATCGTAAGAGTGCGAAAAGTGCCCTTACGGGCGGAAATGGTCCATTACCCTTTGAGGCACAATGTGGTACAATAACGTTCCCTAACCACTATGCAACGTGTCGTCGTTACAGGATGCGGATTTGTTACACCGCTCGGCAGCAATATCGAGGCGGTATGGAAAGCGGTGTGCCTCGGTCAGTCCGGTATCCGCCGATTGACCTTCGACAATATCGAAGCCTACCGTTCGCAGATTGCCGGTGAGTGCACCGGCTTTACAACGGAAGGATACCTTTCCGTTGCCGAAGCCCGGCGGTTGGACCCGTTCACTCAATTTGCGATCACTTCGTCCGTCGATGCCGTCAAGCAAGCCGATCTCGATTTTCAGAACGTTGATCGGGATCGTTGTGCCGTGATCATCGGCAGCGGACAAGGCGGACTTCGGGAACTCGGAGAACAGATGCTCAAGTTGGCTATGAAGGGACCCGCCAGAGTTTCCCCCTTCGCCATTCCCAAGAGTATGCCGAACTCGGCGGCGGGAAATGTTTCGATCCATCACGGCATCACGGGACCTTCGTATGCCATTTCGACGGCATGTGCCACGTCGGTCAATGCGGTTGCCGATGCCGTCCGGCTGATCCGCTACGGCGAAATGGATATTGTCCTCACCGGCGGCAGCGATGCCTCTGCAAATACAATGGGGTTGTCCGCCTTCGGTGCGATGCATGCGCTGTCCGAACGGAATCACGAACCGGAGAAGGCAAGCCGACCTTTCGACAAAGACCGGGATGGTTTCGTGATGTCGGACGGTTGCGGAGTCTTGGTGTTGGAATCGTTGGACTACGCAAAAAAGCGGGGGGCGGCAATCTTGGGGGAAGTGTTGGGAACCGGCTTAACATCGGACGGCACGCACATCACGCAGCCGGACGAAAACGGCACAGGAGCAGCAAAGGCAATCCTAAAGGCGTTGCGGGATGCGAAGGTTGCTCCCGAAAGTATTGGCTACATAAACGCTCACGGGACAGCAACGATTCTCGGCGACGTTGCGGAAACGCGGGCGATCAAATATGCTCTTGGTGAACACGCTTACAGAGTGTCGATTTCGAGTACGAAGAGTCAGATTGGACATCTTCTCGGCGGAAGCGGAGCGGTCGAAGCAATTTTCTGTTTGCTGGCGATGAGGGACGGGATTGTTCCTCCGACGATCAATTTGGAAACGGCTGATCCTGAATGTGATCTTGACTACACACCGCTCACGGCAAAAGAACGCACAGTCAAGACGGCACTGTCCAACAGTTTCGGCTTCGGCGGACACAACGCCTGCCTCGTCATGGGACGCGGCGATAACTTATGACCACCTATGGTTGACCACAATCAGCGGCGAATCCAAATATTAACGAAAGCCTTTGCGCTCTTCGCCGAAGAGGGGTACGCCGGTGTTACATACCAAAAAGTTGCTGACCGTTGCGGACTTTCTCGGACTGCCATTTACAAGTATTTTCGGAACAAGGAAGAAATCTTTCTTTACGCTATCCAATTGGCAACCAGCAATCTGACGACGCTGATCGAAAACACGTTGCGGCACTATGAAGGCACACCGCTCGAAAAATTGCTTCGTATTCTTCGGGTCACGGTTCGTTTGCTTGCGGACAACCGCATTTTTCTGACGGTGATTTTAGATTACATTTTGACGCAAAAGCAGCACGGCAAGGATGTCCGCCGTCAGGTTCGTCGGCACACGTTTGGAATGAAACATCTTTTAGCAAAACTTTTGCGGGAAGCCGTTGTTGCCGGAGAATTGCGAGTTCCTCAAATCGAAACGGCAGCGCATCATCTTTACGGAATGTTGGAATCGTTTGTTCTTAACTTAACTGTTACCGACATTTTAGATGAAAAGGATTGCATCGAATTGCTCGACGGCTATTTTGAACAACTGAAATCTTGCTCTGCAAGAGCGTAATGTCTATAGCCACTGGTTATAGACATTGCGCTCCTTCGGGGTGGAGTGGGACAAAACAACAAAACTGAACATCCACAAAAGTTGGACACACTCCCAATTCACAATACGCTCTATAAGTTCGGATTGACAAACCACGGATTCGTGTTATATTGGTGTCTAACTAGGAGGGGGCGAACCGGGTTCGACCGGGCTAGTGAAGATTAAGTTGCGTGTCGTGGTTGGTCAGCAGGCCACGTAAAAAGCCGACTACTAAATTCAAATGCCGAACCTAAATTGGCATTGGCTGCCTAATTAACGCAGCCCCGAACCCAGACTGTCGCCGAAGCAGTTTGACGTTCGGACGACCATTCGGATCGTTTTCGCCCAAGTCGATTACGGCGGAAATTAAATACGTTGTCGAACCGTCCTCGACAGACCGTCGCCGATAAGGGCTCGAGGGGACTAAAAAACAAAGAATCGGGTACACACGTAGACGCTTATTTGGATCGGTATCGGGACGCGGGTTCAATTCCCGCCGCCTCCAATGGTTGGAACTTTTGCTCCGAGATGCGTCCTCACGTTTCTTGCCGTTCAGTGCCATAGTTTCAAGGGTAAGGTGCGCGTTCGTCATGAGTTTGGACAGAAGGCGGCGGTAGTGATCACGAACAAGGGAAACTGGAGGGTGAATGTGGAAGATTTGCCTGATAATCCTTATGATGGTCATACGCTAGCGAAATCGATCTCGGGAGCGGAGCAGAACACGAAGGTTACGGTTAGGGAAGCAAACTTGTCAGCGGACTGCCGAAAAAGGGGAGAACGGAAATTTTTTCTATTCTATCGTACAGATTTTGCCGATAATGAGGATTAGGGAAATTGTACCTATATTTCGGGATTCCGATAATGAATAAGATCGTTTTTTTGGTAATTCTAGCGGTTTGGGTAGTTTGGGCAACAGAAATCCAAGCGCAAACGCTTATCGAGGCAACCAAAGTAGTGCGTCTGCACGATGAAATCGGCGGCAAGAGCCAAATTCCCATCGTAAAATGTCTCGATTTGGAACAACAAGGAAAATTCCTCGCACTCGCGAGTGCGAGGAATTTTCCTTGTTGTTCCAAATCGAGACATTTTACGATGGGAATTTGGCTCTTGCCGCCGATTTCATCGTGCAGACGCACTACTTTGGTTGCCTCGATAAGCGTTTGCGCTTGGATTTCTGTTGCCCAAACTACCCAAACCGCTAGAATTACCAAAAAAACGATCTTATTCATTATCGGAATCCCGAAATATAGGTACAATTTCCCTAATCCTCATTATCGGCAAAATCTGTACGATAGAATAGAAAAAATTTCCGTTCTCCCCTTTTTCGGCAGTCCGCTGACAAGTTTGCTTCCCTAACCGTAACCTTCGTGTTCTGCTCCGCTCCCGAGATCGATTTCGCTAGCGTATGACCATCATAAGGATTATCAGGCAAATCTTCCACATTCACCCTCCAGTTTCCCTTGTTCGTGATCACTACCGCCGCCTTCTGTCCAAACTCATGACGAACGCGCACCTTACCCTTGAAACTATGGCACTGAACGGCAAGAAACGTGAGGACGCATCTCGGAGCAAAAGTTCCAACCATTGGAGGCGGCGGGAATTGAACCCGCGTCCCGATACCGATCCAAATAAGCGTCTACGTGTGTACCCGATTCTTTGTTTTTTAGTCCCCTCGAGCCCTTATCGGCGACGGTCTGTCGAGGACGGTTCGACAACGTATTTAATTTCCGCCGTAATCGACTTGGGCGAAAACGATCCGAATGGTCGTCCGAACGTCAAACTGCTTCGGCGACAGTCTGGGTTCGGGGCTGCGTTAATTAGGCAGCCAATGCCAATTTAGGTTCGGCATTTGAATTTAGTAGTCGGCTTTTTACGTGGCCTGCTGACCAACCACGACACGCAACTTAATCTTCACTAGCCCGGTCGAACCCGGTTCGCCCCCTCCTAGTTAGACACCAATATAACACGAATCCGTGGTTTGTCAATCCGAACTTATAGAGCGTATTGTGAATTGGGAGTGTGTCCAACTTTTGTGGATGTTCAGTTTTGTTGTTTTGTCCCACTCCACCCCGAAGGAGCGCAATGTCTATAACCAGTGGCTATAGACATTACGCTCTTGCAGAGCAAGATTTCAGTTGTTCAAAATAGCCGTCGAGCAATTCGATGCAATCCTTTTCATCTAAAATGTCGGTAACAGTTAAGTTAAGAACAAACGATTCCAACATTCCGTAAAGATGATGCGCTGCCGTTTCGATTTGAGGAACTCGCAATTCTCCGGCAACAACGGCTTCCCGCAAAAGTTTTGCTAAAAGATGTTTCATTCCAAACGTGTGCCGACGAACCTGACGGCGGACATCCTTGCCGTGCTGCTTTTGCGTCAAAATGTAATCTAAAATCACCGTCAGAAAAATGCGGTTGTCCGCAAGCAAACGAACCGTGACCCGAAGAATACGAAGCAATTTTTCGAGCGGTGTGCCTTCATAGTGCCGCAACGTGTTTTCGATCAGCGTCGTCAGATTGCTGGTTGCCAATTGGATAGCGTAAAGAAAGATTTCTTCCTTGTTCCGAAAATACTTGTAAATGGCAGTCCGAGAAAGTCCGCAACGGTCAGCAACTTTTTGGTATGTAACACCGGCGTACCCCTCTTCGGCGAAGAGCGCAAAGGCTTTCGTTAATATTTGGATTCGCCGCTGATTGTGGTCAACCATAGGTGGTCATAAGTTATCGCCGCGTCCCATGACGAGGCAGGCGTTGTGTCCGCCGAAGCCGAAACTGTTGGACAGTGCCGTCTTGACTGTGCGTTCTTTTGCCGTGAGCGGTGTGTAGTCAAGATCACATTCAGGATCAGCCGTTTCCAAATTGATCGTCGGAGGAACAATCCCGTCCCTCATCGCCAGCAAACAGAAAATTGCTTCGACCGCTCCGCTTCCGCCGAGAAGATGTCCAATCTGACTCTTCGTACTCGAAATCGACACTCTGTAAGCGTGTTCACCAAGAGCATATTTGATCGCCCGCGTTTCCGCAACGTCGCCGAGAATCGTTGCTGTCCCGTGAGCGTTTATGTAGCCAATACTTTCGGGAGCAACCTTCGCATCCCGCAACGCCTTTAGGATTGCCTTTGCTGCTCCTGTGCCGTTTTCGTCCGGCTGCGTGATGTGCGTGCCGTCCGATGTTAAGCCGGTTCCCAACACTTCCCCCAAGATTGCCGCCCCCCGCTTTTTTGCGTAGTCCAACGATTCCAACACCAAGACTCCGCAACCGTCCGACATCACGAAACCATCCCGGTCTTTGTCGAAAGGTCGGCTTGCCTTCTCCGGTTCGTGATTCCGTTCGGACAGCGCATGCATCGCACCGAAGGCGGACAACCCCATTGTATTTGCAGAGGCATCGCTGCCGCCGGTGAGGACAATATCCATTTCGCCGTAGCGGATCAGCCGGACGGCATCGGCAACCGCATTGACCGACGTGGCACATGCCGTCGAAATGGCATACGAAGGTCCCGTGATGCCGTGATGGATCGAAACATTTCCCGCCGCCGAGTTCGGCATACTCTTGGGAATGGCGAAGGGGGAAACTCTGGCGGGTCCCTTCATAGCCAACTTGAGCATCTGTTCTCCGAGTTCCCGAAGTCCGCCTTGTCCGCTGCCGATGATCACGGCACAACGATCCCGATCAACGTTCTGAAAATCGAGATCGGCTTGCTTGACGGCATCGACGGACGAAGTGATCGCAAATTGAGTGAACGGGTCCAACCGCCGGGCTTCGGCAACGGAAAGGTATCCTTCCGTTGTAAAGCCGGTGCACTCACCGGCAATCTGCGAACGGTAGGCTTCGATATTGTCGAAGGTCAATCGGCGGATACCGGACTGACCGAGGCACACCGCTTTCCATACCGCCTCGATATTGCTGCCGAGCGGTGTAACAAATCCGCATCCTGTAACGACGACACGTTGCATAGTGGTTAGGGAACGTTATTGTACCACATTGTGCCTCAAAGGGTAATGGACCATTTCCGCCCGTAAGGGCACTTTTCGCACTCTTACGATTGCGGCTCTGTGAACCCGCGCCGGATCAGATTTCCCTGAGAGAGAGGGAATCTCATTTTACCATTCTTTCCCTTGAAAACCATCAGGCAGCGAAAAAAACATTTTCCTAAAAAAACGCTTGACAAACCCCCTAGCCCGTGTTACAATAGCAGTACGTGGTCGGCGCGTGGTTTGCCGCCGCACAATATCATCCCCTAATAAACGGAGGCAAAAATGTCTAGTCGAAACACAATGATCGTAGAGAGGAGAAAGGGCTTTACCCTTGTCGAACTCCTCGTCGTAATTGCAATCATCGGTATGTTGATTGCCCTTCTCTTGCCTGCGGTGCAGGCAGCCCGCGAAGCCGCAAGACGGATGCAGTGCATCAATAACCTCAAACAACTTACGCTGGCAGTGCACAACCATCACGACTCCCACAATATGTTTCCCGAAGGGTCGTTTGAGCGAATATTCCAGCGCGAAGGCGGCTCAACATGGACTGCCGCCCATTACAGCGGACTGCTTAAACTCTTTCCTTTTATTGAACTGAATGCCCGATGGGATACCTTTTCCGGGTTCAGGATTCCGACAACAGATGGACAAGCCAGACCGTGGAATACGGGTGACTGGTCTTCAGCGGATCAGTGTCCAGTGGCAGGGGACATCAGTGCCTTCTTGTGTCCCTCGAACACCCAGGCAAGGGTCAATAACACGACCACAAACGGGAGAACTTCCTATGGGATGTGCCGGGGAGATGTCGTCTCACGTTCGACCAGTGGAAGTACGGAGTGGAACAATCGCGGGATGTTCGGCTATCGCATCCAGAAAAACATGGGTTCAATCTCAGATGGCACAAGCAATACGATTGCGTTTTCCGAAGTTGTCGCAGGCGGCAACGGCGGGGCGATTAAAGGGGGATATCTTGCCGTGGTCAGTGGTCCCGATATGCGGATCGCTCCGCTGGTGGTGTGCGGCGTTGGCGAGGTTGTCGTCCCAACGGATCGAACCTTGCACAGAGGAGTTCGTGATACGGACCTTACGACCCAGCCGCGTCAGCAACGGTTTGCCGATGCCCGGTGCTATATGGGCATCTTCAATACCATTAACCCGCCGAATGGTCCCTCCTGTTCTGATCAGATCGGGGATGGCGATGGCAATTACGGCGTTTGGTCAGCATCGAGCAACCATTCCGGCGGTGTCAACACGGCTATGGCGGATGGTTCTGCACGTTTCATTACCGACTCCGTGAGTAACCAGACCTCGGGAATTGCTCCGCCTTTGAGCGAAAAGGGGAGTGGTCGGAGTAACTTCGGCGTTTGGGGAGCATATGGTTCCGTGAACGGCGGCGAAAGCGTGTCGCTCTAGTACACCCAACGTTAACAGAGCCGCAATCTTGTATGCTTACGATTGCGGCTCTGTTGTTTTACATAACCTTAACTTTACAAAACTTATCCATGAGAACATTCACATTCCTTACATTCCTTGCGGCGGTTCCTTTTATTGCTGGTTGCGGTGCGTCGCGGCCAGCAGATATGGTGGAGACGGCTCCCTGTACTATTACCGTTTTACAAAACGGCAGTCCTCTGTCGGGCGTTGTGGTAACTTTGTTCCTTGAAGGGGGAAATCCTTCGTTGGTTCCCCGCGGCACGACCGACAGTTCCGGCAATGCGGTCATTAGGACGACTTTGGGAACGTACACCACTGATGGTGCGCCGGTCGGTACGTGCAAAGTAACGCTGAACAAGGACTTTGAGGTACCGCCATCGCCGCTCACCCCGGATCAAATTTCCGATTTGAATGCTGAGCAAGCGGCGGCATTTGAACGGGAACGTAGGGAGGCGGCAGATAAAGCGCGAATCATACCGGCAAGTATTTCGAGCATTGCTTCCACTTCGATTTCGTTGACGGTGGAGGCTGGTTCTGGAGGAACTCTGACCGTCGATATCAGCGAGTATGCGAAATAATGAAAGCCGGGAGCGTAACGCAGTGGAGTGACCGGATCATTTAGCCGGTGGCTCAATTTCTATTCCGGGTTGGTGGCTACGAGTGCCTCTACCAGCGAGCGAAGTAGTGCTTTTCCTCGCCGACGAACGATTGTGAACAAACTGAAAAAAGCCGACATACAACGGCAATCGTTCCTGAGATACGCCACGATGAGGACGCAACCAACTACGTAACAACGACCAAAATCCCTCCATCGTGTTCACATGAACT
>Ga0099364_10014701_pt1 | contig 10387 bp, 10 predicted proteins | sample TergutTh196P3_FD_73070 | JGI IMG/M metagenome (GOLD analysis project Ga0099364, IMG submission 73070) | Microcerotermes parvus P3 segment gut microbial communities from Pointe-Noire, Republic of the Congo - Th196 P3 | ecosystem: Host-associated > Arthropoda: Insects > Digestive system > Gut ...
TGCATGGGTTCGGATTTGAATACATCGTTCGCGATATCGACAGGTTTATATATGGAGAAGCAGTATGATTATCTATCATGGCGGAACGGATATTGTAAAAACCCCAAGAATTATCAAGGCATACACAGGTCGAGATTTCGGCATCGGGTTCTATACCACCGATATCCGTGAGCAAGCTGTCAAGTGGGCGGGGCGGCAAGCGCGATACAGGAGAAAAGACAAGGCGGTATTAAACATTTACGAGCTTGAAGATACAGCTTTCCGTGTGCTGTCGGTCAAAAGATTTGATGGCTATGTAATGGAATGGCTGGATTTTGTCGTTGGCAACCGCAGCAATGTGAGTCTCCGGCATGAGTACGATCTTGTGATTGGGAAGGTCGCAAATGATGATGTTGGTGAAACCGTCCAAGCTGTTGTTGACGGACTGATGCCTAAGGATTTCGCACTTACGAGGCTTGCGTTTATGCAAGCGCACAACCAAATATGCTTATCAACGGACAGGGCGTTGAGTTACCTCAGTTTTGTTTCAGCAGAAAGGGTGAACTGATTTGTCTCATGGAACCATACGCGCTGCAACTCTGCCCGCTATAATTAAACTAATAACGGAGCAATACAGCGTTAGCGATGATGAAGCGCTTAAGGTGTTCTACGAATCTCACATTGGTTCATGCTACGCTGATGATGACAGCGGTTTGTATGGGCAGAGCGCGTTGTATGTTTTTTCGCTGCTAAAGGAAGAACTGTCAGGGCAAGACGCTATATGACGAATGGCGCTTTCTCAAATACCGCATTCTAAAAATCATGAATCCGCAACGTCGGAGGCGTCACCGCCGCCAGTCGCTTCCATGCCGGCGCTGATGCCTGTGTGCGCTATGCCGGCGGTCGTCGCGAACTGAGCCATTTGCTGCGCAATTATCTTTATTCGGGCATCAGTAATAGTGCCAGAAAGATACTTGAGGCGATCCTTTGAGTCCTTGTCATTCGGGTGTGCGTCTTTGAGGTATTGCCTCTCGCGCTTCTTTCGTTCGGCGATTTTCCGCTTCAACTCTCGTTCAAGCTCTTTTTCCAGCAGTTCGAGCTCCTTCCGTTCCGCCCTTTTTTCCCTGCGGCGGATTTCCTCTTCTTTTGATAGGTCTCGGACTTTTCGATTTGCGCGCCTGATAAGCTTGTTAAGGCGCCTGACAACCTCCGCAGCATCTTTATCCCCGCCGGCAGCTGCTTGGATCGCCTTACCCAGATTCTTAAAAGCCTCAGACAGGATGGCATGAACTTCCTCCCTTGTAGCTGCGGCAACAAGCCTTTGCGTCAGGCGGCCGGAGTAGTCCTCGACCCCGCTTGACTTGCCCTCATTCTTCTTTTCAAAGTGAAGCGCCTTGAGATCTTTGCTGTTTGCTTTATTTGCGTCCTTGGACCGGGCATCAAAAGACAAATTGAGCAGTACAGCGGGCTCATCAAAAACATCTTGGGCATCCGTAGAAGATGCCGCGGCCTTTGAAGTGGGCTGTTTCTGCTCAAAACAACGGAGCGCAGACGCATAAGCGCAGTCTGTCAATACCATATTACCAGCACATCCTTTCGCAAAGCAATCCCCATCCTTAGGGACTATATGCCTATATAGTATATTATCGTAACAAAACTGAGGAAAGATTAGCAAATCTTTCCCTAAATGCAAATGATCGCAGTTCTTTGTTCAAACGTAACTGCTCGGAACCACAGTTCCGTCTTTGCGAGGAACGCAGTGACGAAGCAATCCAGACAGTGCAATAGTTGTGTTACTGCTTATTTTAGTATTCTTGGTGTTTGGATTGCTTCGCTAGCGCTCGCAACGACAAGACTTGTAGACATCTACTGAGTAGTTACGTTCAAACATAGCGTGACGGCGCAATCGATCGGTTCAAGATTGCGCCGTCATGCTATGAATAGGGGGCTATGCGGGTTCGCATAGCCCCCCGAGGATAACGCTCTCAGCTTGCTGCCCAAGACTGCTTTAGTCATCGCCGTTTTAATCGTCGCCGTTGTCTGGTTCGGCTGTGGACAAGTCAGGGAAATCGGGGAAATCGGGGAGATCAGGCACATCCGGCGCAGGCGCAGCTTCAATAGGATTGCCAAGCAAGTACTTAGCAAAGGGGCTGTTCAGCGGGATGACCATGGTTGAACGCTGGCCAACGGTCATGCGGTAGGTATCGAGCAGGTTGTAGAACTCGAAGAAATCCGGGTCGCGGCTATAGGCATTATTGTAGATGCGGGCTGCCTCGCTGTCGCCTTTGCCACGTGTCTCTTCGGCTATGCGGTTGGCTGTTGAAGTTATTGAAATGACTTCGCGGTCGGTTTTTGAGCGAATCTCAAGGAACTCCCTTTCGCCTTCTGAACGGTTCCAAGCGGCTGCTTGCTGGCGTTCCGTGTTCATGCGGTTGTAGATATTCCCGTAAGTCTCACTGGGCAAGTTCGTGCGCTTGATGCGGATGTCGACAACGCTGATGCCGGTTTCGGCGAAAATTCTGCTGATGGATTCAGTTAAGTCAAGCAGCATCTGGTTGGAGGTTTCGCGGTCGCTGATAATAGTGTAGGAATTCAGCCTGCCCACGCAGATGCGCATCTCGGAGTAAAGCACGTCGTCGAGCCGCACTTTAGCCCTTTCCAAATTGTTGTAAGCCTCGTAGAAAAGCAAAGGGTTGATGATCCGCCATTGCGCGGTGTTGTCAAAGTGCATCCTATGCCTGTCAAGCGTAAGAACCTCTGTTGGCGGCGAATCGTAAAGAATAAGCTTGGACGGATACTTGACCACATTTTCTATAAATGGAAGCTTGAACTTTAATCCCGTTCCAACGTGTATAGAAAGGTCAGGGCGGGTCTCCAGTTGAGCCCTTACTTCATCAGGCACTTCGCGCATATAGACAGCCACGAAATCGCCGAAACGCTGCACTAAGGCCGATTCGCCCTCTTCCAAGAAGAAGAAAGAGTCGGATGCTACAACAAGCAATATGATAAGTGCGACAATAATGATAAATCTCCTTAAGGCTTTTCCGGGCTTTGATTTTCTTCTGTTTTCATTCATTTATGCCACCCCCCTATTGTCCAAGATGGAGGATCTCAAGCAGGTTGCCGGATCCGGAGTCAAGGAAATAAATCTTCTGAATTTCAGGCAGGACCTCGCGGATCATCTCCAGATACAGCCGCGTGCGCATGATGTCAGGCTGCGCATGAAACTCTGTCTCAATGGCAGAGTATCTCGCGACGGTGCCATGAGCCTCATTAATGCGGCGCTCTGAGTACGCCTCGGCTTCGTTGACTACCGCTACGGCTTCGCCTTGAGCCCTCGGGATTTGCTCGTTTCTGTAGCGCTGGGCTTCATTCGTCCTGGCATTCATATCATCGAAAGACCGCGTTACGTCCAGGAAGGCATCGCGCACCTCATCCGGCGGCGAGGCATCCAGCAACTGCACAGCTGTGATTTGGACGCCCATTTCATATTTGTTCATGATGTCCTGCAGATCCCGCATTACCATGATCTGAATGTCGTTCTTACCGTCCGTGAGGATAGCGTCGAGGGGGTTTGCGGCAACCACGCGCCGATATGCAGCCTGGGTTACGGCACGCAGCGTTGCTTCAGGTTCGTCAACCTTGAATAGGAAGTTATAGCTGTCAGATATGCGGTACTGAATGACCCAGTCGGCATTGACAAGGCCATTGGCTTGGCTATCCTCCCCGGTAAGCATGAGGGATTCCTCCCTGATGAATTGGTGGACGCCGTTTACAAGCTCGGAGCCAAACTCCATCCGGCGGACTTCGGCGACATTAACGATATGCGCTTCGTCAATGAATGGGACTTTGAACTTAAGCCCTGGCACCCTCTCGGTTCTGACATGGCTGCCAAAGCGCGTGATAACCGCCTCTACGCCGCTGTTGAGGGTGTAGATGCTGTTTAGTGCCAGAATGAGCAGGGCGATAAGCCCAATAATGATTGGGATGAAGCGCCCAATCTTCTTGAGGTTCTCAAGATCAGATGGTTTGATGTTCATGTTGAAAGGGTTTGTGTTTTGTTCATCCATTTTTTGTCCTCCAATACTCTTTATTTCCGCAATGTGTGCTTTGCGCGATCAAAACAACCGATCCCGCTATACGCGCAGCTATCATTCTACCCTAAAACTACAACAAGCGCAAGCACCGATGATATATTTCTTGCGATTTGCCGCGAAATGTGGTATAAATGGTTAGAAATCTGGGTTAGGAACTGGAGGAAAAAGATGACACTATACGAAGAACTAACCGTGCGCGGGCTTATTGCGCAGGTAACAAATGAAGCTGAGTTGAGCGAAATGCTCAACAAGGGAGAAGCCACATTTTACATCGGGTTTGATCCGACGGCGGATTCACTGCACGTCGGGCATTTCGTCGCGCTGTCGTTTATGAAGCGCCTGCAAATGGCAGGCAATAAACCGATCGCGCTGGTAGGCGGAGGCACAGGCATGGTCGGGGACCCATCCGGCAGGACCGATCTTCGCACTGTTATGACCCTAGATATTATTGAGCACAACTGCGCTTGCATGAAGAAACAGATGGAGAAATTTCTGGACTTTGATGACGGCAAGGCGATAATGGTAAACAATGCGGACTGGCTTCGCGAGCTGAATTACCTTAGCTTTCTGCGCGACGTAGGCCATCATTTTTCCGTGAACCGCATGTTGACGGCTGAGTGCTACAAAAACCGCATGGAGAAAGGCCTGACATTCCTTGAGTTTAATTATATGATCATGCAGGCATATGACTTTTACGAACTGTTCCTCCGCCATGGATGCAATATGCAGCTCGGCGGGGACGACCAATGGTCCAACCTTCTGGCGGGAACGGAGCTGATACGCCGAAAGCTAGGCAAAGATGCTCATGCGTTGACGATAACCCTGCTGCTCAACACGGAAGGCGAGAAGATGGGCAAAACCGCAAAAGGGGCTGTCTGGCTTGATGCGGAAAAGACAACCCCATTTGAGTTTTTCCAATACTGGCGCAATGTCGATGACGCAGATGTGATTAACTGCTTGAAAATGCTGACATTCCTGCCTATCGAAGAAATCCTGGAAATGGAAAACTGGGAAGGCAGGGAACTCAATCACGCGAAAGAGAAGCTGGCGTTTGAACTGACCGCGCTTATCCATGGTAATGAAAAAGCCGAGAACGTGCGCAGCACAGTCCGCGAACTGTTTAAATCGGGAGGTGCGGCAGACATGCCGACTGCGGAACTCGCGGAAGCGGATTTCACGGGTGGATCCATCGACATTCTTACGATTCTTCAAAAATCCGGCCTGTGCCCATCGAAATCCGATGCGCGCCGTGCGGTGCAGCAGGGCGGGGTAGAAGCCGCAGGGGAAAAGGTGACCGAAATCTCAAGGAGCTTCACGATCGAGGAATGCACTGGCGAAGGCATAATCGTAAGGCGTGGGAAGAAGAACTATAGGAGAGTTACCGTTTCGGGAAAATAATCTGACAGCCGTAACTGTGTGGGTCGCTGCCCTCTGGCGGCCTTCTCACTACTTTGCAGTGAATAAGGGTGTTCCTGTCACGCAAAACAAATTCGATATTTAGCAATATCCCTTCAACTAACTCTAAATCAGGGGAATGCAGCAGCAGTCCAGTAGAACTGAGATTCTTGATGGTGGCGTTTATCGGGAAGGCGAGCGTCACGCTCTCACGGTCAACGACCAGGGACTTAATCAAAGCCGCTATATTAAATGAGTAGCGCGGAGAAGAGCGCACATCCCGGCGACGTTGCCCATAAATAGAGATTTCATATATACCTTGGCGCACGCTCCTTAGCCTCCCGCCAAACTCGCTTACGCTGTCTAGGTGAAGAACCAATAGCAGCAAGCGAGTCCCCAAAGCAACGTTCTCCAGCCCCTCCGATACCTCAAGGTAAAGCTCATCTTTACCATATCCGGTAACAGCGGTCTCCGTGATGAAGTTTCTGTTCCTATCAAATATAATGATAGGGCAATCCATGCATTGACGCAGCGAACTAATCATTTCGAACATTCACCCCTGTTTTGGTATCAATGCGGTCATTTTAGCACAACGAAAAATGTTTGGCAATTAAAATAACAATAATGACCAAACGTTTACACATTGTTTGTTACTCGAAGCGCCTACGCAGTTGTTTATCCATTCAAAAATAAAATAGCATGAATCATTCGTTTTTTCTTGCCTTTTATGTTTCCAAGCAATATAATGCTTGCAACAATAAAAACGAGGGAGCGGCGCGGATGAAGGAGATATCGTCTATCGCATCAGCGGTTCAAGCATCATCAACACTAAAAGTTGATGCACTGTATAAGCAAATGAAAAACGAAGGAAAGGCAGTCGTTGGCTTTGGCGCGGGAGAGCCTGATTTTGATACGCCCAGCAATATCAAAGAAGCGGGATTTAAGGCAATCGGCAAAGGAGAGACAAAATACACGCCCGCAAATGGCATACCCGAATTGCGCCAAGCGGTTGCGGACAGGTTATTTGCAGATTTCGGCATCAGCTACTCCAAGGAGCAAATCGTTGTGGCCAGCGGGGCGAAGCATAACATATACATCGCATTGCAAACGCTTCTGAATCCCGGCGATGAGGTTATACTGCCAGCGCCATATTGGGTCACATATGCCGAAGCAATCAGGATGGCAGGAGGCGTGCCCGTCGTAATAAACGCGTCGGAATCTAGCGACTTCAAGATAAGCAAAATGCAGCTCGAAGAGGCAGTGACTGAACGAACGAAGCTGTTTATTATCAACAATCCATCTAACCCGACAGGGATGCTCTATGATGAAGGTGAAATACGCGACCTTGCGGAGGTATGCGTAAAACATGACCTTTACATAATGTCCGATGAAATCTATTATCAACTAGTTTATGACGGAAGGAAATTCACGAGCTTCGCGGAGCTTGGAGAGGATGTCAGGGCGCGCACGATTATCATTAACGGCGTATCAAAAACATACGCCATGACTGGATGGCGCATCGGCTATTCGGCATCAAACGAGAGATTGGCAAAGGTTATGAGCAACTACCTTAGCCATTCGACAAGTTCCCCAAGCACGATATCGCAACTGGCAGCTGTCGGTGCGCTGGAAGGCCCGCAGGACAGCGTTATCGCCATGCGCGACGTTTTCAAGCAGCGCCGTGACTATATAGTCCAGCGCATAAACTCGATTGATGGCATCAGTTGCCTAAAACCGGACGGCGCATTCTACGTGATGCTTAACATTGAAAAGCAGATTGGCAAAACACTGGGCGGCAGGCTCATTGGAAACAGCGACGATTTTTCGCTTGCGTTCCTTGAAAACAGCCTTGTTGCGGTAGTTTCTTGCACAGGGTTTGGATGCGATAATTTCCTCAGGATGACATACGCTGCATCCATGGAGACAATCAAAGAAGGGCTGGACCGCCTTGAAAGATTTTTGGGAGAATAAAATGCCATCAAACACTTACGAGAGCCCGCTTGCGTCGCGTTACGCAAGCCCTGAGATGCAGTATCTGTTTTCGGCGGACAAGAAGTTTACAACATGGCGGAAGCTTTGGGTAGCTTTAGCCCGCGCGCAGCGTGAGCTAGGGCTTGGCGTTACCGATGCGCAAGTGGCGGAGATGGAAGCCCACATAGGGGACATCGACTACGAATGCGCAGATGAAATGGAGAAAAAGCTGCACCATGATGTCATGGCGCATGTTCATGCATTCGGGATAGTGTGCCCAGAAGCTAAGCCAATAATACATCTTGGCGCGACCAGCTGCTATGTCGGAGACAATACGGATATTATCATTATGAAAGAAGCGCTCGGGCTGATACGTTCGAAGCTGCTGCTTATCATCCGTGCGCTTGCGGAGTTTTCGGATGAGTACAAGCAGATGCCGACGCTTGGATTCACGCATTTCCAACCCGCGCAAATAACGACGGTAGGGAAGCGCGCATCGCTGTGGATCAATGAGCTCCTTATGGACGTCGATGAGGTTGACTATAGGCTCAGCAACCTAAAACTGCTCGGTTCAAAAGGCGCTACGGGAACGCAAGCGAGTTTTTTAGAATTATTCGGCGGCGATCATGAAAAAGTGAAGCGCATGGAAGAGTTAATTGCCGAGGAAATGGGTTTTCTGGGAGTTCTCGCCGTGTCGGGGCAGACTTACTCGCGCAAGTTCGATGCGGGGGTGCTTGCGACTCTCAGCGGGGTTGCCCAGAGCGCTGGCAAGTTCGCAGTGGATATGCGTTTGCTCAGCCACCTAAAAGAATGCGAAGAGCCGTTCGAAGGCAAGCAGGTCGGCTCATCGGCCATGCCGTACAAGCGGAATCCGATGCGTTGTGAAAGGATATGCGCAATAGCGCGGAATGTAATAGTTAATGCCCAAAACGGGGCAATGACCGCGTACAACCAGTGGCTTGAGCGCACACTCGACGATTCTGCGAACAAGCGATTGTCGGTGCCGGAAGCCTTCCTTGCCACGGATGCAATTTTGGACATCTACCTCAATGTGGTGAGCGGGATTAAGGTATACCCCAAGGTCATTGAGAAGCATGTTATGGAAGAACTGCCGTTCATGGCAACTGAGAACATAATGATGAAGGCGGTCTTGCGCGGCGGTGACAGGCAGGAGCTGCATGAGGCTATCCGCGGGCACAGCAACGCCGCCGCAGCAGCCGTAAAGGAGCGCGGCGAAAAGAACGACCTCGTATCCCGGTTGGCGGAGGATCCGCTGATTGGAATGAGCGAGGCAGAGATACTGGCAGAACTGGAACCGTCAAGATTCTATGGCCGAGCCCCCGAACAGGTGGAAGATTTTTTGAACGGGACAGTCAGGCCTTTGCTCATTGGTACTAATGCCTAGGTTTGTTTTTGACTACGTCAGCAGCTTCCGTCATTATTGCGATGAGGTCGATTCTGTTTTGCGGCTCGAACTCGCCCATCTGGGCGAATAGGGCGCCCTTTTCTGTTACGACATACTTAGGCGTGAGCTTGTTAAGCATAATCGCCATTACGTCAAGACGGCAATCGTCGCACTGGCAGCAGTCCGCTTCCTTATACCACCTGTCCATGTACAGCTTTACGGCCTCTTCCGTGTAGTTTCTTAATTGCTTCATTGTAGCACCTCATAAATCTGTTGCCAGTTCGACGGCTTTGAGCGCAGCTGAGCCGGCGTCTGGCGTGTAGGCGTCGGCGCCTATCTCATCAGCGAAGTCTTGCGTGACCGGAGCGCCTCCGATCATGATTTTTACTTGTTGCCTGCAGCCTGCTTCTTCTAAGGCCTTCACAGTGTTTCTAAGGGAAACCATAGTTGTCGTGAGAAGTGCGGAAGCGCCGACAACCCTGCAATCGGGATTTGCTTTGACTGCTTCGGCAAACTTGCTGGGTTGAACATCGACGCCGAGGTCAATTACCTCGAAACCCGCTGATTCAACCATCAGAGCGACGAGGTTTTTGCCGATGTCGTGATTGTCGCCTGCGACCGTTCCTATAATATACTTGCCATGCTTTCCGACAACGCCTGCAGTTAGGAGCGGGCGAAGGAGCGCTACGCCCTTTTTCATAGTTTTTGCGGCGACCATCAGTTCGGGGACAAAGAGCTCGTTCGCCTGGAATTTGGCGCCTATGATTCCCATTGAGCCTACCATGCCGTCAAGTATGGCATTGGGGTTTTCGCCGGCATCAAGGGCTTCCGCCACGAGTTCTTCAATAATCTTAAACTTCCCGCCTTCCACAGCGGATGCAATATCTGAAATCTTGGACATAAGTAATTCCTCCGTTGCCCTTTAGAAATTATAGCACGAATAAAGCATATTTGCAGTTAGTAACCAGTTCCTTACCCAAACACTCCCTTGCGATATGCGGAGATGTATTCAAGGCAGTAGTCATCAAGCCCCATCATCGCCTCTGCAGCTAGTATAATGCCGCGGAGGTCTTTGTTGAGGGGATCCAAGACTGCGCTTGTCATGCCAGCGCTGATTGCTATCGCTATGAATGCCTGATTGACAAGCCTGCGAACCGGCAGGTTGAATGATATGTTGGATATCCCTCCTGCGATATGCACGTTCGGATGAGTTTTCTTAATGTGGCTCATAACTTCAAACACCATGGAAATGCCTTCGCCGTCGTCGGTCGCGCAGAGCATTTCGATGAGTGGGTCGATATGGATGCGTTTGTCGGCAATGCCGTGTTCCTTTGCCTTTGCCATAACCATGTCAAAAACCTCAATTCGCTTTGCGGCGGTCTTTGGAATGCCGTCATCATCGCAAAGCAAGGCCATGACAGACCATTTTTCGTTCTCGGGCTTTGCGAGCACAGGGAAGGCGAGGTCTATCTTGTTGCCCTCGCCAGAGACAGAGTTGAAAAGGCCTGGGGCGTTGCAGAAAGGCATGGCGTCAATAATG
>Ga0099364_10014702_pt1 | contig 10387 bp, 9 predicted proteins | sample TergutTh196P3_FD_73070 | JGI IMG/M metagenome (GOLD analysis project Ga0099364, IMG submission 73070) | Microcerotermes parvus P3 segment gut microbial communities from Pointe-Noire, Republic of the Congo - Th196 P3 | ecosystem: Host-associated > Arthropoda: Insects > Digestive system > Gut ...
TGGACTCATTATTTTATTGTTGACCATTCTTATTAAAGTAATTCTGTTGCCGCTCACGCATCGCTCGCACATTTCCACCGCAAAAATGAGAGTGCTGAAACCGGAAATTGATAAAATCAATGCCAAATATCCGAAGCAGGAAGATGCCTTGAAAAAGCAACAGGAAACAATGGCGCTCTACAAGCGAACAGGCGTCAGCATGATGGGAGGCTGTTTACCCATGTTGTTGCAAATGCCTATCCTCTTTGCCATGTTCCGCTTTTTCCCTTCGTCCTTTGAACTGCGGCAAGAAGGATTCCTGTGGGCAGACGACCTCAGCGGCTTCGACTCTATTTTAAATTTACCTTTTGATATTCCGTTTTATGGTGACCATGTAAGTGGATTTGGGCTGCTCATGGCTATTTCCATGTTTTTCTACTCCCGCACTACCATGAGCCAACAACCTGCGGCAGGACAAATGCCCGGTATGAAATTCATGCAACTATATTTTATGCCGGTATTCATGTTGTTTCTGTTCAATAATTTTTCCAGCGGATTGAATTACTACTACATGCTGTCGAACTTTATTACCATTGGACAAACATGGGTTACCCGTAAATGGTTAGTGGACGAAGCCGAACTGTTGCGTAAAATGAAAGAACGCGCCGCACAACAGCAGCCGCAGAAAAAATCTAATTTTCAGCAACGATTGGAAGACCTACAAAAGAAACAACAGCAGCAACGACTGCAACAACAACAGCAACGATCGAAAAAGAAATAGATTTTTCTAAAATCCGACAGAGAGAAATAATCAATAGACAATAAAAATTTATAAAATATGTCTATCCGTTCACAACTACTGCGCATCAAAGAGCCGTTACCTTCCAATGTAACACTGATAGCCGTGTCGAAAACGCATCCGGCGGCAGCCGTCAGAGAAGCTTATGCGGCAGGACAGCGCGTATTTGGAGAAAGCCGCTCGCAAGAATTGGCACAAAAAGCGGCAGAACTACCGAACGACATACAATGGCATTTCATCGGACATCTGCAAACGAACAAAGTAAAACAAATTGTCGGCATTGCCCGATATATTCACTCGGTGGACAGCGAGCGATTATTGCGCGAAATTGCCAAAGAAGCCGCAAAAAAACAATGCACTGTGCGTTGTTTGCTACAAATCCACATTGCACAGGAAGAAAACAAGTTTGGTTTTTCTCCGGACGAAGCAAGAAAATTACTTTCAACTCCAATCCTGCAAGAAATGCCGCAAGTTGAAATTGTCGGGCTTATGGGAATGGCTACACTAACGGATAATCAAGCGCAAATCCGCGCCGAATTTCGTATATTGAAACAACTTTTTGAGGAAATAAAAATAAGATTTTTCGCTCATTCACCGGCGTTTTGCGCATTATCCATGGGCATGTCGAGCGATTATCATATAGCCATCGAAGAAGGAAGTACGATGATACGCATCGGCACCGATATTTTCGGAGTGCGATAGATAGCGCTATTCACTTTTTGTTCAGTTGCTTTTCGTTTAACGAATTTTATCACATTGGCTCATTGACACATCATCATTTTGTCCGAAATCTCAATTGCTCCTTCAAAAACCAAGATAGCAGAGCCTGTTAAATATATGTCGGAAAAGTAATTGTCGCTTCGGGAAAAAGTTACATTCAACGTGCCGCCACGTGTTTTGATGTCCCAGGAGAGGGCGCTGTTATTCTTTGAACTATCGAGCAAACTGGCTGCCACAGCCGAAGCCACTGCACCTGTTCCGCAAGCTAAGGTTTCATTTTCAACGCCTCGCTCGTAGGTACGCACATACAAACATTCACCGATAAGCTGTACAAAATTTACATTAACGCCATGAGGCGCGTAGGCTTCGCTACAACGAATAGCGCAGCCCTCGGCAAATACGTCGATGGCATTCGCATCCGACACAAAACGTACTACATGCGGCGAGCCGGTATCCATAAAATAATCCGTTCCGTGTTGTTGTATTTCTTTTACATTGTTCATTTGCAGGCACACCATTGTTTCCTGCTTGCTTTTCGACAGTAATCGTGCAAAATGCTCGCCATCAATAGCCTTAAAGCGATACTTATCCCGAATAATACCTAATTGCGCAGCAAAAGCAACAATACAACGCCCGCCATTACCGCACATGGTGCTTTCGCATCCGTCGGCATTAAAATAACGCATGTAAAAATCAGCATCGGAAATATTTTCTAAAAACATCAAGCCGTCAGCGCCTATGCCAAAATGTCGGTTACATAAACGAGCGATACCTGATTCCTGTAAATATACGTCATTCTTACGGTTATCAATCAAAATGAAGTCGTTACCGGCTCCATGATATTTATAAAAAGGCAATTTCATTGTCATCTTTGAAGCAAAGATAATGATTTTACATTAAACCAAATGCAAAAACGTCACTCTAATATGGAAAGGAATAAAATTTGTGTTATTTAAAATTATTAATTTAAAAATCAAAGTAAAAGGAATTTAATTATGAAACGTTCTACAGTTTTTTACATTATCTTTATAGCATTACTCAGTGGGCTTACAGGCGCAATGGCTGTATCTGCCTTCATGGGGAAAGAGAAAACAGAAGTAAGGTATGTGGTGCAAACGCCCATAGATTATGAATTTAGAAATGTGAACTATGGCGGACAAGACTACGGCGGCTCCAGTTTCACGCCGGCTGCCGAAAAGGGCGTAAAAGCTGTTGTTCACGTAAGAACAATGACCCAACGTTCCCAGAATAATGAACAGGGATCCCTATACGAATTTTTTGGTTTCCGCCAAGACCAAAACCCCGCACCGCAGGCGGGAAGCGGATCCGGCGTTATAATTTCTCCGGACGGGTATATTGTAACAGCCAACCATGTAATTGACAGAGCTACCACAGTGCAGGTAATTACGGAAGATAACCACAACTTTACGGCAAATGTCATAGGTACTGATGAAGCCACAGATATAGCCTTGTTAAAAATTGAGGCGACGGGACTTCCTTTTTTACATTTTGGATTATCGGATTCTTTGCGATTAGGAGAATGGGTGCTGGCAATCGGTAATCCGTTTAATCTTACTTCAACCGTTACGGCAGGTATTGTAAGCGCGAAAGGGCGCAGTAACGTTGCGCCATCATACGGACGCCGTAATAACAATAGAGTAGAGGCGTTTATTCAAACAGATGCGGCAGTTAACAGAGGCAACAGCGGCGGCGCCTTAGTAAATTTGCGCGGCGAACTGGTAGGTATCAATACAAGCATCATTACCTCTTCTAACGCTTTTTCCGGCTATTCGTTTGCCGTTCCTTCCTCTCTTGTGGAAAAGGTTGTAAAAGACCTGATTGAATTTGGCGTCGTACAACGCGCCGTATTAGGCGTTACGATGGATAATCTTAACAGCGAAATGGCAAAAGATTATAACATCAAGGATTTAAACGGCGTATATGTAACCGGAGTGATACCGGGAAGCGCCGCCGAAATATCCGGTATTAAACGCGGAGATGTTATTACTCATATAAACGAGGTGCCGGTAAGAACGACTTCGGCTTTACAGGAACAGATTAACAGATTTCGCCCGAATGATAAGGTAGGCGTTACGGTCGTTAGCAATGGAAAAACGAAACAAATTACCGCTACTTTACGTATAAGGGACGACCAAGCCATTGCCGCGCTCAATGACGAAGCAATAGAACGATTATTAGGCGCTACTTTTAAAGATGCAGCTCCGGATCTAAGGCGTAGTTTGAACGTCCGCAATGGTATTCAGGTAACAAATATCAAAGATGGTCTTTTGAAAGATGCCGGCATAAAAGAAGGATTTATTATTACCAACGTCAACCGTGCGCCGATACGTAATAAAGAAGAATTATTAACGGCGCTGCGCGATTTGGAAGACGGCGCGTTTATACAGGGTATCTATCCCGACGGAACCAGAGCGCGTTATGCCTTGTAAAATTTAATAGTGAAAATTGGAAATTCTAAAAAAAGATTACCTTTGCAGCCCTTTATGTAAAAAATAAAATCTGTTTGAATGAGACAATTAAAGATTACGAAATCCATTACTAATCGCGAAAGCGCTTCGTTAGACAAATATTTGCAAGAAATTGGTCGCGAAGATTTAATTTCGGTGGACGAGGAAGTAGAATTAGCGCAGCGCATCAGACGCGGCGACCAAGAGGCATTGGAAAAATTGACACGCGCCAATTTACGCTTCGTGGTGTCGGTAGCAAAACAATACCAAAACCAAGGACTGAGCCTGCCCGACCTGATTAATGAAGGTAATTTGGGTTTGATTAAAGCTGCTGAAAAGTTTGATGAAACACGCGGTTTTAAATTTATCTCCTATGCGGTGTGGTGGATTCGGCAATCTATTCTGCAAGCATTGGCGGAACAATCAAGAATTGTGCGGCTGCCGCTTAATCAGGTTGGCTCGTTAAACAAGATTAATAAGGCACTTGCAAAATTTGAACAAGAACACGAACGAACCCCGTCTCCGGAAGAATTGGCAGATATTTTAGAAATTCCGCGTGAAAAAGTTTCGGACACCTTACGGGTGTCGGGGCGTCACGTATCTGTGGATGCACCCTTTGTGGAAGGCGAAGATAATAGCCTGCTGGATGTTTTGGTAAACAGCGATTCTCCTAATGCCGATCGCGGATTGATTAACGAGTCGCTCTCGAAAGAAATTGACCGTGCGCTTTCTACACTCACCGAGCGGGAACGCGACATTGTGAAATATTTCTTTGGTATTAGTTTGCAGGAAATGACTTTGGAAGAAATCGGCGAACATTTTGGATTAACCCGTGAACGGGTACGTCAAATCAAAGAAAAAGCAATCCGCCGCCTGCGTCACAGCGCCCGGAGTAAATTGTTAAAATCATATTTAGGGTAAAATGGCTGACGCGTGACAAGGCACAAATTGCTCGTCATGCTTCATTGTTTTTTAGTTCTTATACCGAATCCATTTCCACATCTCTGCCCAAGACGATTTTTTTCCGTACATCAGAATACCTACGCGATAAACTTTTCCGGCAAGCCATGCCATGCCAACAAAGGAAGCCAACAATAAACTTAATGAAAGCGCTATTTCCCAAAAAGGCACTCCGAAAGGAACACGCGCCATCATCACAATGGGAGAAGTAAAGGGAATCATGGAAGCCCAAAACGACAAGGCGCTATCAGGATATTGAAAAGTATGCATCATAATAAAAATAGCTAATATCAAGGGTATCGTAACCGGCATCATTAATTGTTGCGTCTCTGTTTCATTTTCTACTGCCGAGCCGATAGCCGCAAACAGAGAGGCATAAAAGAAATAGCCCAACAAGAAATAGAACAGGAAAGAAAGTAAAATTCCTGTTACATTAATATTTTGTAAAGCGGCAAATATATTCGTATCCGCCGCCGCTTGTTTCGCATGTTCCATCATTTGAGCCGAGTCCCCATTCATCGGCATTGCTGCCTGTTCCATTCCGCTTCCTGAAAGTAACGTACCCTGCGCTACCGTAACTAAAATAACAGTAATCAACATCCATATAATAAATTGCAGTAAACCAACAGAAGCCACTCCGATAATCTTCCCCATCATTAACTGAAAAGGCTTTACCGACGATATTATCACTTCTACAATACGACTGGTTTTTTCTTCAATCACTCCACGCATCACCATTCCGCCAAATAGAAAGATAAAGATGTAAATACAGAAACTTGCCCCATAAGAAATTCCCATGGAAATGCCTGCGCTGCTTGCTTTCGCCTCGCCTCCCTTACTTATGGTATAGGTTTTAATATTCACTCTTGTTTTCACGGAAGCCATAATTTTATCCAAATCGGCAATATCATATTGGTTCAATTTATATTGTTCCAAGCCCCTTTCAAGGCTTCGTTCAATTCTGCTCAGCACATCAAGCGGCACTTGTTTAAGAGCATATATTGCTGTTTCCGGTCTTGTTTGTTCATTAAGTTCTTCTATTTGCAGCACTGCATAATAATTTCCCTTATCAACCTCTTCTTTCAATGCTTCTAATGCGGTATTCTTTTTCTCCGTAAAATTAAGCAACTCCGTGTTTTCCAAAAAAGGATAACATATTCCCGAATGGTCTAATACCGCAATGCTGCGATGCTCGTTGTCTTTCATAAGCATCAGCCACCCCGGAACTACTAATAAAGCCGCCATTAAAACCGGTGTAAGAAGAGTCATTATAATAAATGATTTTTTCTTAACCCTTGTTAGAAATTCGCGTTCTATGATGAGAAATATTTTTTTCATAATAAATTATTTTAGGATACAAGTTTAATAAAAATATCATTCATGCCGGGAATTACTTCGTTGAAGCCATGTATTTCCACCTGCGGCAACAACAGTTGGATAAGATGATTTGCCGGACGCGGCGCTAATAATTGAATATTTACTTTTTGTAATTCTCCCTGCTCTTTTTCCGCAACTATCCGGTATTCGTTTGTCAATGCCGATTGCAAAGCAGCCGCTGAGCCGCGGAATAGTACTTCTACAATATTGTCGCCATGTTGACGGCGGATATCGTCAACCTTTCCTTCCACAATCACTTTCGATTTGTTAATAAGCCCGATGCTGTCGCAAAGTTCTTCCACCGAAGCCATGTTGTGCGTAGAAAAAATAATCGTACATCCCTTAGCTTTCAAATTCAAAATTTCTTGCTTCAGTATATTTACATTAACAGGGTCGAATCCGCTGAAAGGCTCGTCAAAAATGAGTAATTTCGGTTGATGTAAAATGGTAACAATAAACTGTACTTTTTGTGCCATCCCTTTGGAAAGCTCTTCCACTTTTTTGTCCCACCATGCCTGAATGCCGAATTTGGTAAACCAAACTTTGAGTTGCTGCATGGCGTCGCTACGCGATAATCCTTTAAGACGCGCCAAATACAAAGCCTGTTCGCCGACTTTCATTTTTTTGTATAAGCCGCGTTCTTCCGGTAAATAACCGATAGCAGTCACATCGTCGGTAGCAAGCGGACGTCCATTCAAAAGAATGGATCCACTATCGGGCGCCGTAATTTGATTGATAATACGTATTAAAGTGGTTTTTCCGGCGCCGTTAGGTCCTAACAGCCCATATATGGTTCCGGCAGCTACATGAATATTCACATTATCCAACGCCAAGTGGTTAGCGTAACGCTTTACCACATTATCGGCAACAAGTAAATCCATAAAAATCAATTATTGTTTAATGTCTGCAATTTTTTATTTACTAATTAGTATTCAAATTTACAAAAAATTACATTTTTACAAAAAAAAATATTCAATCCAAATTAAGCAATAAAAATGATGCAATATTTTAAGGCGCTGTAAATCATTCACTTTAATTTATTTTTCTTAATTCATAGTGCTTTCAATTAGAAGCAAAAATAGTACGATTTCAAAAAAAGTATTAAATTTGCACTCTGCTATTAACCATTATTAACCATAGAAGAGAAAGAATATTATGAACGAAGAGCAAGAAAAATCAGACTCCGGCGAGCGTATTGGAGTTGAAGGTATTTTTACAAAATCTATTCGTGCAGGTAAGCGGACTTACTTTTTTGATGTTAGAGTTACGAAAGGCAACGATTATTATTTATCTGTCACGGAAAGCAAACGAAGGATAGGGACTGATGGTAAGTATGTGTATGAAAAGCATAAAATTTTCTTATACAAAGAAGATTTTGAAAAATTTATGCAAGGATTGAAGGAGGTAGTAAGCTATGTGAATGCGCACAACTCATCAAAAGAAGAACTTGTCCCCAAGGAGAAAGAAACTGACTACACCCAACTGCAATTTGAAGATCTGCCAAGTTAATTTAACTTAATTACAACACAAGCTGTGCCTCTTTTCGGATAGCTGCCAGAGTTTCGGCAGTAGGAAAATTCGGGAATGCGGCTACATTATCTATAATACGCTTTGATAATTGAAAAGCGGGAGCATCCGGTTCTAAATCCACCGCTGATTGATTAATAAGAGTTATTAAGGTGTTTTTGGTGTTACTAATCATATCCCATAATGCCGGACTCAGGTATATTTGTTGTGCCACATTATGTTCGTATTCCGACCGCACGGCTGATAATAGCATAAGTTGTAATTCGCCAACGGTCTCCGCTTTATTGTTATAACGCAATAATAACTCATCGGGCGACAGGCGTTCCATCAAAATGGTCAAGCGTTCGTAGGCTTGCACACGCATAGGGAACATCGCCTGTCGCGAATTTTCCATCCTGTTGGCTTTATGGCGCTGCATGTGCAGGTTGCTCAAGCGTTTCGCAACCCATAGCAGGGCAAGTACAATGGCGGCTCCTACCGCTATAATAATAAATTTTTCGTCTCTCATTTTCACAGTATTTGTGCAAATGTAAGAAAAAAAATGTACTTTTGACAAATGAAACTAAAAAAAATTTGGTATGTTTTGACCGGCTTTCTCTTAGTCGTGTCTATTTTTGTTGCATTTTGGGCGACTACGTATTACCGGACGCTTATGGTGGTCAATCTCCGGCTGGAGTCGCAATCAAAAGCCTATCTTTATATTCCTGCGAATGCCACCTTCGATATGGTGTTGGATAGTTTGCGTAAAGGGAATTATTTAATTCATGAACAATTGTTTGTAAAAGCTGCTGAGCGTTTGCGCTGCACCGCAAGTATTAAACCCGGACGCTATCAGTTGGAAGAAGGCATGTCTAATAAAACATTGTTACGTAAACTAATATTGGGTAATCAAGCGCCGGTAAACTTGGTCATCGCCGGCAATATCCGTAGCTATGAAAAGTTAGCGGGCGTGTTAGCAAAAGATTTGGAACAGGATTCTTTGCAGTTTTTAAGTGCGCTCTATAATACGGACTTGATTTCCTCCTTTGGTTTTGATGCGATGACATTTACGGCTATGTTCATTCCCAATACCTATCAGTTGTATTGGAACAGTTCTCCTGAAAGTGTTTTGCGGCGTTTGCATGGAGAATATGAAAAATTTTGGAACGATACACGCAAACAGAAAGCGGAGGCTATACCCTTAACAGCAGTGCAAGTTTCCGCATTGGCTTCCATTATAAACGAAGAGACCAATAAAACCGATGAAATGCCGCGTATGGCAGGCGTTTATATTAATCGCCTGCGGAAAAACATACCATTGCAGGCTGACCCTACTTTGCGCTATGCGCTTGGCAATTTTTCTATACGAAGAGTGCTGGATGTATATAAAACATTAGAATCGCCTTATAATACTTACAAATACACAGGACTTCCGCCGGGTCCTATCTGTATTCCTTCCATTGCGGCGATTGACGCGGTGTTGAATTATGAGCAGCACGAGTATCTCTATTTTTGTGCAAAAGACGACCTCAGCGGCTACCATGCCTTTGCCAAAACATTGGCGCAGCATAATCAAAATGCAGCTAAGTATCAGCAAATGCTCAACAGGAACAGGATATATCGTTGAGTAAAGATTAGCTTATTTTTCTTTCAATATTTCTTTTGAATAGTTTGCCCAATTGCCAATAACCTCTAAGGCTTTTTCGTAGGTTTTATCGTTATGAGCATTTACTATTTGGTAATATTCGTTGGTGCTCCACGTAATACGTGCGATGACAGCCTTCAGTACTACTTTGATTTCAACGCCCGATTTTTCAATGCCCTTTTCGTCTTTAGCCAGTTTTTGTGCTTCGGCATAAGCTACTAATTCATCGAAAAGTTGGTCGTTTACGAAAAATTTTTCATTAAATTCGGTAAAATTTTTATACTGCTTGCTTAAATTGTCGCGATTGCGATCCACGTATTGATATGCGAACTGGCGTAAAATATCCATGCGGTTCAATCTCGCATAATAATCGGAATAGGAACTGGTATCGTACGGCACAAAAATGTCGGGCATGATGCCGCCGCCGCCATATACGATACGGTTGTTTACTAATGTGCTATAGGTTAGCGAATCGGGAAAAACAATGCTGTCTTGGCTATATACTTCGCCGTCGGTGAAGCGTTTATACAAATCGGCATAATATTGGTCAGTGTTTCCGGCATCGTAGGGGCGTTGAATTGCGCGACCTGTGGGAGTATGGTAGCGTGCCACCGTTAATCGGATTTGCGAGTTGTCCGGTAAATTCATGGCTTGTTGCACCAATCCTTTGCCAAAAGAACGCCGCCCGATGATAATACCTCTATCCCAGTCTTGTACGGTGCCGCTTACAATTTCGCTTGCCGAAGCAGACTGCTCGTCAATAAGGATAACTAATTTTCCTTCCTGATAAAATCCTCTGCCGGTAGATATTTCCATACGTTTTCGCCAATTTTTACCTTCGGTATATACCAATAAATGTCCTTCACCGAAGAATTGATCAGTTAATCCGATGGCGATGGGTAAAGACCCGCCGCCATTACCACGCAAATCAAG
>Ga0099364_10014703_pt1 | contig 10387 bp, 14 predicted proteins | sample TergutTh196P3_FD_73070 | JGI IMG/M metagenome (GOLD analysis project Ga0099364, IMG submission 73070) | Microcerotermes parvus P3 segment gut microbial communities from Pointe-Noire, Republic of the Congo - Th196 P3 | ecosystem: Host-associated > Arthropoda: Insects > Digestive system > Gut ...
TGTATTCCAGCTCGAAGTTACGCCGGATAGGTCTGGAAATCTGCGTCAGGTCTTGGGTTATGACGATGAAATCATAGGCGCATTTGCGGTGCTGGCTGATGAAGTATGTCCACTCTACACGGTCGTTCTTCTCTAGGAAATCATCACCCCAGAGCAAGTGCGCTTCGTCTATGACCACCAGTGTTTGGGATTCGCGGACGTTATAGCCTTCGGCGTCCTTGTCGTGGTTATCGGCGTCGAATGCTATAAGGTTCTCAATAGTGAATTCGTTGTTGTCCCAAATAATGGGCGGGTTCTAGCTGTATTTGTCCGGCAGTGTGAGCGGGATAATTACTCGAAAGGGAAGTATTTCAAACGAGAAAAAAGCCTATTGTAACAGGGAGCTAGCTCCTGTTGCGGTAGGCTCAATAATTTATGTAAGGTGAAATCAAACGATAAAACACCGTAAAAACAAGGATTTGTTCAAGCAGATGGTGAGTAGGCACCTAAGACACATTTATAGTCCCAACAACTGCTTTTTCTTCTCTTCGTACTCTTCCTGAGTGATTGCACCATTATCGAACAGCCTTTTGAATTTTTCTATCTCATCGGCTGCAGATACAGCAGTCGTGGAGGTCGCTTCGGGTAAAGCGGGTTGTACTTTAATCCCATTGTTTTGAATAAAGGAGAGATACGAGACCATCTGTTTTGCAACCTCAAAATTGCTGCGGTAACTTTTGGAATCTTTCTGAACGCCTGCTCTGCCAAATATACCGATGATAGTCATAGTTATTTCAGGCAAGTTGATGTCATTTACGCGTATGCGAATCTGTAATAAGTTGCATGTATTCTTGACTTTCTGACTGCGCGCCCCTCCGATTATTGCCCCTGTAGTACCAAACAGACTGCCTATGGCGGCACTACCCGCACGTCCTTGCGCAATACTATCTCCATCTTCATATACTTCATATTCTATCAAGTCTTTGAAGTTGTAGATTTTTGGCTGTATGCTTTTTGTACTTATAGCACTCCATTTTTTATTTGTGCTATCTATTACCAATACACCATCACCTGCTTCTACCCTCTTGTCAATAGAAAAATCATTTTTTTTCACCATATTGTCAAGATTTGAAGCAGCCTCCTTGCGTTTCGCCATATATTCATCAGAACTTTTTTTGGCAACCATAAACATGATGACAATAACACCTATTAGAATAAGCCAAAACCACATAGTATCCAGTCCTTTCGGAAAAAGTTATCGTGTGCCCATCCATTTACGGCATTTCTATCTCATTTAAGCCATCGTAGTTATATTCTTTTAGGCGATTATATGCGGCGCGTAAGTCCTCCGCAGTGAACAACTCCCTAAACCTTGGTTCCAAAATTATCCGCTCAACAGATAATACCAGTTTTTTATTTTCGAAAAGCGTAGCAAAACCGGAAGTGCCACCATCTTTATGAATTAGTCGTCTAGTAACATCCACAACATCATCGTTGCAAATTAGCATATCCAAGAACTTTGTTGGCGTATATTTGAACTTTTTACATTCAATATAAGTGGATATATACCTTTCCCTGAGTTCTCGCTTTAGCTGCTCCATATCGGCGCCCCTCCTTAGTTTTCGACAGTATATCACATTGTCTACAGTATTTCAATAACTAATTACAAAATAAATTTTACTTATACGTTCAACAGGGCGCTGTGACGAGGTAGCGAACGCCGAAACGCTGAGAGCGGTCATAAGCGCCAACGCGCACACGAGCATAGCGACACGATATGTCTTTTTCATCTGTTCTTCTCCTCCTTTCTCACTTGATATATAACAGTCCCGCGCGGGTTGCTATTACCTTGACATGTGGTCTAATAGGCGGCTGACCTTGGTTATTATGTAGGGTATCGTCCAGAAGCCCAGGCCGAGCAGTATACCCCATTTAAGGCCCTCGAAGAATCCGGCTGTTAAATAGCTCATATCTTGAAAGTCACCGCCCATATCATGACGCAGATAGCGCCGACTATTACGCCGAAAAGGACGCCGAGGTCATAGTGGTATGCGTCTGCGGATTCAGTGAGCGGTAAGGACGGGTCGGTCAGCGGCTCGGCTAATGTTTCAAATGTTTCGAGTATCGGGGTTATGATGTCCTCGGGGGTCGGCGTTGTGATTGCTTCAACCGGTTCCGGCGTTGTGGAGTAGAGTTCCTCAAGCATTTCAAGCGTCGGCAGAATTACCGGGCCCGTGAGTATTTGCATTGTGTCTTGACCTCCTTATCGCGTCGCGTTTCGCTTTGGCTTCGCGGCCTTTTTCGATGACCGTCATTATTACGTATAATGCGGCGGCGGCTAACGCGAAATACCAAGCCCATTCCATCATGGTAAATCCTCCTTTTTTATGCGCAGTCGTTTGTTGATTCTCGCATTGCCAACAGGCGGCCTTTGCTGCTGAAATCCATCTCGTAGGTGTCGCCGACAATGAGGGGTGGGAGGTCGAAGTCAGCCGCCACGAATTTCTTTTCGGCTTCGACGCCGTAGCCGTTTTTCGCAAATGTGGGGTATGAGTAGTAAATGCTTGTACCCTCTAATTGGCGCCCATCGTCGGCCTTAAACGACATTTTGTTGTAGCCCAAGAGTGTTACGGTCATGGTTGTTTGCTCCTTTTAATTTATTTATATCAGCGGTCGCGCGCACCGTTAATATAGCCATAGGTGTGCAGAATCAAAGCGTCGATACTCGAACGTATCTTTGACACATGGTCATTGACGTCAACATGCCGCATATCGTCGCGGCACACAGCGCATATATCATCGTCGCTATCGACAGGCTCGTATACAGCGCCGCACATGAAACAATTATTCTCCATCATTGTTAACCTCCATTTTTTGAGCGTAGGGACACGCGAATTTTATATCTCTGGCTTGTATGTACGCTTCCACGCGCTCACGGTAGACGTAGTATGCGCCGCGCTTATTGCCGTCCATGGGTGGAACATAAAAGCCAAAAAGATGGCCGCCGATTCTTAAATAACGCTCTAATAGCACTTTATTCATACCGAGGTCTTTTGCGGCATTTTCGATGCTATAACCGCGATTATTACAAAGCATGTAATCACCTCTAAATGTAGTATATATCGGTCGTTTTTGGATTGCAAACCAGTGTTTGACGCTTAAAAGTTGCGCGTTGTTTTCAGTTTGTTTATAATAGTCTATAATAGTTTATAATTGCTTTTTCCCAATTCTTAGCCAACCCTTAAAAGTTGCGAAAACGTGAGATTTTATAGAAAAATCATGAATTTAGAAAATTTTTTCGACGTCGGCCCCCTGCATACGTTCCTTTGCTTGGGTGTTGGCAGCGGGTGGGGCGGCGGCGGTCTTTGCGGGGGGAGGGGTTCCGAGGGGGCGCGGGGAACGGGGGAACGGGGCGCGGTGGCGCCGATAGATTACCGGATGTGCTACCCTCGGCCCCTCCCAAGTGTGGATATATGGATAACTCTCTTGTCGTGGGAGAGTTACCCACATACCCACACATCCGCTCGGGACCGAGGGGCGATGTGGCAACCTCCGGCCCTGCCCGCTTGACCGATAGATAAAGAACGTTATTCGCGCTTAGAGGGACGGGGGTTACGACCGGCTTGACCGCAATAGAGGTGTACCATTTCATGGAGCATTGTAGCGACTATCTGCTCGTTGGAGCGCGTGAGGTGTTCGGCGGTTATGGTGATTTCATAGTAGCTTTGGCCGCCGTTGGTATCGCTCCAAATCTTGCGGGTAGTACACCAGCCGTAGGCGTTGGAAGCCCACATACATATCACAAATTACACACCGACATTAGACGCAGAAAATATAGCGCGGCTGTATGACAAGGCAACCCCGCATATACAAGAGATAATCAATGTAGCACTTAGACCGTTTGATGAGTAAAGCCGTGGCAGTAAACCACGGCTTTTGCTTTGAAAGTTAACTTTCAAAATCATTTTTAACAGGAGGATATGACAATGGGTAAAAAGAGGATTGACGGCGAGGGGACATTTTACCATGAAAAAGACAGAAATCGCTGGCGTTATTTGCTTTCCCTCGGGTATGACAGCGAAAACAAACCCATCCGTAAAATCTTTTACGGAAAGACGCCCGATGAAGCGCGTCAAAAGGGACTGGCGTTACTGGCCGAATTGAACGGGCAAAAAGTAAGCGTTTCGCCTGATATGAAGCTGGACGATTGGCTTATGATGTATCTTGAAAACTACAAAAAAGGCACAGTGCAAAATAGTTGGTATGAGCAGCTGTTAACTTATGTAGACAAAATACCTAAGCCAATGGCGAATAAACGGGTGTCCGAGATTACGCCGATAGAACTAAAGAAATTCATAAACGAATTATCAATTACACATTCAAAAAGCTATGTCCAAAAAGTAAAAATACTGATTAAATCAGCGCTAACGGAAGCACAGGAAAACGACATAATCAATAAAAATCCGGCGCGAAAACTCTTTGTGCCGGATAAGCCGGACAAACCGCGGAAAGCGTACACCGCACAGGAAGCGGCAACTATTATCAAACACGCGCAGGAACACCCCAACCGCACGATTGCGACAGCCATAATAACGCTGATACTAACGGGAATCCGGCGCGGGGAAATGCTGGGCCTGATGTGGAGCGACATAGACGGTGACACGCTTAATATCCGGCGCGGGGTTTATATTGACAACTATACCCCATCTGTAGTAGAATACAAAGCAAAGACCAAGGGAAGCATACGAACGTTGCCATTACCGCAGAAGCTGAAAGAACTGTTCGAGGAACTGCCGAAAACAAGCGAGTTTATTTTTGCGGTAAAAGACGGCAATTTGATACTACCTTGCACGGCCGAAGCGGGGATACTTATGTTCTGAAGCGAGGGCAAAATGATTTACGCCGTTCTGTACAATCCGGGGCACAACAGGGTTTATTTTGAAGCGTCGCTGACGCTCGCGGTTTCGGAATTTAATATTGTGTCGCAAAGATTATCGGTCAAATGCGGTGATGTCCGCAACCGGAAAATATGCGGCGTTGACTATCTGGTCTTTCACACGGGCGGAGGGCTGTCCGGTTCCGACATAAAAATTTTATCGGAGCTGTCGTTTGCCTACGCTTTTTTTGAGCTGGAACAGGCGGACGGTGAATACCGGTTTAAGCCTGTGGCAAAGACGAATGAGGATTTTATCGGCGAAAGCATAGGAATGATACTGAAATACAAGGGGAAAACAAACGAAATATTCACAAAAATGCTGATGAATATTGCCTATTTTTCACAGGATAAATACGGCAAAATCAGGCTGCTCGACCCTGTCGCGGGCAAAGGCACGACGTTATATGAGGGGCTGGTAAAGGGGTTTGACGTATACGGGGTTGAGATAGGCGAAAAGATTACAAACGAAGCGTGTAGCTATCTGAAAAAGTTTTTGGAAACCGCGAAGTATAAATTCAGCTTGCAAACCGTTAAAATATCCGGCGAGAACAAGTCTTTTACGGCGTGCAGGCATACGTTTGAGATCGCCGGCTCCAAAAAAGATATGAAGGAAAAAAACACGAAAACGGCGGAATTTATTGCCGGAAACTCCATGTACGCGGATAGATTCTTCAAGAAAAATTATTTTGATATTATTGCGGGCGACCTGCCTTACGGGGTGCAGCACGGGAACGTCACAAACGAAAAGCAGTCGTCGCTGACGCGGAACCCCGCCGAATTGCTGAACGCCTGTCTGCCGGCGTGGAGCAGGGTTTTAAGGGTCGGAGGGGTTATCGTTTTGTCGTGGAACAGCAATGTTTTGCGGCGGGATAAAATGGCGCGGATTTTCGAGGATAACGGTCTTGTTGTAAAAAATGAGGGCGCGCAATTCGAGCACAAGGTCGATCAGACGATAAAAAGGGACATTATCGTCGCGCAAAAGTGCGCAAAAACTTGTTAAAAGAATACAAAAATTTTATATAAGGATTTGAGAGGCATGAAGTATTTTATTTTGGTGCCGGACGGCTGCGCCGACTGGCCGGTCCCGTCGCTGGGAGGCAGGACGCCGCTGGAGGCCGCGGTCATTCCGCACATAAACGAACTCGCGCGGGTCAGCGAAACGGGGCTTGTGAAAACGATCCCCGACGGGGTCGAGCCGGGCAGCGACGCGGCGAACCTGTCGATTTTAGGGTACGACCCCTCCATGTATCTGACGGGGCGCGCGCCGCTGGAGGCCGCCGCCATGGGGGTGCCGGTAAAGGACACCGAAGCGGCGTTCAGGGCGAGCCTTGTCACGCTGGAGGGCGGCGGGCGGTACGAGGACCTGATTGTCAGGGACCACAGCTCGGGCGAGATAGAAAACGGCGACGCCGAGGAGCTGATACGCTTTATAGACAGGGAGCTTGGGGACGAAGGGCTGCGCTTTTATCCGGGCGTGAGCTACCGCTGCCTTTTGGTCACCGACAGGCTGGACATAAAGTGTAAGATAACGCCGCCGCACGATATTTTGGGACAGGCCGCCGGAGCGTATCTGCCAGGCGACGGCCAGATACGCGAGTTAATGGCAAAGAGCTATGAGCTGCTGAAGGATCATCCGCTGAATATCGAGAGGGTCAGGCGCGGCAAACCCCCGGCCAACTCCGTCTGGATTTGGGGGCAGGGGAGGAAGATAATTCTCCCGCATTTGGAGGATAAATACGGGGTTAAGGGCTGTATGGTGGCCGCCGTGAACCTGCTGAAGGGGATCGGTGTGAGCGCGGGGATGAGCTGCCCAGACATAACCGGCGCGACCGGTACGATCAACACGAATTATGAGGGCAAGGCAGCGGGCGCCGTTAGGGCGTTTGAGAACGGCGCCGATTTTGTGTTTGTCCATGTCGAGGCGCCCGACGAGTGTTCGCATAACGGGGATTTGGACGGCAAGCTGAAATCCCTTGAGCTTATAGACGGGAAGATATTCAAGCCCGTCACGGATTATCTTAAAGGCCGCGGCGAGCCGTACCGCGTGCTGGTTCTGCCGGATCACAGGACGCCTGTGGAGATACGGACGCACACCTCCGAGCCGTCGCCGTTTATCCTGTTTGACAGCCGGAACGCTTTGTCCGCCGACGGGACGAAGGCGTTTTCGGAGGCCTGCGGCGCGCGCGGACGCTTTTTTGAAAGCGGCGGCGATTTGGCGGAATATTTTTTCAGATAACAGAGGACAGTGAACAGATAACAGATAGGGAGTGCGGGGGCGTGAATAATGATTTTGTGGATAAACGGAGCTTTTGGCTCGGGAAAGACGACGACCGCGTTTGAGCTTAACCGCAGGTTGTCCGATTCATTTGTTTACGACCCCGAAAATGTCGGTTATTTTATAAGACGCAATACAAACGGGCTTTTTGATAAGGGGGATTTTCAAAATATTCCGTTATGGAGAGAAATGAATTATAAAATTCTCAAAATGATTGCGGAAAATTATAACGGAACGGTTATTGTGCCGATGACGCTCGTGAACCCCGAATATTACGGCGGGATTATTGAACGGCTTATCTCGGATGGCATTGAAGTGAAGCATTATATTTTATATGCGGAACGCGCTGAAATTAAACGCAGGATAAAAAAGAGAACGCTTCCGTTTAGCGGCAAAGACAGCTTTGCCTTAGACGCGGTTGACCGTTGCGCAGACGCTTTTGACAACTGTATAAAAGACATAAAAATCTATACCGACCATATAAGCGTCGATGATGTTGTGAATAAAATAGCGGATTTATCGCGGCTTAAATTATCGACCGACAAAAAAACAAGGTTCGGGAAATTTATTTATCGGGCGAAAATAATGCTAAAGCATATACGGTGAAGCATAAAAACGTATAAATTATCGGGGATTGATTTATGGACTGGAAGCTCAGGAATATTATGCTGATCGGGCGGGAGGCGTCGGACAGGCTGCAAGCCGCGCATGTCGCCGTGGTCGGGGTCGGCGGCGTCGGGGGCATGGCCGCCGAGTGTCTGGCGCGCGCGGGAGTCGGGCGGATAACGCTGGTTGACCACGACGAAATCGGCGTGACGAACATAAACCGGCAGGTCGCGGCGCTTCATTCGACCGTCGGGCTGCCCAAGGCGGAGGTCATGGCGGCGCGCATGAGGGACATCGCGCCCGGCGCCGATATTCGCGCGCTGACGCTGAGGTATTCGAAGGAGACGCGCGAGCTGTTCTTTGACGGGAAATACGACTATATCGCCGACGCAATCGACCTTGTGGCGCATAAGCTCGACCTGATCGAGCAGTCGCAAATGCGCGGCGTGCCGGTCATATCCGCGCTGGGCGCGGGCAACAAGATGGACGCGGGGCTGCCGCGCGTCGGGGACATATCAAAGACCGAGGGGTGCCCGCTGGCGCGGGTGATACGCAAGGAACTGAGAAAACGCGGTATTGAGCGCCATACGGTGGTTTGGAGCCCCGAGGAGGGCGCGGAACCGCTGGCGCTGGAAACGCCGCCCGAGGGGCGGCGCAGCGTTCCGTCGAGCATGGTGTTCGTGCCGGCGGTCATGGGGATATTGATGGCGCGGTTTGTGGCTGAACAATTAACAATGAACAATGAACAATGAACAATTAGGACGCATTCTTCTAGTAACTTGTAACTAGTAACTTGTAACTAGCATTCCAGTAGGGGCGCGCATTGCGCGTCCGCTGACAAAAACACGTTGTTTCACACGATACGGGCGGCAGATTGCCGACCCTACGACACATTTTGCACGGAGCGCTTGCAAAAATAAATTGACGCGGAACAGAATAAAAATGCTTGACAATTAGCGGGATATGAGATAAAATATCAGCAGAAAGGGCGGCACCTCAACGGTCTTCGCCTGGAATTACGTGATTAAAACAAAGTAACCACTACCTTGCTCGGGGGCGGTTACTTTGTTTTTATAGCCTTGATGAGGTTTGTCAGAGCTTGGATTGTTTTGCGAAGCTCTGTAAGTAACTTCATTGGCGTCACCTCCTTTCGGAGGGCAAAGACCGCCGGCACACCGCCGCTTACTGCTGGAAATAAATTGTACTACAGGTTTTGTTATATGTCAACTGCCGCTATGAGGTGCGCGGCGGGCGGCAGATTGCCGCCCCTACGTTATGAAATCGCCTTGTCTATGCGCGCTAGGCTTTCGGCTTTGCCCAGCAGGGCGCACAGCTCCGAGCCGCCGCCGGGCGTGCTTGCCTTGCCGGATACCGCCACGCGCAGCGGATATAACACCTGACCGTTTTTTAAGCCCGTTTCAGCCGCGAGCGCCGTCATGACGGCGTGGATATTTTCCGAAGTCCAGTCCTCCAGGTCCGCCAAAACGGGGCGGGCTTTTTTCAGCACCCGCGCGGACAGCTCGGCGTCGGTTTTCATTTTTTTGTGGACGAACAGCTGTCGGTCATAATCCGGCAGTTCGTCGATGAAATCGGTTAAATCCTTTATGTCCGTCAGCAGGCCGCAGCGCGGCTGGACCAGCCTTGCCACCTCGCGCGCGTCCGTACCGCGCCTGACGTACCTCTCGATATAAGGCAGCGCCAGACTGTAAAAATCCTCGGGGGGCAGGGCGCGGATATATTCGCCGTTCAGCCATTTCAGCTTTTCCATGTCGAAAATGGCGGGGGATTTTGAAAGTCCGCCCAGAGAAAAAATCCCTTCAAGCTCCTCAAGCGAGAACATCTCGCGTTCGCCGCCCGGGCTCCAGCCCAGCAGCGCGACATAGTTCAGCACGGCCTCTTTAAGGCATCCCATCTCTAAGAGGTCCTCATACGTCGGGTCGCCCTTGCGCTTGGACAGCTTTTCCGACGCGTTTTTCATCACGGGCGAAACGTGGATATATTTCGGTATCTCCCAGCCGAACGCCTTGTAAAGAAGATTGTATTTCGGGGTGCTGGTCAGGTACTCGGTGCCGCGCACGATATGCGTTATGCCCATCAGGTGGTCGTCAACGACGTTGGCGAAGTTATAGGTCGGCATACCGTCGGATTTTATCAGGACGCTCTCGTCCAGCTCGGAGTTGCTTATCGTCACCTCGCCGAACAGCGCGTCGGTAAAGCCCGTCGTGCCGTCTGCGGGTATTTTCTGGCGCACGACGCCGGGCTCGCCGCCGCGGATATACGCGCCGCCCAGCTCTATGAGGCGTTCGGCGTATCTGCCGTATATTTCGCGGCGCTCGGATTGGGTGTACGGGCCGGCGGGGCCGCCGATGTCGGGGCCTTCGTCGTATACAAGGCCCGCGCCGGTCAGCGTTTTGTATATGATCTCGGTCGCGCCCTCGACGTAACGCGCCCGGTCGGTGTCCTCGACGCGCAGGATAAACCTGCCGCCGTCCTTTTTAGCGATAAGATAGGCGTAAAGCGCCGTCCGCAGCCCGCCGACGTGCATATAGCCTGTCGGACTGGGCGCGAAGCGCGTGCGCGTATGGCCTTTA
>Ga0099364_10014704_pt1 | contig 10386 bp, 11 predicted proteins | sample TergutTh196P3_FD_73070 | JGI IMG/M metagenome (GOLD analysis project Ga0099364, IMG submission 73070) | Microcerotermes parvus P3 segment gut microbial communities from Pointe-Noire, Republic of the Congo - Th196 P3 | ecosystem: Host-associated > Arthropoda: Insects > Digestive system > Gut ...
ATTTACCCAATACATCGCCGACGGTTCTTGCGGATTTCTTGTAAGGCTTGTCCGAGTTATTGCCCAATTCGTTCATCCCGAATAGAATTCGTCTATGTACGGGTTTAAAACCATCCCTGACATCGGGAAGCGCGCGTGAAACAATGACCGACATAGAGTAGTCAATGTACGCGGATTTCATCTCGTTATTGATATCAATCTTTAAAATTCTGTCTTCTATCATCTTTTGTTGTTAAAAAGCGTGCTAAAGTACTGCTTTTTTGTCTTATGGCAAAATTTAAAGATAAAAAAAATATAAATTAACAGAAAGTTTTTAAGCAAAAGTCTGAAAATGAAGGAGTCTAAGAAAATGAGATTCGATTTAATTTCCGACCTGTCCGTTTTCAATAAATTATTGTGTAATTTTGCCGTCCGAAACGATTATTTTGTAAGCATTATGAAGCGAATCATAAAAAGAGGGTTGCTTGCAGCCATTTCATTAATCGCGGTTGGAGCCATGGTTGGCGGTACTGCCGCTTATTACCTGCTGTATCAACCCAATTTTATTATTTCCGGGACGAAATACATTTATATATATGAGGAACAAAAAGATTTTGAATCGTTGTGTAAAGTATTGCAGGATTCGGCGGGTTGCCGTCGGATTCATCTTTTCAAAATCCTGGCCGGATATCACCGGTATCCCGAAAATATGAAGTCCGGACGTTATGCGATTGAACCGGACATGAGCAACCGTCATTTGCTGAACCGGCTGCGTTTCGGGCAACAGACGCCTGTTCGCATTACATTTAATAATATACGTCTGATCGGTGAACTGGCAGGCCGCCTGACTGGCCAGTTGATGATTCGTGAAGAAGAACTGCTGTCGTTCCTCCGGGATGAAAAACGCTGCGGATCGCTTGGCTTTGACACGATTGGCATTAAGACCCTGTTTATTCCCAATACGTATGAAGTTTACTGGAATATTTCGGCAGAAAAACTGATGGAGCGTATGAAGCGCGAGTATGATGTGTTCTGGAACGAAAGCCGGTTGAACAAAGCGAAAGCGTTGCGATTATCACCGGTTGAAGTCTCTATCCTTGCCTCTATCGTTGAAGAGGAAACAGCCGTTTCCGACGAATACCCTGTCGTTGCCGGACTGTATATCAATCGTTTGCATAAGGGGATGTTACTTCAGGCCGACCCGACGGTCAAATATGCACTGGGCGATTTTTCACTTCAACGCGTGCTGACCAGACACACGGAAACAGAATCGCCCTACAATACCTATCGGTATGGCGGGCTTCCTCCCGGACCCATTCGAATCCCTTCGATCAATGCCATTGACGCCGTACTCAACCCCACGAAGCACAATTACCTTTTCATGTGCGCCAAAGAAGATTTTTCGGGACGTCATAATTTTGCCGTTACCCTAAGCGAACATATCCGGAACGCACAAAAATACCACGCCGAATTAAACAGAAGGGGCATACGGTAGCGACAAAATCCGTAATTCGCAATTCGTAATCCGTAATTGATTTTGGCGGTTTCCGGAAAATTAGCTACTTTTGTCGCTTATTTGAATAAGATATCACATGGATAAAAAATTATTGTTAGGAGACGAGGCTATTGCGCAGGCAGCCATTGATGCGGGATTATCGGGTGTTTATGCATATCCGGGTACGCCATCGACAGAGATAACGGCGTACATACAACAAAAAACGTCGGGCAGCAGCGTGCACAGCCGCTGGTGTGCGAACGAAAAAACAGCGATGGAGGCGGCGCTCGGTATGAGTTATGCGGGGAAACGCACATTGTGTTGCATGAAACATGTCGGATTAAACGTGGCAGCGGATTGTTTTATGAACATAGCCATGAGCGGAATCAACGGCGGGATGATCATCATTTCGGCGGACGATCCCTCGATGCATTCGTCTCAAAACGAGCAGGACAACCGGTATTTCGGTGATTTTGCGATGATTCCGATGTTTGAGCCGTCCAACCAGCAGGAAGCATACGATATGGTATATGAAGGTTTTGACCTTTCTGAAAAGCTTGGTTATCCGATCCTGATGCGTATCACAACGCGTTTGGCTCACTCGCGTACGGGCATTGTTACGCGTGAACCGAAAAAACAAAACGAACTGAACTGCCCGGAAGATGGCCGCAGTCGTTTTATTTTGTTACCAGCTTTGGCGCGGCAACGATTCAGGATTTTACTCGAAGCGCAAGCGCTTTTCCTGGAAACATCCGAAGAATCAGTTTATAATCAATATATTGACGGTCCTGATAAAAAAATTGGAATCATTACCGCCGGAATCGCATTTAACTATCTTTCCGAAAACTATCCGGACGGATTTGAACATCCCGTATTGAAAATATGCCAGTATCCGTTGCCCAAAAAACAATTGGAACTGATCGCTTCCGCCTGTGACGAATTATTCGTTCTGGAAGAAGGATATCCGTTTATTGAAACGCAATTGAAAGGTTACCTCAACAAGGGGCTTATCATTCATGGACGCCTTGACGGTACGCTCAGACGCGACGGCGAGCTGACGCCCCATTCCGTAGGCCGGGCGTTGGGGATCATAAAGGAGCCTGCCTATTCGATTCCTGAATTGGTTGTACCTCGCCCGCCTGCATTGTGTCAGGGGTGTGGTCACCGGGATTTATTTGAAGCGTTGAATGAGGTAGTAACGGCCTATCCGCAAGCGAAAGTTTTCTCCGATATCGGATGTTATACGCTTGGTGCTTTGCCTCCTTTTCGCTCGATTGATTCGTGTATTGACATGGGGGCGTCCATCACCATGGCCAAAGGAGCATCGGATGCCGGTTTATTTCCGTCTATCGCCGTCATTGGTGATTCCACATTTACACATTCAGGCATGACAGGCTTGCTCGACTGCGTGAATGAAAACGCGAACGTGACCGTTATCATTGCCGATAACGAAACGACCGCCATGACCGGTGGACAGGATTCGCCGGGTACAGGACGCCTTGAATCGATCTGTGCAGGAATCGGGGTTGCGCCGGAGCATATCCGGACGATTGTCCCCTTAAAAAAGAACAGGGAGGAGATGAAAGCCATGTTAAGCGCCGAGATCGATTACAAAGGCGTATCGGTCGTCATTCCACATCGTGAATGTATTCAAACGCTAAAACGTAAGTAGTTTTCAGTTTTCAGTTTTCAGTTTTCAGTTTTCAGAGGTAGAAATTCAATATATTTATTATGAAGAGAGATATTATTTTAGCGGGCGTGGGTGGACAAGGCATCCTGTCGATAGCGGCTGTAATTGGTGAAGCGGCTTTGAAAGAAGGTTGGTATATGAAACAATCTGAAGTGCACGGGATGAGTCAGCGAGGAGGTGATGTACAGTCGCATTTACGCATATCCGACAAACCGATCGCATCCGACCTGATCCCTGTCGGACAGGCCGATCTGATTATTTCACTGGAGCCGATGGAATGTTTACGCTACCTGCCTTATCTGAAGAAAGACGGATGGTTGGTAACAAATGAAAAACCCTTTATCAATATCCCCAATTATCCCGGCCTGGATAATATTATCGATGAAATCGAAAAATTACCCAATAAAGTGATACTGGATGTCGAAACAATCGCAAAAGAACTCGGATCAATTCGTGTAGCCAACATGGTTATGCTTGGCGCTGCAACGCCTTTTCTAAGTATGGATTACAACAAAATTGCAGCCGGTATCCGGTCAATTTTCGCCCGAAAAAATGATGAAATCATCGAACTTAACCTGAAAGCTTTACAGGCAGGTTTTGATATTTCAAAATAAATAATTACTTTTGTGCGTTTAATAATTTAAATCTTATAATTATGATTTGTCCGAAATGTGGAGCGCAAAACATGGATGGGGTAACATTTTGCGGTAGTTGTGGGGCGCAAATGGCCTCTTTCACTCCACCATCAACACCCGAAGAACCCCAACAGGCTGTTAGTCAGCCACAATCTTATCAACAACCTCAATATCAGCAGCCACAGCCGACATACGGAGGTCAGCCAGCCGGTTATGTTAACCCGAACCAGTTTACTGCACCTGCGGGAGGTATTCCCAACGGCGGTTTGGTTCCGCCAAAAAATTACCAGACAGAAGCAATTATTGTAACCGTCATGTCGGTTCTATGCTGTAGTTCTTTAATATCCCTCGTTTTGGGAATTTTAGCCATTATCAAAGCGAATAATGTAACTACTGAATTTGCAAAGGGTAATATTATCGAAGCCAACAGAAACGCAGATGCAGCCAAGAAATTAACCATTTGGGCGGCTATTATTGCTGTGTTAATGTTTATTATTATGATTATCTTTATTGTTTTCGTAATTATTTATGGCGGTGGATTTGCCGCTATGGGCGGTTTGGATGAAATTTTCAATCTTTGAATAATGATTGTTCATTTTCCCGGAACGAATGTCTCGTAGGTATTATCCGAGAAGAAGATTACTAATTTTTCAATGGTCTTGAGAGGTTTATCCTTGTATATAATAACCTCTTTTTCAATGATGTTTCTATTGCCATCCGGTCTATATACAGTCTGGTCGGTTGTAGATACAGTATCTGTTTGCCGATCGGAATCGGCTGGCATGTTAAATAAATCCGTCCTCTTCACTGAAGCCGTCAAATTTTTCGTTCCTTTACCGGTCAATAACCATTCAGGGTTAATATCATCAAACCGCTCAATAATCTTTTTTATTACATAGGAACTTGCTTTTTTACTTCTTTTTTTCAAATGAGATATCGACCCGGGCGAAACACCGATAGCATCGGAAAATTTTGCCTGGGTCATATTTTTATCCTCAATAATTTGAAAAATACGCTGAATTTCTTCGTTCATAGCTTATAATTTTCAATGAATTTATATTAATAAATGTATGTTTTTCAATAAGATAATAAATAATCAAATTGAAAAACGTTACAAAGGTAAACAATATAATTTACATTTGCAAATATTCGATGTAATTTACAAACCAATGCGGGTGTAAATAATATACAATTGTATAATTTACAATTATAACATCCGGGATGGTAAATAATTTACAAACGTATTATTCAAGTTGTTTTACAGGTATATGTAAATCTAAAGCAGTTCCTATTTAAGAACTGGGAATCTGGGATATATATACATGAAACAGGCGAATTTCAGCCCTCTCCCACCCTATTTTTACCATCCGGCATTAATTTATGCTTAGTTGCCAATCTAAAGTCTTAATGGATTTGAGTTAGCGTCTCATTATAAGTAATTTATATTTCAGAAATCAACGATTTAAAAGTGTATAACTCTCAATATTTACTGGTATACGTTCGTGAATTTACGTCCGTAGAAATGTAAATTATTGCTTTAAAATGGATTTATTGTGTTGTATAAATGTATATTTATCGGGTTGTATATGTATAATAACGTAAACCGTATATTTACAAATGTAAATATACGGTCGTTTATTCGCTTTACAAGTCAATGCAAAATTTTATACAACATTTCTTTATAAATTTCGCCTGCCGTTATTGATGATGTAGTGCCGAATCCTTTGGATTTTGCATCGGCGAGGCGGAGTTCATGAATTGCATTGAAAACTTTCATGGCTGTATAATTGCGCAAACCAAGCATGTAGTCCTTCGACTGAAAATTCCATTTCAGTTGAAGTGTTTGCATGATACCGCGTTCGGATTTGTCTTTCGAGTAGAAGCATATCATCAGGTTAGCAAAATAATTGAAAATGGATGGAAGTATGGGCTGTACTCCGTTTGCCTTTGGGTTTTTGTCGAAATAATCGGCTATTCGATTGGCGCGTAACACATCTTTCGATGCGATTGCATTGATAAATTCGAAGCTGTTAAATTCTTTACTGATACCGATATAGGCTTCTATTATTTCAAGGGTAATCCTTTTAACCTCCCGATTGCCGAAAATCACGCTTAGTTTTTCGGCCTCCTTTTCTAACCGGCTCAGGTTATTACCTAAATAATCGGCTACGATCTGCGCATTTTTTCCGTCAATATCCATGCCGCGCTGTTTCATGAATGAAACGATAAACCCCGGTAATTTATCATCGTATATTTTTTTCGATTCAAAAACAATACCGTTCTTTTTGGCTTCGATCAGCAAATGTTTACTGCCTTCAAGTTTTTTATATTTATAGCAGATCACTAATACAGTCGAAGGAAGCGGCGCTTTCACATAATAGCTCAACATCTCGATTTTCGGCAGGTTTTGCGCTTCTTTCACAATCACTAACTGACGTTTGGACATCATCGGGAAGCGTCGTGCAAAGTTGATGATCGTCTGCGGATCGGAATCGTTGCCGTAGAAAATCATCTGGTTAAAGTCGCGTTCCGTATCGTTCAGTACATGATTTGTCAATAATTCTTCAATCTTGTCAATAAAATAGGATTCTTCGCCCATCAATAAATATACAGGTGTAAATTGTTTATTGACAATACTGCGACAAATATCTTCAAATGTATATTCTTTCTTTACCATAGTGTATCATAATTTATAATTAACTCCTACCAGTTGAATTTAATATGCCGGATTGTTTTTTGTTTGTCAATCATCATTTGCAATGATTTTATGCCGAACATAACGTGTTCGGGCGCGAATTGTCTGGTTACAACCGTATCGCTTTCGACCGTCTTGATGCCATCTTCTTCGAGGGGTTTATCGGAAATCATCAACAGGGCGCCGGTGGGTATCTGATTGGCAAACCCGGCTGTAAGCAGGGTGGCCGTTTCCATATCAATTCCCGTAGCATGTGTTTTGATGAGATATTCTTTGAATGTCACATCATATTCCCATACACGACGGTTGGTAGTATAAACCGTACCCGTCCAGTAGTCTTTGCCGCTGTCGCGAATAGCCGACGAAATGGCGCGAAGCATCGAAAAAGCAGGGAGTGAAGGTACTTCGGGCGGAAGATAGTCGTTCGATGTACCTTCGCCGCGGATAGCCGCGATCGGCAAAACATAATCGCCGATTACATTTGCTTTTTTCAGTCCGCCGCACTTGCCCAAAAACAGTACGGCCTTGGGCTGAACAGCCGATAACAGGTCGATGATTGTAGCGGCGTTGGCGCTGCCCATTCCGAAATTGATAATCGTAATCCCTCCTCCATCGGCATTCGACATGGCGTTTTTCAGGCCCAATACCGGAACGTCAAAGTGTGCGGCAAACAAATCCACATACTTGGTGAAATTTGTCAGCAGGATATAATCTGAAAAATCTTCCAACTGACGATCCGTGTAACGCGGAAGCCAATTTTCAACTATTTCCTGTTTTGTCTTCATACATACATTAATTATTATTACTTTTGCGCTTGTTTTTTTGTCTGCAAGTGCAGGCAAAGATAGGAATTTTAATTGAGAATTGAGCATTGAGCATTGAAATTGAAATTGAAAATTAAGAAATTTATGCAATCGTTGAACCTCCCTCCCATCCAGCCCCGGTTGTCGGTAAAAAAAGGAAAAACCTGTATCTATGATCCGTTACGACGCAAGGAGGTAGCGCTTACGCCCGAAGAATGGGTGAGGCAGCATTTTGTTCGTTTTCTGATAACAGCCCGCTCGTATCCGCCCGAGCATATTGCCAACGAAGTTAGCATCAACCTGAATACTACATCCAAACGATGTGATACGGTTGTGTATGACGATTATTTGAAACCGCTGGTCATCATCGAATATAAAGCGCCCGATGTAAGCATTACGAGCGAGGTTTTCGATCAGATTTCACGCTACAATTCCGTACTTCGCGTACCGTACCTCATGGTCAGTAACGGCCTCGCCCACTATTGCTGTTTCATGGATTACCGGAAAATGGAAACCTGTTTTTTAGATGAAATTCCGGCGTATGCCGACATCGTTTTCCGGTAGTTTGCACCATTTTTAATTTTCAATTTTCAACTTTCAATTATATTTGCTATTTTTGCGGTCTGTTATACATTTATTAAATAGATTTGAACAAATGATTTGGAATGAAACAATGGAATGCATGGCGCGTGAAGAAATGCGCAAAATACAGACTATAAGGTTAAAAAGAGTTATTGACCGTGTTTATCACAACACGACGTTTTATCGTAAAAAGATGCAGGAAACGGGATTATCGCCTGACGACATCCAATCAATTGACGACATTGTAAAATTGCCTTTTACCGTCAAGCAGGACCTGAGGGATAATTATCCTTTCGGTCTCATGGCATCGCCCATGTCGGAGATTGTTCGCCTTCATGCTTCGTCGGGCACTACCGGAAAGCCGATTGTCGTAGGGTATACCCGCAGCGACTTAACCATGTGGAGCGAAGTAGTGGCGCGTTGCCTCACGGCTTACGGATTGTCAAAGAATGATGTCGTACAGGTATCTTACGGATACGGTTTGTTTACCGGAGGGCTGGGCGCTCATGCAGGTACTGAAAATATCGGCGGTACGGTTATTCCGATGAGTAGCGGTAATACGCAGAAACAGATACAGCTCATGCACGATTTCGGATCGAATGCATTAGCCTGTACGCCATCATACGCGCTCTTTCTGGCTGAAACCATTCAGGAAAGCGGATTGCCGATCGAAGAATTCAAGTTGCGTGTAGGCGTGTTCGGCGCTGAACCGTGGTCGGAGAATATGCGCAAAGAACTGGAAGAGAAGCTGAAAATTAAAGCGTATGATATTTACGGACTTACGGAGATATGCGGCCCCGGCGTAGGTGGAGAATGTGAATGTCAGCAGGGAACACACCTCTGGGAAGATCATTTTTTCCCGGAAATAGTCGACCCCGACACGCTTGCACCACTCGAACCCGGACAACATGGCGAGCTTGTTTTTACTACGCTGACAAAAGAAGGAATGCCGATGATCCGCTACCGTACGCGCGATCTCACATCGCTTCATTACGAACCATGCACCTGCGGACGTACGGCAGTACGCATGAAACGTATACTCGGACGTAGCGATGACATGCTTATTATCAGGGGCGTGAATGTGTTCCCGTCACAAGTCGAATCCGTAATACTTGAACTGCCGGAATTTGAACCCTACTACCTCATCATCGTCGACCGAATAGATAACATTGATACATTTCAGATCCAGGTAGAGCTTCGGCAGGATTACTATTCCGACGAAATGAACAAAATGCTTGCCCTGAGAAAGAAGATTACATCACACCTGCAAAGCGTCCTCGGCTTGAAACCGGATGTAAAAATCGTTGAGCCTCGAAGCATCGAACGCAGCCAGGGAAAAGCAAAACACGTCATCGACAACCGGAAACTCTAAATCAATTACGAATTACGAATTACGAATTACGAAACTCTAATCTCTAATCTCTAATCTCTAATCTCTAAACTCTATAATTATGTTAACAAAGCAGTTATCAATTTTTCTGGAAAATAAAAAGGGACGTTTCACCGAAGTAGCCAAATTGTTGGGCGAAGAAGGCGTCAATATGACGGCATTTACCGTTTCCGAAAATTCGGATTTCGGTATTTTACGTCTGATCGTATCGGACACTGAAAAAGCCGTAAGGGTCTTGCGTGACCATAAATATGCTGTGACAGAGGCGGATGTGATATGTCTTCGTTGTCCGAACAAACCGGGTGCGCTTGGACGTGCAATGGATTTTATCTCGCAGGCAGGCGTTTTTATCGAATACATGTATGCCTTTTCGGAAGGAGAATCGGCCAATGTGATCATTCGGCCCGATAATTTAAAAGCATGTATGGAAGTATTAACAGCCAACAAGTTAGAACTTTTAGCGGCAAGTGATTTATATAAATTGTAATTATTAACTTTTAAAAATGCAGTTTGTTCGGATAGTTGTATTACCTTTGCACCCAAAAACAGAAATATAGTGAAAAAAATTATTTTATTAGCGAGTTTGTCGGTCATGTTCCTGGCTTCCTGCGGCGAGTATAACAGGTTATTGAAAATTCAGGACCCTGATGTAAAGTATTCGTATGCCAAGAAATATTACAACATGAAGAAATATGTCAGGTCCGCCACTTTACTGGAAGAGATCGTACATTATTTTCGCGGTCGTCAGGAAGCGGAAGAGTCGCTGTTTTTACTTGCCCAAAGCTATTACAATCAAAAAGACTATGTGAATGCGGCCGAATATTTCAAGACCTATTACAATACCTATCCCAAAGGTGAATTTACGGAGCTTGCACGTTATTACGGCGCTTACGGATTATATCTCGACTCGCCCGATCCGCGTCTTGATCAGAATCAGACATACGAATCGATCCAGCAGTTCCTGATGTATCTCGAATATTATCCGCAAAGTGAGCGGGCGAAAGAAGCGCAGGAGATTTTGTTTGAGCTTCAGGAAAAATTGGCCGACAAAGAATACCGTGCGGCTAAATTATATTATAATCTGGGGACGTATATGGGGAATAATTACCGGTCATGC
>Ga0099364_10014705_pt1 | contig 10385 bp, 11 predicted proteins | sample TergutTh196P3_FD_73070 | JGI IMG/M metagenome (GOLD analysis project Ga0099364, IMG submission 73070) | Microcerotermes parvus P3 segment gut microbial communities from Pointe-Noire, Republic of the Congo - Th196 P3 | ecosystem: Host-associated > Arthropoda: Insects > Digestive system > Gut ...
GTTTTGACGGTATATGCAATATCGAAAAAGAATACATAGACGAATTAAAAGTAATGGGCGGAAGTTTTATGCAGGGCTTTTATCATATAAAATTCCCTCTCGCACTTCCGGGGTTCTTTTCGGGTTTGAAAATCGCCGCGGCATATTCTATTATAAGCGCAGTAGTCGCAGAATGGATTGGCGGCACAATCGGTCTGGGGGTGTATATGACAAGGGTCAGAAAAGCTTATGAGTTCAACAAAATGTTCGCTGTTATTTTGTTGATTGTATTAATAAGTTTAATTTTAATCGGTATAATAAAAGGCATAGAAAAAGCAGTGAGAAAATCAATTTCTATATAGAGGGTGTTGATTTATTCAATCATTGTAGGGACGACCGCCCTCGGTCGTCCGTTTACTGGAATAAACAGGGTGTTTTTCGCATCTGCGGACGGTCGAGGGCGACCGTCCCTACAAAACCATCAACACTATTTACAACTAACGCAAAAAATTTATTATTTATTTTTCCGGTTTATTTGGAAAAGAAAGAAGGTACAAAATGTTAAAAAAATGTTTAGCGGTTGTTCTTTTATTAACTTTAATTTTCGTGATGTTCACGGGGTGTCAATCTGTAACAATTGATGATGAAAACGCCGACAAAGTCATCACCGAAAAAAACATCACAGTGGTACTTGATTGGACACCAAACACAAACCATACCGGTATTTATGCCGCAAAAGAATTGGATTATTACAAGGAAGTCGGACTTGATGTTGATATTATTCAACCGCCGGAAGACAACACTTTGCTTATGGTAGCGGCAGGCAACGCACAATTCGGTATTTCATTCCAAGAAGAAGTATTAATCGCGGCAAACGAGGAAAACAACCCTCTCCCAATAACAGCAATCGCGGCTATATTGGAAAACAACACAAGCGGATTGCTTTCATTAAAAGAAAAAAACATAACACGATTTAAAGATATGGAAGGGAAATCGTTTGGCAGTTGGGGGATTCCTGTTTTTGACGAACTTTTAAAAGAATGTGTCCGATTAGACGGCGGAGACCCCGAAAAAGTAGAATTTGTCCCAAATAACGCAACCGATACATTAAGCGGAATCCGAAACGATTTTGATGCCGCATGGGTATATGAAGGCTGGGACAAAATTATCGCCGACATCAACGAGTTTGAAACAAATTACTTACCGTTTGCGGACATGAACCCTGTTTTCAATTACTACACCCCTGTAATTGTTATGAATTCTAATAGATTGAAAGCCGCTCCTGAAGAACAGGAAATGGCGGAAAAGTTTTTACAAGCGACAAAAAAAGGATATGAATATGCAAAAACTTCACCGAAAGAAGCGGCGGATATTTTATTAAAATATTCACCGGAAGTAGGCAAAGATATTATCCATGCCTCACAAGAATTTATAAGCACACAATATTATAGCGGCACTTGGGGGAATATAGACCCCAAACGCTGGAACGATTTTTTCGATTGGATGAAAAATAACGGCATAATACACCCGGAATCAAAAAATACCGCCTTTGAAAACGGTTTAATCAAATAATAAATTACAAATTACAAATAATAAATTACAAATTACAAATAATAAATAATAAATACTTGTTATTTTTGTATTTACGCGTACACCCATTCGTTTATAACTGGATAAATTCGTACTATTTGTATTTACGCGTATACCCACCCGCCGTAGGCGGGTGGGTATACATTTTTTCTTTTTTTATTTCCCATTTTCATTTATAAATTCTATTACTTTTGTATTTAAAAGTAAAGCTTTTATTACTTTTCCGTATCTTTCTTCAACTTCATTTTGAGATAATCCTGTGCTTGCTACTTGGTTTTTTATAAATTCGTGGTATTCTTTATCATCAATAGTGATGTCTTCTTGTTTTGCGATTTCTGCGGCGACAGAGTTTTCTTTTACCGCATTGTGTGCATATTCGTTTATTGCTTTGTTATAAGCAGCCATATCTTGTCCATATTGGTTCAAAACAAATTCTTCGACTTCTACATTGTTGTTTTTTGCATTTTGTTCGTCACTATATTTATAAAAGTTTTTATAAAATTCAACTTCATCAGCAGGAATACTTTTTACTTGTGCATTATCTAAAACAGCAGTCCATAATGCATATTGACGATTTCTTTCATTGCTTTCATTAGCTTTTGCTTGCAAATCATCACGAATATATTTTTCGAGTTCTTTTACAGTTTTGAACGATTGGTCAAGTTCTTTGACTAATTTATCCGTCAATTTATCCGGTTGTGGATTATCAGATGCGATGTAATTTAATTTTATTTCAAAAACAGCAGCTTTTCCCGCTAATTCTTCCGAATGATAATCCGGAGGGAAAGTGACGTTTATGTTTTTTGTATCGCCAACTTTCATTCCGATAATTTGCGGTTCAAACCCGGGAATAAACGAATCTGAGCCGATTTCTAAATCTTGTCCTTCTGCAGTTCCGCCTTGGAATTTCACACCGTCTACACTTCCGGAATAGTTAATATTAACGGTATCACCGTTTTTAACAACACTATTCGGTGAGCTTTTTATTTCGCGATTTTGCATATAATATTCCATCATTGCGTTTTCTACTTCGAGGTCGGAAACTTCAAATTTGTCATATTGTGCTGTAATATTTTTGTATTCACCAAGAGTCATTTCAAGTTTATCAGAAGTCGGGATTAAATCTTTTTCTTCATCAGAAAGTGCCGTACTTTCTGCCGTATTTTCGGTATTGGGGTCGCATGAAACAAGTGTAAAAGTCAAGATAAAAATCATACATAAAGTAAATGCCATTATAAAATATTTTTTCATCATATTCTCCTTAAAAATGTTTTTTTGTGTGTTTGCACACCCGCCTACGGCGAGTGTGCAAACACGCTCTACAAAATTGCTTTTTGTTGTATACTTGCATATCTGTTTGCGGTGGGTGCAAGTACACGATATGTTTTTTCTACAATAAACTCCGATTTTAAAATCGTTGTTGTATTTGTTTCGCCTGCGGTGTATACAAACACACAAAATACATTATAACAAATATAAAATAAAAATACAAGCTTTTTATTTTAATAAATTTAAAATTTCTAAAAATTGTTCTATTGTACTGAATTTACGGTATACTGAGGCAAAGCGGACATAAGCTACTAAGTCGATGTCTTTCAGCTTTTCCATAACCATTTCACCCAATTCGGAAGATGATATTTCTCGCACAAATTTATTTTGAAGTGATGATTGGATACCAAAAACCACATTTTCTAATGTAGAAATTTCAATAGGGCGATTTTCACAAGCGCGGAGCAATCCCCGCAATAATTTTTCTCCGTCAAAAGGTTGACGGGATTTATTAGTTTTTACGACAACTAAAGGTAGTGTTTCGACAATTTCAATGGTAGAAAACCGTTTTTCGCAGTCTAAACATTCGCGTCTTCGCCTTACTTTGTCGTTGTCATGTGTTCGAGAATCAATAACTTTGCTATCATTATTATTGCAATAAGGGCAATTCATTTTCGGTCATTCCTTCCCCAGACGAGCTGGAAATAATAAATAATAAATAAAAAATAATAAATATTTTGGAATTTTTTATTGGATATTGGTATGCAGACGGTCGAGGGCAACCGTCCCTACAAAGACCATCAACATTATTTACAATTAACTTCTTCAACTAATATTGTGCAAAAAACTTGTATTCCCTCACCTTTACCAAAGGGGGTTAAATTTTCTCCGGAAGTTGCGGTAATCCCCACACAATCGGGTTTTATTTGTAAAACAGAAGCGATATTTTCCCGCATTTGCGGAATAATCGGGGTTATTTTTGGAACAGCACATTCTATTGCGATTGACACATTCGATATTTTCCTATTACCAAGATGTTTTAGCGCGGCTTTTAAATATTGTGCACTGTCAACAATACCGTCAGCACACATTTTGTCGGCTTCTTCTCCTAAAACATTAACACAAGTAACCCCTGAAACAGCGTTAGTTAACGCATGAAAAACGACGTCGCCATCACTGTTTGCGTCAATATATTTATCACATTCTGCGAAAACTCCGCCCAAAACAATCTTTTTATTACCATTTTCACAAAATCTATGACTATCTTGTCCAATTCCTATTTTCAATTTAATTACTTCCTTTACCAGGCAAGCTGGAAATAAAAAATAATAAATAAAAAATAAAAAATTATGAAAATATTTATTATTTGTTATTTGTAATTTTTTATTTAAATTTAATCATATGTTATATTTTCGCATCTACACACACTATCCGTGCCGATCTCGGCACATTTCGCCGACGGCGGGGTGTGTAGATAATTAATCATCCATTTCTTCTGGATATGGATATTCGCCCTCGTATTCTATTTTTTCTTCTTGTTTCAAACGGTGCATAAACATTTCGAAACCTACGCAACTCGATTCTAATGACAATAATTTTTCATCTTCTGAAAAAAGCATAATCCTTTGAAACTGGGTATACTCTTTTATTATTACTTTTTCTATATCTTGAAAAGTAAACATTTTGTTTTGTCTGAATAAATTTTTATAATATATGTCTTCGTTTTTTATTTTTAATTTCCAAAATATGCTATATACCGCCGTAAAAGCACCCGATAAAAATAAAATGATGGATATTATATATAACATAACATTAATTTTAAGTGATGAAAAGAGGAATATAACAAACATTATACCGAAAAACAACACACATCCAATACCTGTCCACAAAATAAATTTTGGCAAAATAACTGTAAAATCGTCTTCATCAATTTTAATTTCCGGGTCTAAATCTTTGTCTTTTAATAATTTATATCCAAAATATAACGCAACAGGAATAAGCAAATACGGTAAAAATCCCAAATTTAACGCTCCATTTCCGTATTATGGTAAATTTATCAAGTAATTACAAAATTCGCAATCGGTTAAAATCATTATAGGGGGTGTTGAAAAATGAATTTACATTTCTATTTCTTCCATTAGTGCGTTTACTATTTCATTTTCATTAACTTTTTTTATTATTTCACCTTTTTTGAAAATAACGCCGTAACCGTCGCCGCCTGCTATTCCAATATCGGCTTCTTTAGCTTCTCCCGGGCCGTTTACTGCACAACCCATGACCGCGATATGTATATTTTTGTTAATATCTGCACAGCGTTTTTCAACTTCATTAGCGATTGATGCTAAATCTATTTTTGTTCTGCCGCAAGTTGGGCATGATGTTAATTCAACGCCGAATTTTCTCAATCGCATGGATTTTAATATTTCTTTAGCACACAAAATCTCTGCGGTGGGTTCTCCTGTTAAAGAAACTCTTATAGTATTCCCGATTCCTCTTGATAATATCGCCCCAAGTCCTGCCGCGGATTTTATTGCTCCCGAAAAATTTGTTCCTGCTTCAGTTATTCCCACGTGAAGGGGATAATCAACATTACTTGCTAATAATTCATATGCTTTTATTGAAGTCGGTATGTTTGAAGATTTTATTGAAACACATATGTTAAAAAAGTCCAGCTCTTCCAAGATTTTCACATGGCGTAACGCGCTTTCTACCATACCTTGTGCGGTAACACCGTTGTGTTTTTCGAAAATATCTTTTTCCAACGAGCCTGAATTTACACCGATTCTTATAGGAATACTGCGTTCTTTTGCCATTTGCACAACTTTTTTTATGTTTTCAATATCGCCGATGTTCCCCGGGTTCAATCTTAATTTATCCACTCCATTTTCCATTGCGGCAATAGCGAGTCTATAATCAAAATGTATATCTGCAATCACAGGAATAGATATTTTTTTCTTTATTTCGCATATCGCTTCGGCGGCTTTTTGGTCTAAAACAGCAACACGGACTATTTCACAACCTGCATTTTGCAATGCAATTATTTGGTCGCAAGTCGCTTTAATATCCCGAGTATCGGTATTAGTCATGGATTGAATGTTAATGGGATTATTCCCGCCGATTTTTACTCCGCTGACATCAATAACTTTTGTATTTTCTCTCATTACCATAAAAAAACTGACCTTTCAATATGTGAATTCATTTTTTCAATATCTTTTTCCATCATTTTAAAATAAATTCATTATAGTTAAGGGTATATTACTTACAAAATTATAAAATGTTAAAAAAGACTGTCGTCAACCACTTTTAAAACAACAGGTATAACAACAATCTTTTCAAAAACTAATCTTGCATTTTTGTTTAAGTAATGAATATTTTTCGCATTCGCTCCCCCCGCCGGAGGCGGGGGGAGCGAATATTATTCATATTTACACTGCTCTTGTAACTTTGTTTGAACGTATACAACGAGTACAAGCATTTACATGACATGGTACACCGTTCACAATTGCTTTAAGTTTTTTTACATTAGGTTTCCACATTCTATTGCTTCTTTTATGTGAGTGAGAAACTTTTATTCCAAAACGAACACCTTTACCACAAATATTACATTTTGCCATGACAGGACACCTCCTAATCAGTTATTACTTACATAATAACAGAAATAAATATAAAAATCAAGGGTTTATTTAAAATATTTTTTTATATGCACCCCCGCCGCCAGCGGGGGTGCATATGCGATAAAAAAATCAAGTTTTAATATGCCCACGATGGTATATATAATATACTATTCCTATTTCCTATTTTCTAACCACTATTCGGGGTGCATATGCGATAAAAAAATCAAGTTTTTATTAGATACGCATTTATAAAACCGTCTAAATCCCCGTCCATTACGGCGGATACGTTGCCGTTTTCAAAGTTAGTGCGATGGTCTTTTACGAGAGTGTAGGGCATAAAAACATAGGAACGTATTTGTGAACCCCATGCAATTTCTCTTTGAACTCCCTTTATATCTTCGATTTTTTCAAGTTGTTCTCTTTCTTTTATTTCAGCAAGTTTAGATAAAAGAATTTTCATCGCCGACGATTTGTTTTGCAATTGACTGCGTTCATTTTGACAAGCCGCAGAAATACCTGTAGGAATATGAGTAACCCTAACGGCGGATTCGGTTTTGTTAACGTGTTGTCCGCCTGCTCCGCCTGCCCTGTATGTGTCGATTCGTAAATCATCATCATTTATATTAAGCCCTGTATCTTCTTCAATTTCCGGCATAACTTCAATAGATGCAAAAGAAGTATGGCGTCTGCCCGATGAATCAAAAGGTGAAATTCTTACAAGTCTGTGTATTCCGCTTTCAGATTTTAAAAATCCATACGCATTATCACCTTGGATTAGTATAGTCACACTTTTAATTCCTGCTTCTTCACCGTCCAAAATGTCAAGCAATTTCACCGTAAAATTATGTCGTTCCGCCCAACGCAGATACATTCGGTAAAGCATCGCCACCCAGTCTTGCGCTTCTGTTCCGCCTGCACCCGAATGAAAAGACAAAATCGCATTTTTGGCATCATATTCGCCTGTCAATAAAACAGCGAGGCTTTGCGTTTTGATTTCATCATTTAGTGTGTTAATGTTTTCTTTTAATTCATCTTTTAAAGATGCGTCGGATTCTTCAAAAGCAATTTCTATTAAAGTAAATGAATCGTCCGCCAAAGTTTTTAACTTGTTAAATGAATCGAGTTTGTTTTTAATTTCGGTTATTTCTTTCAAAACGCTTTGTGAAGTTTTTGAATCGTCCCAAAAATCGTTTTTTGTGGTTTTTTCTTCCAGTTCAACAAGTTTTTCATTAAGTTGCGGAACATTCAACGCTTTTTCCAATTCATTTAACTTTTTGACTATATTATTAAATTCAATTTTAAATTCTTCAAAAATCAAAGGTTCAAACATGAAAAACTCTTTTCTTAATCTTTTTTATATACTTTAATTAGAGGTATAATAATTATTCCGCATAAAATTGTTGATGCTATGATTTCTAAAAGTCCGTTTGTAGATATAGTTAATAAAATAATATCTATCATTGTTACAGGAATTGTTGTTTTTCCTGCATTAATGTCAATAATTGATTTCACGGCACTATAATCATTTCCGAAAAATAAAAATATACCGCCTAATACTAAAATTGTATTAGTTAGAGAGCCGAAAAAACCTGCTAATCCGCCTGCAATCATTTTTGTTTTCGGAATATTTGCAAATAATTTAAAAATTAATCCTGCGACAACACCCACCATAATACGCGGTACAAAACATATTACAATACTCCAAAAATTACCGCCGGGGACTACTGACGCTCCTTGTAAATCGGGGGGGATTGAATAAAACGGAGTGAACGCAAAAGAAAGAGGCCCCATAGCAATAAATGAATTATTTATAAAACTTGCAAGACCAAACATTCCTCCCAAAATTGCACCTTGCTTCCAACCAAGCAATGATGCTCCGATTATTACCGGGATTTGTAAAGTTGTGATTGTAAAAGGTGAAAATATTGGTGTGATAAATCCAATTCCTAACAGCAACATAGCAAATATTATTGCGGTAAATATACCCAAATTAGTTAATTGCTTTACATCAAAATTTTTATTCAAATTTTATGACCATGCCTTTCTGTGGTATAAACCCACAATGATTATTTTTATATATTAAAAGATTATAACATAAATTTTTTCATAATGCAATAAAAACATCCAACAATTTTTTATCGTTGGATGTTTTTTATATTAATTTACAATTAATCTTTGAAATTACAGTGATTTTTAATCTTCTGCTGGGTTAATTCCCTATCATTCCCAATAACTTATTAATAAAACAAAATTCTTAAAATATTGGATTGCCGTTGGGAAGAAGATTATTCACTTTATAAATTTTTTGGTGGTCTCACTCCAAACTTATTATTTAATCGCCAGTATAAATATCCTTTTATTCATAATCGCTTACCTCTTTTCGGTAGCATTCTAAAACTTAAAAAATACTAATTCTTGACAACTATAAATCGATTAGTTTGTAACTAAATCATTGGACTCACTCTTTCATTTTTTATTCAAGATTACTCTAATCCACATACACAATTGCCTGTTTCGACAATCTGTATTATTAAATTGTTGTTCTTGAAAACCTTCGATTTAATTTACATTTATCCAAAACGAAGATTCATTTTGAATTGTCCATTGGACTCACCTTTTCTGTTTTATTTAAACCGCTTTATCTTTTGCACAAAACTTTTATTTTTCCATTTAGTTTTAATTTAAAGACTCAATCGGCTATGTTCCATTTGATTTTTTAATATGTAATATATGTAAAATTTGCGTTTCATTTTTATATTTTTTCAATTTTATTAAAATATTTAATCATAAATCAAAATCATTTTTATTTAAAAGAAGAAATAACCCATCAATGAAACCGCGGTTAAAACTTTTTTCGAAATTTAAAAATCTTTTATATACAGCGTTATCGCCTAAATTACAACTGTTTGACGCACCATTGGTTTGAAAATATTAACCTAATTCGGCGTAAATTCAAAGTTGCTCCAAATTTGATTATTTAAATTCCAACTTCTAAATCAAAGGAACTTCTTTTTAATTCTTCCACCGTAAATAACTCGATTTCTGTTGAGCCACTTACGGTCATAATATGACTGAACATTGGACTCACCCCTTAAATTTTATTTGGGTTACATTCTTTATGTTTATTATTATACAACAGTCATTTTTAAATGTCAACAGTTTTTTTGAAGTTTTTTTCAGATATTTGGTAAACATTCCGTGAACAGACTGTGAACACGGAAACATTTTGTTCAAATTTGCGTTTTTTGATAATTAAATAACCTCCGAAAACTTCAAAATTGAAATATTTAGAGGTTATCTTCATTATTTATTCAAAAATTCTATTAACCGCATTTCGTCGGTTTTGGTTAATCTTCCAATGTGATTGTCAACAGCACTTGGCGGCAAATTAACAGTACCATTTGTGTCAATGTATGATGGTTTGTTCAGTCCAGCTTGTTCCCAATCGTTTATTATAAAATATTTTGCTTGTATCATTTCGCTTTTATTTTCATAATGAGTAGTGATATTTAAAATTGTTACTCTGTCGGATTTTTCTTCAAGAATCAGCACCGGACGGCGTTTTCCACCATTCCCCCATTAAACATAAGCGATATAAATGTCAAAAATTTTCATCAACCGTTCACCGCCCAGTCATAAAGTTCGGGGTCTTTGTCTTTATCGACAAGTATATGACCTTCTTCATTTACTTCTACAGTTTTTTGCGGTATTCCTTTGCGTTTTATCGCGGCGAGCAATAACTCTCCGTTTGTCGGCATCGGCTCAGGTTGAAACGGCAGTGTCCTAATCGCAATAATTTTACGGTAGAACATATCAATAGCTGTTGTCTGGTCTATTCCCATTCGGGCAAGCAAGGCCGCGGCTGTTTCTTTTACATCTGCATCAATTTTGACATTTACTGTTGATTTTGCATTTGACATAGTATCACCTCTT
>Ga0099364_10014706_pt1 | contig 10385 bp, 9 predicted proteins | sample TergutTh196P3_FD_73070 | JGI IMG/M metagenome (GOLD analysis project Ga0099364, IMG submission 73070) | Microcerotermes parvus P3 segment gut microbial communities from Pointe-Noire, Republic of the Congo - Th196 P3 | ecosystem: Host-associated > Arthropoda: Insects > Digestive system > Gut ...
GCCGTTTAAGGAAAGCGGCCAAGCTGGCGGTTGCCGCCGTTCCGGTTATTTTAATAGCGCTGGCTTATGATTTTATTAAAAATAAAAAATGGAAACGGAAACGGCGCGGTAATTCGGATATACCGGAAAAATGGCGGGAGCTCGGTATCGGCGGAGATGGCTGAAGAATAGCTGAAGAAAAAAATATAAATGAAACCGCACCTGAAACCAATATGATACCAACACGAATATTTCGTGTGTTATAATAGGTATATTAATAAAATGAAAAAATTTAAGTGAAAAAAGAAAGAAGGTTTTAACTTATGAGAAACAAAGTTTTGGCATTTACGGTAGTATTCGTGATGCTCTTTTCCATGGTGATGACGGCGGTGCCGGCGATGACGGTATCGGCGGCTGCCGGGTCGGTAGCTATAAGCGATGCGGCGGGGTTAAGGGCGATTGCCAATAGTGCCGCAAGTATGAGCGGAACTTACCACTTGACTCAGGATATCGCTTTGACCGGCAACTGGACGCCGCTGGGACACGGCAGTGTGCTGAGAAACTTTTCAGGTACGCTTGACGGCAGAGGATTTAAAATCACCGGACTTAACGTAAACCGTACCGGCGAGCGCAGCGGACTTTTCCGCACAACGCACAACGCGACAATCAAAGACCTCACAATCGAACTCGCAGCTAACGGAACAATCAGAGCCACGCTGAATTACAGCGGAGCTTTGGCGGGAAGTATTTACGGCTCTTCGAAAATAACAAACGTTACCATCAACGGTAACAACGCTACGGTCAGCGCAAACAGTTACGCCGGAGGACTCGCCGGCTCGATTGGTAACAATTCAATAATTTCAAATTCACAGGTCAACAATCTTAACGTAACCGGTACAAATTATATCGGCGGATTTGTCGGAGCGCTGTATTATCCCGGTTCAAGAATATACGACAGTTTTGTAAACTCGCGCGGCAGCGCTTTCACCTCCAACATAACCAGCACCTACGGAACCGTGGGCGGTTTTGCAGGGATTGTTTATGATGCGGCGGAAATCCATCGCAGCGGAGCGTTCAACGCGAAAGTAGAAGCGACGGGAAGTCTTCCGTTTGTTCTTTACGGCGCGGGCGGCTTCTTGGGCGAACTCGCCGGAAGCGCGCTGATCTCCGAAGCTTTTGCGGAAAACGTTGATGTAATAGGCAAAGCCGGAGTGGGCAACAACGTCGGCGGATTTGTGGGCAGTATGTACTACCGCTCGGCGATCACCAACGCTTATGCACAGGGCGGTACCGTTACAAACAGCGGAAGCAGCGGACTTGACAGAGGAACGGGCGGCTTTGTGGGACGTCATGATATGACGCACAGCTCTTCAAACGGTATAACCAATGCATACACAGCGGTAACACTTAACTCAACAGCCGGCAACACCGGCAGCTTTACCGGAAACGGTATACACAACACAGCAAGATACGGCGGTACAAACTATTATGACAACCAGAAACTGACAGGAAGCGCGATAGGCAAAGGTTCCGGAACCCCTGCGGCCTCGCTGCCGGTCGGCAGAGCGACGGCTCCCATGAAAGTCACTACCATTATGGGCAACCCGCTTGTTCAAGCGAGCCATGATGTTTATGTGGGCTGGAACTACAGGGATATATGGACTTTTGAAGCCGGCGCAAACAATGATTATCCGATTTTAAGACTCGGCGCGGGCGGCGGAACCGTTCCGGGCGGCTGTGACTGCGGCAACGGCGGAGCCTGCACCTGCGGACCGAACTGCGACTGCGTAAACTGCGGCTGCGGAAACTGCGGCGGCGGAAGCTGCGACTGCGGAAGCGGCGGAGCCTGCACCTGCGGACCGAATTGTAACTGCGGCAGCGACTGCGGCTGCGGAACTTGCGGCGGCGGAAACTGCACCTGCGGCGGCGGAAACTGCGAATGTGAACCCGGCAGCGGATGCGGCTGTGACGGCGGCGGCTGTGACTGCGGACCGGGCGGCGGAAACTGCACCTGCGAACCCGGCGGAAACTGCAACTGCGGACATGGCTGCAACTGCCCGAACTGCGGCGGCGAATGTAACTGCTGCGGCGATTGTAATGAAAACTGCAAAAAGAAACTTCCGTGGGAAGAAAAATGCTGCAAAGACTGCAAATGCAAACCCGACCTTCCCACACCGGAAAAATCGGTAAAAGATAAAGCCGATGCATGGCAGAAGCATATAAGCGAAAATGTGGGACAGACAGCGGACTTCCGCGTAACTTCGGTAGTACCCAATTTGATCTCGCACTATATCACCACTTCGGCGGGAGATGAAGCCGTGTGGTATGAAGACTATACCTTTGTAATGACAGACACGATGAGCGGAGGGCTCACATTTAACCCGAACAGTATAAAAATCGGAGTCGCGGCGGCGACCTCAACAAGCATAGACAACGCGATAACGGTACCTGCGGCAAACTACAGCGTGAGCTACAGGACAAGAAGCGTTGGCGGCGCGTGGAGCGCGACAAGCACCTCGCTTGCGGCAGACTATAACACCGCGGAAAACAACAAGGGAACAATTGTTGAAATGGAAATAAAATTCAACAATTTGATAGACTTCTTCAAAGACGGAGCGGGAAGCGCGCTTGCTTCAAGCAGATACTTTATCTTCGAGTACAGCGCGGCGCTGAATGAGTTCGCGATACAGGACAACAACAGCGGAAGGAACGAAGTTTTCCTGAAATACGGAACCGACCCGGACAATTTGTTTGAAACCTTTACGATTGAAACGGTGGTGTTCACGCTTGAGCTTGATGTATTCAAATATGCCGTCGAAGGCGAAGAAGGCGCGAGAAAAGCGCTTGCGGGCGCGGAGTTTGTGCTGCTGTCGGGTGCTTCGGGAAACCAAGCGGTGAGTTTTACCGGAGATAACGGCTCATATAGGTACAACGGAACGGTGACAATCGCCGACCTTAATAATATCGGCGGTATACCTGCGGCGGCGGTTATTGTTTCACCGGCGGCGGGCATTATAAACCTTGAAGGACTGGCGGCGGGCACATACCGGTTAGTGGAAATCAAAGCGCCGGACGGCTATAACAAACTTGAGAATCCGATAAGCGTGATAATCGATTACAATACAAAATTGGTGAACAACAAACTCCAAATCAACCAAATACTGGTGAACACCGTCGGAGACGGCAGAGTGGAAATCGAGAACAAACCGTTTATACTGCCGCCTACGGGAGGCATCGGCAGAGTGCTGTTCTATGTTATCGGCGGAGGACTGCTGTTTGGCACGGTTACTATACTGTTTGTCAGGTCAAGAATGAAAAAACCCGAGGACGACGACACCGCAACGAGTTTAACGTAAAATTAGTAAAACAGAGCAGGGGCGGAATATTAAAATCCGCCCCGTTTTTTTCACGGCAAATAAATAGTATCCGCTCTCAGACCTTCACCCGCGCCCTGCCGCGCTTTAACCAAAACAAGGCTCGCCGGCGCGGATGAAGAGCCGGGGCCGGAAAACACAAAGCGCAGTTTTTTCGGGGTTATGTTATATTCGCTCATAGCCGAAAAAAGGCTTTGAAGCCTGTCCGGACGGTAAACCGCATAAAAATCCCCGCCGTTTTTGAGCAGCCTCGCTGCGGATTTAAGCACATCAAAAATATTGCAGGCAACCTCGCGGCGCGCTATGTTTTTATGTTCAAAAACACTCAGCTTACCGCTGTTTCCCATATCTGTTGTATGTTTTATGTACGGCGGATTGGTAAAAACCACATCGGCGGTATGCGGCGGGATTTTAGCGTCTTTATAATACAGCTCATCACAGTTTTTTAAGTCCGCGCATAAAATTTTTATTTTATCGCACATATCATTCACCCGCACGTTATACCCGGCGAGTTCGGTGTAGATTTCCTGTATTTCAAGCGCGTAAATCAGCTTTATTTTACCGCGCGCGGCGAGCAGCAGCGACACAACGCCCGAACCCGCGCCGAACTCAACCCCTGTTTTATACGCTGCCGCAGAATCCCCGCAGATAAAATCCGCGAGCAGCAGCGCATCGGTGCCGAACAGCAGCCCGTTTTTTATTTGGTATAATACCAAATTGTCATTTATTTTATCTTTTCTTAAATTACAAAAATCCATATATTTTTTTGAATTAAAATCAAAAGGGCGGGAAATCCCCGCCCTTCATGCCGCCTCTATTCGGGTTTGCAGGCGTCAACCGGGCAAACCCCTTCACAGGCGCCGCACTCGGTGCAGTCGGTTTTTGATATAACATATTTGTCGCCGTCCTGTTTAATACATTCCACGGGACATTCGCCCTCGCACGCTCCGCAGGCGATACATTCGTCTGAAATTACATAAGGCATAAAGAATAGATCCTCCTTCTGAATTTAAAAAATAAATTTTTATTAATTATAACATGAAACACAAAAAAAATCAAGATAAAATTTTGATAAATTTTTCACTATGCGCCTTTGCCGCTTTCCTGTACCGCTACAGCCACAGCCACGGTCGCGCCGACCATCGGGTTGTTGCCCATACCGATAAGCCCCATCATCTCAACGTGCGCCGGAACGGAGGACGAACCCGCAAACTGCGCGTCACCGTGCATACGCCCCATCGAATCGGTCAGCCCGTATGAAGCGGGACCCGCCGCCATATTGTCGGGGTGAAGGGTTCTGCCCGTGCCGCCCCCGGAGGCTACAGAGAAATATTTTTTATCGTTTTCATATGACCATTTTTTATATGTCCCCGCAACCAAATGCTGGAACCTTGTCGGGTTGGTGGAGTTGCCCGTAATCGAAACGTCAACGCTCTCTTTTTTCATGATCGCCACGCCTTCAAGCACATCGTTCGCCCCGTATGCCCGCACTTTGGAGTTCGCGCCGCTTGAGAACGCGATCTCGCGGACGGTTTTTAATTCGTTTGTTTCAAAACAGTATTCCGTTTCAACATATGTGAACCCGTTCACCCTTGAGATTATATAAGCGGCGTCTTTGCCCAGCCCGTTTAAAATGACCTTTAGCGGTTCTTTCCGCACTTTATTTGCGGTTTTTGCTATGCCGATAGCCCCTTCAGCCGCCGCGAAAGATTCATGCCCCGCCAAAAAACAGAAACATTTGGTTTCTTCTTTGAGCAGCATAGCCCCGAGGTTGCCGTGACCGATCCCCACATCGCGGCTCTCCGCCACAGAGCCGGGTATACAGAACGCCTGAAGTCCGAGTCCTATCGCCGCAGCGGCGTCGGACGCATTGGTTTTGCCTGTTTTAAGCGCTATAGCGCAGCCGAGCGTATATGCCCAAACCGCGTTATCGAACGCTATCGGCTGGACCCCGCGCACAATTTTATCCACATCAACGCCCATTTTAAGCGTGTATTCTTTTGCTTCTTCAAGCGAAGCGAATCCATATTCCGCCAAGCTCTTCTCTATTTTTTTGATTCTTCTGCCATAACCTTCAAAATTTGCCATAAAGCTAAACCCCTCCTATATTTATTCTTTCCTCGGATCAATATATTTTACCGCGCCGTCGTCTTTTTCATAGCGCCCGTATTTGCTTATATTTTTTTCATAAGCTTCCTTCGGGTCTGTCCCCGCTCTGATCGCGTCCATCATTTTGCCCAGATGCACGAATTTATACCCGATAATCTCGTCGTTTTTATCCAGCGCGAGAGATAAAATATATCCTTCGGCAATATCGAGATACCTCACGCCTTTGGCTTTGGTGGCAAAAATTGTGCCGACCTGGCTTCTCAGCCCTTTGCCCAGATCTTCAAGGGACGCGCCTATCGGAAGCCCCCCTTCGGAGAACGCCGTCTGCGATCTGCCGTATGCGAGCTGCTTGAAAATTTCGCGCATCGCCACATTGATCGCATCACAGACCAAATCGGTGTTAAGCGCTTCGAGCAGGGTTTTGCCCTGCAAAATTTCCGCCGCCATAGCCGCCGAATGTGTCATACCGGAACAGCCGAGGGTTTCAACGAGCGCTTCTTCGATTATACCGTTTTTGACGTTGAGCGTCAGCTTGCAGCCTCCCTGCTGCGGAGCGCACCAGCCCACACCGTGAGAAAACCCGGATATATCCTTGATTTCATACACTTTTACCCATTTGCCCTCTTCCGGAATCGGCGCGGGTCCGTGATCGGGTCCTCTGCCGACTGAGCACATCGCTTGTACTTCGTGTGAAAATTCACTCATAATTACTAAAATCTTCCTTTCGTTATTATATTTTTTTTAAATTAAACCAAAACCTCTCCTTCAACGTTTCCCGCCGCCGCGCAGGCGTTGGCTTCGTCCGTATCTATGTGCATTGAAGGCATAAACGAGGAGTTTACCCGCGCAACCACATCGCCGAATGTGGTCGTTCTGTCGGGGGTGTTGATTTTTACCCGAACAATCTGTTTGTCGGCCACCCCGAGTTTTCCGGCGTCTTCGGGACGTATGTGTATATGGCGTTTAGCGGCGATCACCCCTTCGGAAATCTCAATTTCCCCTGCGGGACCGATAAGCGTACAGCCCGCGCTGCCCGCAAGGTCGCCGGATTCCCTGATCGGCGGGCTGACCCCGATGGTTCTCGCGTCTGTGAGTGAGATTTCAACCTGTGTCGCGGGGCGCTCGGGTCCGAGGATAATAACATTTTTTATTTCGTTTTTGGGACCCTTGACAGTCACGCGCTCCTCACACGCGAACTGCCCGGGCTGCGAGAGCTCTTTTTTGTTGTTTAAGCTGTGTCCCGCGCCGAACAGAGCTTCAACATCTTTTTTTGTGAGATGTACATGGCGCGCAGAGGTTTCAACTGTTACTTTCATTGTATTCTGATCTCCTGTTCTGTTTTTTATTTTTTTTTATTATATCATACAAAATTTTATTTTTCAAGTGTAAATTGTGAAAATCTATGGCTGTATTTTCCTTGGTTTTTGCGGGCGCATACCATGCGCCCCTACCTGTATTCGGCGTAAAACCTTATTGCGCCCGGATGGTTCGGTACAAAAAAATATACGCCGTCCTGGAAACTCCGGCTGCCCGGGTATTCTATTGTTAAGGGTTCGAAATCGGAAAACCCGAATATCAGGCTTGTAAAATTGCCGAAATCTTCAAGCTGCATATTTGTTTCAACGATACTTTCTGTGATCGCATCGTATATTTCCCGCGCTCTTCCCAAATTTTCAAAGGTTAATTTCTGCCGCACAACTTCCTGTAAAAAATTCTTATGCTCGGCTTCTCTGCTCGTTTCTTCCTGCAGATAGTTGTATTCGCTGCCGCCGTACCCTCTGAATCTTAAAAGCTGCACGACTTCTTCTCCGTCCAGCCTGCTCATGCCGGCTCTTAAATCAATTTCGGGTTCGAGCTCTTCTTTTTCCTCATCGCTGAGTATATGAAAATTATAAGGCTCAGGCATATAATACATATTCATCGGCACATTATAATCTATCCTGCCCAGAACATCAAACAGCGCGATTATACCGTCATAATCCACAACACAGTAAAAATCGGGCATGATCCCCGTGTATGCTCTTACGGTGCGTATAAACATCTCCGAGCCGTGCTCCGCATAAACCGCTCCGAGCCGCAGGGTATATCCGCAGACGTCGACCTTCATGTCCCTGGGCAGATATGAAGTCATAAACGTTTTGGTTCTTGAGTTTATATTGAGCAAAATAACCGCGTCCGCTTCTTTTATTTTGTCCTCTTCTCTTGTTATGCCCGGGTCCTGCGAATCTCCGTCATCTATACCTATTATCAATGCGGTGAATTTGTAAAACTCACCGGTATCCGTATCATCCGGCTCTTCAACGCTGTCTTCTGTGTCAATACCCGGCATATCTTCAGATTCTGAAAAATTTGCCGCTTCGGTTATAAAGTTTATCAGAAAATATGCGCCGAAACCGCAGGCGGTGACCGAAATTAAAAACGCTATAAAAAAATTTCTTAACCCTGATAACATTTCCTATACCTCCATTCCAGTTCTGACCACGGTTTTCGCTTCAAAACAGTTTTTATCGGTTGATTTTACTTTGCCCGATAAATAAATCTCTTCAAATTCTTTGTTATCCAAATTCGGTGCAGCGGTTTTTTCTATTTCTATAATATCGCCGTAAACCGCTTCGGAATTATAATTGAAATCGATGGATAAAACCGATTTTTTCAAGTCCGCCGACAATTTATCTTCAGCATTGTATATACACTCGCTGACCAAATCTATATATACGGCGTTATTCATATGAAGATTTGTGTCGATATCGGCGTATCTCACACAAAACGAATACGTTTCCGGAACTGCATCGGGGATTTTAAAACGCTTCTGCACACCGAAACTCAATTCTTCATCATCAAACCCTTTAAAATTTTCCCCCAAAACCTCCGGCTTTAATACCGTTCTTTCTTTCATATCCATCAAAGCCCACGCCGAAGCCGCCTCAGCCGCGACCCCGCCTTCTTTGTATATACGGTAATTCCGTGTAAAAATAACGCTTTTAGAAGGCGGAACCGCCCAGGTTTCGACTTTTATAACGTCGTCTTCATATATTTCTTTGTAGTACCTGAAACTTATTTTGGAGAGTATAAACGCGAAGCAGCGTTCTTTTAAATATTTTGGCGCAGGTCCCCATTCTTTAAGCGCGTTCCAGGCTGTTTCCTGCATATATCTTGCAATATAGCCCGGTTTTAATATATTGCTGTAATCCGTGTAATAATAATGCACACGGTATTCGTTTGACCATTTCATAAAATATCACGCACCGCCTTGTTTTATATCGCACCGAGCATGATTTTTTCAAGCGCGGCTTTGAGCAGCTCGACGCAGGCGCGCACATCGTCCATCGAGCAGGTTTCGACCCCGCTGTGGATATATCTGCTCGCCACCGAAACGGCTCCCGCAACGCTGCCGCAGCCGGCGGACTGCATAACCGCTGTGTCGGTTCCGCCGTATGTTAAAATCTCGGACTGGTACGGTATCTTTTTTTCTTCGGCGGTTTTGATCAGCAGATTGACCATATCTTTGTGGCAGATCACCGAACTGTCCATGATTTTAATCGCTGCGCCCCCGCCGACTTTCGCCGCCATTGGGATACATTCCGGCGTGTCGCCCGACCCGGTCACGTCAACGGCGATGGAATAATCGGGCATGATTGTCTGCGCTGCTGTTCTCGCTCCGCGCAGACCCACCTCTTCCTGTGTTGTGAACACAAAATATAAATCATAAGCGGGTTTTATGCCTTTCAATTCGAGCAGAGTCTGAATCAAAACCACGCACGCGATCTTGTCGTCGAGTTTAGCCGCCGCCACTCTGTTGTTCATAAGCTCGATAACCTTCGGCGCGACGGTGCAGGTGTCGCCGATTTTCACTTTTTTCTGCGCGTCCGCTTTATTTTTTGCGCCGATGTCTATATACATTTTTGCGCCGGTATATTCGTTCGGGCTTGTTTTTCCCTCAGGCACAAGCACGCCGCGAAGTCCGTTTTTAAACAGAATTTCGTTATATGAGGCCGCCGCCCAATTTATCCCGCCTACCTGCGCAACCCTGATAAAACCGCTGTCTTCGATGAAACTGACGATAAACCCGATCTCGTCCATATGCGCCGCCATCATGATTTTTTTCGCGCCGGGTTTGCCGCTTTTTTTTACTGCGGTCAAATTGCCCAGAGCATCATTTGTAATTTCGTCCGCGCAGCCTTTTATCAGCTTGCGGATCACATCGGAAACATCTTCTTCATTGCCTGAGACCGAAACCGCATTTGTTAATTTTTTTAATATATCGACCAAAATATTATACCTCACTGTTTTATTTGTGTTTTTATCTGTTATACAACCGCAGCATAGCGATTATACATTCCTCTATTGTGAAATTGGCTTTAGGGTTAAAATTGCCTCCCGGAACCTCGGTCATAAACCTTACCGCCGCAACCTGTCCCACCGCGTCGACCGCCCATGCGCCTATTCTTGAATTATCCGGGAAATTCGGCGCCGCCGAGGGCAGGGGTTTGCCGACAGCGGCAGCCAGCCTCACCAGCGCGGTCGCCGAGTCTTCCCGCGTGATATTATCGTTCGGCATAAAATATCCTGCGCGGGGCGCGGACATAACCCTGATTGCCGCCGCTTTCTGTACGTTTACATCGGTTGAATCGTTAAAAGTTACGCGCTCCGTGATCGTGCCTCTTAATTTTTCATATAAAGCGACCGCCAAAGCGGAAACTTCCGCGCGCGTTGCGGGCGCGTTATATCTTCTTTGCAGATTTGATGGAACAATACCCGCCGCGATCGCCGCATTTACCTGAGCCGCCGCCCACGAAGAGGGGGTGTTGCTGTAAGCCGGCGGGGGAGGCGGAGCTGCCGGAGGGGTATACGAGCGTTTGTTGGGGTTGGGCGCTTCGCTGTTGTCATACAGGGTCACATTATTTCCGTTTTTAGAGGCCCTGA
>Ga0099364_10014707_pt1 | contig 10385 bp, 5 predicted proteins | sample TergutTh196P3_FD_73070 | JGI IMG/M metagenome (GOLD analysis project Ga0099364, IMG submission 73070) | Microcerotermes parvus P3 segment gut microbial communities from Pointe-Noire, Republic of the Congo - Th196 P3 | ecosystem: Host-associated > Arthropoda: Insects > Digestive system > Gut ...
GGCGTTGTTGACGTTTTTAATAGGGCCGCGGCCGCCGCCGCCGCCGCCGCCGGCGCCGCCGCCGCCGTCGGAACGCGTGACGACAGCTCCCAAGCCGGTTGCGGTAGCTACGGATGCTTTTGTTGCTCCTACGGCAATACCTACGGAACTGCCGCCGCCTTCAATGGACGAGGCGCCGCTTTTTGCAACCAATATTGCGGTCAACACGGGAATAGCCACTACGGTAGCAGCGGCTAACACCGGTGTTACCAGCCTTATGCCCACCATCGTTGACGCGCCGCCGCCGCCGCCGCCGCCGCCTGTTAAGAAGGCGCCCCCGGTGCGTATGGGCGGTGAAGTTATGGCGTCAAGACTTATCCGGCAACCACCTCCCGTATATCCTCAAATGGCAAAAACAGCACGTCAACAGGGAGTGGTTGTTCTGGAAGTAGAGGTTGACGAAGATGGCGATGTTGTCAACGTTACATACAAGAGTGGACCCACCTTGTTGCGTCAGGCCGCTATAGACGCCGTGAAACAATGGAAGTACTCTCCGACTCTGCTGAATGGTGAACCAATTGCTGTTACAGCCGAAGTAAGGATTGATTTTAAGCTGACGAACTAAGTGTCGTGCCGACGGCCGGCTGGCACGCCTGCCGCGTCAGTCAGCCGTCGACGCCGTGAAACAATGGAAATGCTCTCAGACTCTGCTGAAAGGCGCGTCAATTTATGTCAGCGACGATGTGTGATTTGATTTAAAGCTGAATGAAAAGCATTTGCCTGAGTAAAAGTAGTAATACCAAAAGAAACAATTTGTTGGTGCCAAAATGGCAGTAAGTTTTCTAATCTAAATTTGGAGGGAAAAATGGATTTTACTGAAATGTTGTCGCACATGGGGCTTGTCGCCTGGATGACTGTCGGCATTTTGATTTTGATGTCGATTGTGATTATTACGTTAGGAATAGAGCGATTTATGACGTATAGCCAGGCTCGCAAACAGTCCAGGCTGTATGTACCCCTGGTGGCTGAAAGTCTTAAAAAAGGCAACCTTCAAGAGGCTTTTGATCTGGGCGAACAGTACAACAAAAGCCATCTGGCCAAGGTGCTGACATCCGGCTTGAAGGAAATGGAAGCGCACAGCAAGAGCAAAGAGATTCCAGGTGAAGCGATTGAGGCTTCACGGCGCGCGATTGAAAGAGCTACGTCAATCAATATCGAAAATCTTAAAAAAGGTCTCAGCAGTCTGGCGACAATCGGATCTACCGCTCCTTTCGTCGGACTGTTTGGAACTACGGTCGGTATCCTTAATTCGTTCCAGGGAATGGCGAAGGAAGAAAACGCCGGTATCGGCGCCGTCGCCGCCGGTATTTCTGAAGCGCTTATAGCAACTGCCATCGGTCTCGCCGTCGCGGTTCCGGCAGTATGGCTCTTCAACATTTTTACCAACAAAGTCGAAACGTTCACCGTCGAGATGGACAATTCTTCTTCCGAATTGATCGATTTTTTCCTACAGAAACGGAGCGAAGGCCGTGGCTAGAAAAATTGCCGGCGCAAATGTAGTTGCTGAAATCAACGTCACTCCGATGGCTGATGTTATGCTTGTGTTGCTGATCATTTTCATGATCACGACGCCTCTTCTACAATCCGGCATTACCCTGAACCTGCCCAAGGCCAGAAATCCTCTTGAAGCGCCCGGGGCGGACAGTAACGAGGCCGTGGTGATTTCTCTAAACCGGACCGGGCAGATTTACCGGGCCAAGACGCCGCTTTCGGAAGATCAGTTGTTTGAGTTTCTGCGGCAACGGTTTTCCGGCAGCGAACTTCAAGACCGTACGATTTTTCTGAGAGCGGATACCGCGCTTCCATACGGCCGTGTGGTGGAGATTGTCAACATGAGTCGCGACGCCGGCGTTGATCGTATCGGGTTGATGACCGAGTTGGATAGTAATTAGTTGTGATTATTAATGGAATGCTGGTTAAATGCCTGCGCGGGATGAAGCGCGAGGCGCGCGGAGCGCGGAAACCGGGATGTCGGCGGATTAAAGCGCCGGGTAACGTAACGCGATCCTCAGCACAGGCATTAATCAGATTTCTTTGGTAATAATGACGTGGCGGGTGTAACTGCTTGAAATAGTTGAAAAAGAAAGGGTTTTGCTATGGGAATGGATGCTGGCGGCAAGAAGGGTGGAGCGATGGCGAGAATCAACATTACGCCATACATCGACATTCTTCTGGTGCTCCTGATTATCTTTATGGTCATCACGCCGATTCGTCAGATGGATTTAGAGGTCAAAGTGCCGCAGGCTTCGGCCGATACCGGGCCCGGCGAGGTAGATCCGAGCGTGATTGTAGTTTCGTACAATTCCAGAGGCGAAATCGCCATTAACGGAATAGACCAGACCTTGGGAAGGCTGGGAACGGAACTTTATAATATCTACAGTACGCGATCGAACAAGAACATGTTCATCAGCGCGAGTCCGGACTTGCCTTACGGCGACGTCGTTCGTATCATTGACATTGCCAAGGGCGCGGGCGTGGGCGATATAGGTCTTATTACTGAAGAGATCCAGTAACCCCGCGTAATTTGGTTGTTTAACTTAAATTTTACTTAGTTTGGAGGCCACAATGAAGGTCAATAATAAGTGGCTGGTTGCGTTGCTTCTTCTGGGGGTAATATCCTTTTCCGGTTGTAATCTGCCCGTTGTGCAGAAACTGCAGGCGAGGGATTACCTTAACAAAGGCGTGAGACAGTTCTCCAACCAGAGATATGACGCGGCCGCGCAGTTCTTCCAGAGGTCCCTGGAGTTGGATTCGAGTTTTGAAATCGCTCGTATGTACCTGGCCACGGCATACATGTCCCAGTTTATTCCAGGTTCGACTGATCCCCGGAATGAGGAGATAGCAAACCGGGCTATCGAAACCTTTAAGGAGGTTGTGGCTAAGGCCGAGGCCGCCGGCGAACCCAACATAAACGCGATGCTTAGTATCGTGAGCCTGTACTTCCAGATGAAGAAATATCCCGAGTCCAAGGATTGGTGTGACAGGGTATTAAGGGTCGATCCGAGCAACGCGGAAGCATCCTATCGCGTGGCGGTTATGCATTACGATGCCGTACACGAAAAGACGGGAATTCAGGGCCGCTACGTTAAAGATTTGTCCGAGGATGAAATATCCGGTCTTCGCGATACGATTGAAGAAGGATTGACTTATGTCGGCAGGGCGTTGACGGCTCGTGCGGATTATCATGAAGCCATGGAATATCAGAACCTGCTCTGGAGAGAAAAGGCAAATCTTGAAACTGACGAGGCAGCCAAAGCCGAACTTCTTCGCCAGGCTGATATGGTGGCGCTTGAAACCGTGAAGGTACGAAGAAGGGCTCAGGAAGAAGCGGCCAGAAGGCCAAAGGCGGCGCCGAGAAGCTAACGCTTCGCGACGGGCCGGCAGGGGGGGCGATTTATATCGCGCCCTCTAACAGTGGCCAGTTTTTATAGATGTGCCACCTCACGGCTGGTTGCCGCAAATTATATGTTTTTAAACAATATGAAGGGGGTGGAGTTTATCCACTCCCTTTTTTTTCTGTACACCGGGCCAGCCTATAACTTCCATCCATATTGCGTCCCTAACGGGACGCAGTTTATAGGGCAAACCGTTTTCTACCAATAGTCTGTCCCTACGGGACAATGCTTTGATGAATATTCGTCGTGCGCCCCGTCAGGGGTATAATATGGGTAGAAAACGAATAACAAAAAATCCCGCGTCCCGTTAGGGACGCAATATGGGTGGAAGCAGTAACAACGTTACCTCATAGATGTAACGGCGGTTTTTTCTGACAACTGAAAACTAAGCCGCCGTGAGGCGGCTTGCCAACTATTATGTACAAACCGTCTCCGGCGCTTGCGCCCGTCTTATATGTTCCCGGAAAGATTTATCAGGCGGGCGTCTATCTGCGAAATCGGGCTTTTGACGCCGGGCTTATACCTGTCCGAAGCCTGACGCGACCGACTGTCAGCGTAGGCAACCTGACGCTTGGCGGAACCGGGAAAACCCCGTTCGTTATCTATCTTGCCGGACTTATTAAAGAAATGGGCTATGAAGCCGCTATCCTGACGCGAGGTTACGGGCGCCGGAAGTCCGGAAAACCCGTAATTATACCACCCGGGGAAGACGGGGGATTATCCGTGTCACGACTTGGAGATGAACCGGCGCTTATGCGCCGCCGTCTGCCCGATGCCTGGCTTGGAATATCTTCAGATCGATTTTGCGCGGCACAATCCATTGAGCGCCATAAAGAGCAGCTTAAACAGGCAAATCGGTTGGTTTTCGTTTTGGACGACGGTTTCCAACGCCGAAGCCTTCGCCGTGATCTTGACATCGTAATGATTGATCAAACGCAACCGCCGGACGCAGGACGTCTGTTTCCTTTGGGCGCTTTGCGCGAACCTGCGACGGAACTCCGCCGCGCGCACGTCGTCGTCATTAATGGAAGGGGTTTATCGGGCGATACGGGAGCGCTGAACGCCGGTTTTGACGCGCTAACGGAGCGTCTGCGTAAATACGCTCCACAATCGGAATTTTTTTATTGCGCCCAACGAATTCAAGCGATAGTTCCATTTTCTTTCTGGCTTGCCTGCAACTTCAAGAACAGCGCGGGCGGAACGAGCGCGCGTTCCGCTAATTCAAAATTCAAAATTCAAAATTCAAAATTTCTCACCGAACCTGTAATTTCACCCGGGAAGTTACCAAATAGATGGTTCACGGTCCCCGTGAGACGGCTTGATTCAATGATGCCTCATCATTTACAGGCGTCGTCCGGAGCGGTGTTTCTGACTGCCGCAATAGGCAATCCCGACCGCTTCAAACAGGACATGCAGGATATTGGAGTTGAAGTGCGGGGATGCGCGTTTTTCAGGGACCACGCCGGGATTGGCGAAAAAGACTGGGAAATCTGCGTCGCCGCGGCGCGAAAGGCAAAAGCGGAAGCTATCGTTATCACGGAAAAAGACGCCGTCAAAGTATTCAGCCCGCCTGATTTTCCTTTGTTTGTCGCCGTTCAGAATACCGAACTTTCGGAAACCGCGCGCTTTAGGGAAATCCTGGCCCGAATATTTCATAAGGATTCGTAGGTATAATACCGGTGGGCAAGATGTGGTTTGCGGGGCTGCTTGTCGCCTGCTGTGAGCGGTTCGCAGCCCAAAAGACGATATGACGCGTATTACCTCGGATACCGGGCGAGGTTGACGTCGAGGGCGCCGCGCCCCAACGCGGCAATATTATCCCGGATTCCGAAGTTGGGATATTTGGTTTTTATCTAACCCCTTGTCTATTAACCGCATGAACGATTTAAGACACGCACGAAACAGTGCGTATCAGGAGTTAGGGCAAACCAGTGATTTTGCGGGCAGGATGCCCGCGCTCCCAGGATCAACTTCGGAATCCGGGATAAATCTCCTCTTATTCACTTTACGATCCAGCGGAAAGGCGGGACTTCGGACAGCGCCTCCGGGTTGTAATAGTCGTAAAGGATTGACGGTTCGGATTTGGCGTTCATCGGAAAACGCGCGCTCAGGTTGAAATGAAATTCGGAAACGCGCGCTGACGGCCACAGATAGAAGATGACGCGGTCCGGCATGACTTCGTAGTTATCGACGCCGCTGCCGCTGTTAATCAAAGCCTGCAGCGAAGCCCTATTCACTTCCGCGCCCGGCGGAAGGCCGATCGAAGCGATCATCATGCCGCGGGAACGCGAGCCGGTGCGTTCGACTCTCACAAAACAACGCGTCTGCTCGCCGACGCTGATTTCCGTCTTATCAAACTGAACATCCAATCGCAGTTCCGGCGAAACGCGAGCATGCGTCTTTTCCCACGGCAGCCAGTGCGAAGACGAAAAGAGGATAGAGGACAGCGCACCTTCCCTGGAAGGCGTGATCGTAACGGAATTGTCTCCCGTCGTAAGAAACTCCGACATGTCTATGACGACAGGGTTGCGCATACCGGAATCAACGGTGATCGCCCGGACGCGCCTGCCGTGTACATGAATTTCCATGCTTCCGCCCTGATCGCCAAACCCGCCCACTGCCGCCGAGGCGTCCGCTACGGCTTGCATGGCCCGCAGAGTCGCCTGCGTTGAATGCCAGTAGCCGTTGCGATCCCGCCCGCGCAGCAGAAAGAGCGTTCCGCGGCGTATCAGGGAATCCATTAACTCCGGCGATAAATTCCCGCCGATGCCGGCGGTTTCAGGACGACTGGCGCGCCACACGGAAAGGGCGCTTACGACAAGACCAGTGGTCTCATGGATACCGGATATCCCCCAGCCGTGAAATGGAGAACTGTCGTCAAGATGCCAATAAACGCCGCCGCGTTCCTCGCGCGCCAGGGACGCCAACCGCGCTGCGGCGGCCTCCAGACGCGACTCATCGCCGGAATTTGCCGCGGCCGTCGCCGTCAGGATAAAACTGGCCAGTGCATACGGCGCGTCGTATAAATCAGCGCCGCCGGACAGGTAATGATCATGCGCGGCCGTGAAAATATCAGCGAGAATATCGGCTTGAACAGCAAAGCCTTCCCTGTTGGCTGCGGCGAGCGATCTCGCGATTGAAAAACCCCGTGAAAAATTCCGCGCGACGACATTGCCCGGCATCCATTCGTTACTGTGTTTTTCAAGCCAGGAAACTTTGGATGATATTTCTTCCGCGCTGACGGGCGTTAATTTCTCCGCTTCTACAAGGAAACCGAGAACGTAAGCGGTCAACGCCGCGTCCGTTACGGAGTGAGGATAAAAACCGACGCCGCCGTCGGATTTAGTAAAACTTTTCAGACGTTCCACGGCCGTTCTGATATTGTCGAGTGCTGTTTTCTCAATTGTTTCGTCCCGCATCCCGACGGAACGCGCAAGGCGCAGCACGGTCAGGTTGGCGTATCCCAGTGAAGTCGTCTGTTCTCCGCAGCCCGTCGGCTCCCTCAGCATCGCCGAAACGCCTTCGAAAAGTACCGACGCGGTATTGGGGTATATTTTAAGTTCTCCGCGTGTCGCTCCAGGGATTGAATCCCGCGGTATGGCGATGTTGAAGGAAATCGCGCCGGTATTCATGTCGCCGTAGGTTTGTACGACTTCCTGACCGTCGGGATGAACGCGCAGGGATTTTTCAATGGCGTCGCCGTCCTGTCCGGTTCCGGCTCTGCCGGAACCTCTTCCGGTTTCCGCGATGACGCGCTGCGCGGCATTTTCATCAGGATGCAGCGCACGCAAGGTAAAAGCGGCGTTTACGGAACCGCCGGCCGGAATATCGACGGTTTGCGCGCCGCTGCCCGATATTTCAGACCAGCCGTTTGGAACAACGCGGATTTTGGCTGTCCGCGATTCCTCAAGGTAATTGCGCGCCGTGACGGGAAGCGTTACTTCATCTCCCACCGTCAACGTCTGCGGCGGATTGAATTCCAGAAAAAACGGCTGGAAGGTACGGAAATCACTCTCCGTTTCGATTATGCGTCCGTCCCTCGTTGACGCGACGACGGCCAGTTTCCATGTAGTAACCGTGTCCGCGAGCTTTACCTGTGCTGTCGCCGATCCACCTCTGCCGGTTATCAGTTCCGGAATCCACAGCAGCGTTTCAGGGAAATATTCGCGAAGTCGCGGCGTGTATCCCGGCGCCGCGGAATCGGCCGGTACGCTTCCGGCGGTCTGCACAGTTCCGGTGGAGGCGCTTGCTTCCAATATCGTACTCTCTATGGTTGACGTAACCTGGACTTCTGTAACGATGCCGGCTACGGTCAGCGCCGCATTTACATGGATATCCTTCCCGCTTGAGACCTGCATGTCCATGACCATATAGGGCTGAAATCCCGCCGCTGTTACGGACAAAATGTAGATACCGTCTGGAAGCGATGAAATACGAAAAAAACCTGCGGAGTTTGTTCTCGCACTTGTTTCCCCGGCGGTTTCGATATTAATCATCGTAACGATTGCGCCGGGAAGCGCTGCGCCGGTTTGATCGGTAACGGTTCCGGCAACCTGGTTACAGAAACCCGGAGCGCCGTTTTCGCAGTTCGCCGGATCGGATTGACCGGCGGCCGTTTCAACGAGCCGGTTTGCCTCTCGCGCTTCCTGTGAAGTTTCCGCGTTGATGACAATGTTGACCTGCAGGATATCGAAATTATCAAACGGGTCGTCAAGGTTCGCGCCGTTGCTGCGAATGAAAAAATTTATGTGCGTCGGAACGAGGACATTCAGTTTTTCAAGTTCCGGCCGTTCACGCAACAGTGCGTTTCCAAAACGCGGGCGTTCCTGAACGCTGCGTACTATTCTATAGGGCCGCCCCCATGCATCCGGAATCCGGGATATATCAATGCCGTCCTCAAACATGACTTTCCTGAATTCCTCAACAGTTTGAGGCGGAACGGGGGCTTTTTTCAGGGCTTCCAAAATTCTGTCGGCTTCTTTTGAAAAATACCCGCCTGAGAATTCAGCCATGAGGACATCGTCCGACGTGCCTGGTTTACGGTCGGGGCCGGCGCTGCGAATACGTATCGTTCGAACTGCCCTGTTTGTCGTAATATCCACTTCGTATGGAGTTCCCCAGGGATCCCACAGGGCGTCCAGCGGATATCCGTTTTTGCGCAAAATCTCAAAAAATTCAGCAACCGTCGCGGGATAATCCTGCCTGTCGAGGGCGTTCCTGATCATCTGTTCCGTTGATAGAAAATAATTCCTGCTCATGTTCAGAACGCGGAGATCATCCCGGCCGCCTCTGGATTTATCCGGGCCGTTGCTCCACACGGCGATTGTATGCGTTAAGCCTCTATATTCCGACTCCATGCGGTAAGGCTCTCCCCAGGGATCCCTTAAATCGGACCATTCGTTTTCCAGAATGTTTCTCATGTCAACTGCGTTCCAGAAGTCTCCCAGTTCGGGCATTTTGTCTTTCATTTTCGCATCCAGATTTCTCATCTGGCTTACGATTGCGGCAAACCGGGGCGGAGACGACAACGTCTCGCTTTTACCGGTGTGGAAGATACCAGGGAGCGCGGGGTTGGATGCTGCCACAAGCGCTTCAGTAAGCAGATCAAGTTCGGGCGTGATGACGGTCTCCGGTTTCATCGTGTAAAGATCGCCGAGCCGGACGCCGGCAATTTCAAGATCTTCTTTTGAATCATGCTGAAACCATGACCGTCTGCTAAATGATCGTTCGCCAAACTCGGAATCGGTTCGCGCCCGCTCAAATACCGCCTGATCTACAATCGCGATACCCAGCGCGGCTTCAACCGGCCTGCCGTCCAGAGATGCCGTCTGTATGTTCAAAACGGCGTCGTCTCCGGGCTTATATTCGGCGCGGTCAAGAGTCGTGAGGATTCCCAGTTCCGCGCCCGCCGGAAATATAACGGTTTTTGCGCCCAAAAGATCGCTAAAGCTTTCCATTGACCGATCCCAGACGGTGAAAGTCACAACTTGCCTGAATTCCGGTTGCCAGGGAAAAGTAACCTCTCCTTCATATTCTTCAAGCTGGACGACCTGACTGGCGATATTACTGACCTCTCGTCTTTCGTCGCGATCCATATATTCCGAAAGCGCGTGAACAACAACCGTCCGATCATGATGCGGCATTTCTTTCGGCGAAATGACGCGGAGGGTGACGGATTCTCCGGCGTGGTAAAGGGTGCGTTCTGTTTCCAGTCGGAAGGGAAGGTCTCCCTGCCAGATTGTGGTTCTAACGACGCCGCTTTGACCGGCGTCGTCCGTCGCCGTGATTTCCAGTGCCTCGCCTTCAAACCGGCGGGTGTTATCGCCATCGTTTTCGAAACCGGGCAGAAGAACTTTCGCAACGCCGTTAAGATCAGTACGGGCTTTTATAATTCGATTCCGGAACAGTATCTCCAGGGAAACTGAAGCAGGGCTGCCGTCGGCGTAGCAGGTGGTGATATAAAGCGTTTCATGAAGTGTTCCGCCATCATCGTTTATGAAAAAATAGACATGGATGGGTTGGCGCGTAACACGGATATCGAAGCGCCGCTGTTCCACGCGTCCGGAAGTCGCGTCATGATAGTAGGCCGCAAAATGCAGGTCGGTGAAATATTCCCGGGGTTCTAAAAAATATTCAAGGTCTTTTCCGATATTGATGCGGGCGGTAAATACGCCATGTTCGTCAGCGATTCCTTCCGCGATGATTTCGTCTTCATCTTCCTCATCGTTGTAATACCGGAAAGGTTCATCAATTCGCGCTATCCTGACTTTTCCGTCCGGAACGGGTTTTCCAAAAAGATATGTACCGGTGACGGTGACTTCCGGTTGTTCTTCGGGCAGATAAGCCACGCGGTCGGTCTTCACATCGACGCTGAATGTCGGCAGCTCATAGCGGCTTACGCGCACAATGTGACTCTCCGCGAAGGTTGCGCCCCGCAGGGAAATTTCATAG
>Ga0099364_10014708_pt1 | contig 10383 bp, 6 predicted proteins | sample TergutTh196P3_FD_73070 | JGI IMG/M metagenome (GOLD analysis project Ga0099364, IMG submission 73070) | Microcerotermes parvus P3 segment gut microbial communities from Pointe-Noire, Republic of the Congo - Th196 P3 | ecosystem: Host-associated > Arthropoda: Insects > Digestive system > Gut ...
TTACCATACTTTTCTTTAATTGCGAACGAGTCGTTGGAAGACTGCACCGGATCCCAGAAAGTGACGCCCATGCTGACGAGGTCTTCAAGCAAGGGCTCAAACCAACCGCAGTTGTGATGCCCGCATACCACATCATCCGCAAGAAAGATATCATAATACGCTCTCCAGCAAGGAGCAAAGATGTCGCGAAAAACATCCACGGAAACGAATGGAGATCTCTCATGGGCAATATCATCAGCAATCATTGTAATTTCCGGCTTATAGTAGAATGCATAATTCTTTGCCATCTTGATTGTGAAGTCCATGACATATGCGAAGAATTCCTTCACATACTCAGGCTCTTCCAAGCAGGCGACAAGACCTTCTTGGAAACCCATCACTCCCATTAGTGTTTGGAAGACCCCCGCTGAGCCTGCTCCACCGCCAAAAGGAACATCCGGATCGTGGTTGTCTCTGGCTTCTTTAGCGGCAGCTTCCCATTCGCTTTTGCTAATGTCGTCGGGATTTGGAAGCTTTATGACATCGCCCCATTTTCTGATGTCCTTTAAAATGTAGTCCCATGTTTTTGGCATCGCAGCATCAGTAATCCCGCCTTGGTCTTTAACGCATTCGACTCCAAAGAGATTGCGCGTCACACCATTCTCATCCGGCTCCGGCCTGTAGAAAGGCGCGCTGTTCAGACCCCAAAAGAGGCTGTACGTCGGCAGATATTCCGGTTGCTGCCCTCTCGCCGCTCTAAGGAAATTTTCTCCTGTTGTTAGCATATGATTTTCCTCCACTTTCTTAATTGACGCTACCGCGCCTTTTTGCGTTGCGTACAAGCAGCAATGCAAAGTTGCTTAATCAAACAGTCGTGATTATGATCACTGGTTTAACTTCCTACTTTACTATAATGATAGTGTACAGAGTAACACCGGAATGTCAAGATATTTTTCGATAGCATATCTTGGCTTTTTGTGGTATTATCGTGACATGGATATTACATTACCAAAGCAGCCGGATAAGAGGAGATGAAGTAATTTGCGGATTGGTTTATTTACAGACACTTACTTTCCAAGGCTCAACGGAGTTGCAATATCAGTAAGAATGCTTAAAGAAAACCTTGAGGCACAAGGACATGAAGTCTATGTATACACTACCACGGATCCTGATGCGCATGACAACGAGCAAAGAATCTTCAGAGTCCCAAGCATTCCGTTTAAAACGCAGCGGCTTGGAACGTTCGTGAGCCCGGCATTGCGTCAGATGGTAAAGAAACTGAAACCTGACATAATACACACGCACACGGAATACACGCTTGGCGGGTTTGGAAGAAAACTAGCGCAAAAGTTGAATATTCCATATGTCCACACCATGCACACGATTTATGAATACTACACAAACTATATTGTTCGTTCCGAACACCTTGGAACGCCGGCTAAATATGTCGTCAGGAAGCTGACTGCGTCATATTGCAACTCCGCTGATGTGGTGGTGACGCCAACCGAAAAAAACAAGGATCTCTTAGTGACATATGGAGTCAAAAAACCTATAAAAGTCATACCTTCAGGCATTCAATTAGAGAAGTTTTGCTCGGAAAAACGAGATTTTGAAAAAATCAATGCAATTAAAGCCGAACTTGGAATCATGGATGATGAGCGCGTTTTGCTGAATATTGGCCGCGTAGCGCATGAAAAGAACTTAGATGAGCTGCTTACCGGCTTGGAAAACTATTTGAAGCAGCATAATGACGTTAAGCTGGTGATTGTTGGAGACGGCCTTGCCCGGGAGAAACTCGAAAGAATCTCTGATGAAACAGGCATTAGCGCTCAGGTTATTTTTGCTGGCGCGCGCCCTTGGGACGAGATTAGCCAATACTATAGAATTGGAGATGTGTTCGTTGGAGCGTCATTAAGCGAGACGCAAGGATTAACATATATCGAGGCAATGGCATCAGGCCTTCCTGTTGTTGCAAAGGAAGACCGTTGCCTTGAAGGCGTTCTCAGCAACGGAGAAAACGGATATTTCTTTAATAATTCAAATGGGCTTGTCGCTGCTGTTGACAAGCTGTTGTCTGACCGAGGCGTTTTGGAAAGCTTTTCTAAAAATGCAATTGAAACCGCCCAAGCGTTCTCTGCGGAGGCATATGCGCATAAAATGGAGGAGGTCTATCAGGACATGCTCAAAGTGAATTAAGCGGAGCCTCACGTTAGATTAATTGCTTTCACAAGAATTTTCCGGTACAATGAAATTATTGCTAATATCAAACGTATTGCATTTGCAAGCGAGGGGAAGAACCCATGAGATACGCTGAAACCGAAAAAAAGCATCTTCTTGTGGTCAGCGACGAGCCAAGAATACTGGCAGAAGTTAAAAAAGAACTCATAAGCAAGTTTGAAATTAGCATTGCTGCCACAAGCGCAGCCGCTTTGAACGCGCTGCAAGGATACAGCATATCGCTGATAGCGATTAACATCGGAAAAAACCGTAAAAACGCCTTCGCGATAAATGAGGACATAAAGCAATATGCGAAAGACAAAGGCATCCCTGTAATGTTTTTGGCAGAAAACGGAAACGGAAGCGATGAAGTTGAGGCTTTCAAAGCCGGAGCCGTGGATTATGCAATCAGGCAACCGGAAACAGTTGACGCATTGATACAAAGGATTGAGCTTAGGATATTAGCGAGCGAAGCATCAATGCTATTGTCAAAAGGAGCAGTTGAGGCTGAGAGTTTGGCAAACGATCCCGAAAAGGCGTTATATGGAAAGACGATACTTGTTGTTGACGATGTTGAAATAAACAGGGAAATAGTCGAAGGGATGCTATCGGGCATCAGAGGATTGTCAGTTGAGTTCGCGAAAGACGGGCTTGAGGCAGTTGAACTATACGCGCAAAAGCCGGATCGTCATGCGCTCATACTAATGGACATAAATATGCCGGTCATGAGCGGGACGGAGTCCGTTAAAACGATTAGGCAGCTAGCTTTTGCAAGTGCGCGGCAAGTTCCAATAATTGCATTGACTGCGGGAGTCGAAGATGAGGAAACATCATCATACCTTGCAGCCGGAATGAATGATTTTCTGGAAAAACCGATGGATTTCGACCAGCTATATAGGATTGTGACGAAATATATCAAGTGATAAAACAAAACAATGACCGAAAGGAGCAAAATGATTAAATCATACACTGCGTTTACAAGAGAAATTGACGATATCGAATTCGCGATTTCAGAAATATTGGAGCAGCTGTCACCTGATGAAAATTGCCTGAAAAACTCTGTGGCGCTTGTTTCATGCTATCACGAATTTGCAACGAATGGCATAGTGGCGGAGCTATATAAAAAACTCGGTTTCCCTGTAATTGGGACAACCACGACGGCGATTTCAACAAACCGGGGATACGGGCAGCTCGACCTGACGATATTGATGATCACATCTGATGACGTCATGTTCACGGTGGCTTGTTCTGATTCCCTTGCAGATGGGCTCGATGAACCGTTTGCCCGAATGTATGAAAGAGCTCTCAGCGGGCATATGGAAAAACCGAAACTTATCATAAGCGCCGCTCCTCTTATGCTTAGTTATGCGGGCGACCATTATATCGACGCGCTCGACAAGGTATCAGGCGGGGTGCCAAACTTCGGCACGCTTGCCATTGACAACACAACCGATTATAGGAATAGCTACGTTATTTTTAATGATATGGTCGAAAAGGACATCTATGCCATAATTGTCGCTAGCGGCAATATTAACCCTCGGTTTCTTTATGCGTCTTTTTCTCCTGAATACATTCATTCTCAAACAGCGACGATCACAAAAGCAAATGGGAATATTTTACAAGAAATCGACGGCTCTCCAATAATTGATTTCATGGAAGACATGGGGCTTGCTGAGGAAGGGAAGGTCAGCGACATATTACATGCCGTTCCGTTCATTCTTGATTATGCGGGAGAAGGAATCCCTGTCTCCAGAGTATTGCTGTCTTGGAGCGAAGAAGGCTTTGGCGTTTGTGGCGGCCTGATGCCGGAAGGCACTAAGTTCAGCCTTGGGACTTGGGACAAATCGGATGTTCTGGGCACAACCGTCCGAACGATAGAAAGCATTCTTCAAAATGATGACGTCAATGCGTTGATATTGTTTTCCTGCCTTGCAAGGAGCTATGCCCTGGGAACTGAGCTTTTAGCAGAGACAGAAAAAGTTAACGAAGAGATTAAAGATGGAACTCCATATATATTTAGCTACTCCGGCGGTGAGATTTGCCCTGTCAAAGACGGAGCAAACTCAAACAGTTTCCATAACAACACTGTCATTGCGTGCGTGTTCTAACATGAGGCTCCGCCCATGCTGATTAGTCAATGACATAACCACAAGGAGGTTAATATCTTGCCACAAGAACACAGAATCGCCGGATATGAAGAGTTGGTTGAAGAAAACAAACGGCTCAGGCTTGATGTTAGGAAACTTAGCAGGCAGCTTAACCTTGCTAACGACAATATGCTCAAATATAGAAGCATAACAAGCGCAAAGGAGAATCTTAGCGCGGTCATTGCAGCAGAAAAAACCGCTCAAGAAAAGCAGCTTCAGGTCATAATGCAAAACTCGCTCGATATTATCATCCTCTTGGACAGGCAGATGAACTTTCTGCTTGCAACGCAAAGCTTTCTTGACATTGCGGGCGTGCCTGGCATTGGGTTTTTGATGCGAAGGACTTTTAGGCAGGTTTTCTCCGCATTTGCTGATGATGCGTTGATCACGCACATGGAAGACATCATTGGAAAAGCTTTGCTAACAGATGTGCTCCAGTTCTCTGAAGGACAGTTCATCGTTGGAGCTGAACGCGAAAAGCGCGATTTCACCATGAGCGTCGTGCCATATGACTTTATTGGGGAGAAAAATGACGGCCTTCTGATTATATTTCACGACATAACCGAGCGCATTGAAATGGAAAACAAGCTAAAAAAAGCGCTTGACGATGCAACCGCCGCCAGCAAAGCAAAGGGTGACTTTCTTTCAAACATGAGCCATGAGATGCGCACCCCCATGAATGCCATAATCGGCATGACTACCATTGGGAAGAAAGCCGATGATATTGCAGAGAAGAACTTGGCGCTCAGCAAAATCGGAGATGCTGCTTCGCATTTGCTTGGCATAATCAACGATGTGCTGGATATGGCCAAAATCGAAGCAGACAAGCTGGAGCTTGTTCCGATTGAGTATAATTTTGAAAAAATGCTCCAGAAAGCAGCAACGGTCATCAATTTCAAAGTTGATGAGAAGAGGCAGCATTTTACCGTCAATGTCGATAACGCGGTTCCGAGGTTCATAATTGGCGATGACCAGCGATTGGCGCAGGTCATAACGAACCTTCTTAGCAATGCCGTTAAGTTCACGCCCGAAGGAGGCAGCGTCAACTTAAAGGTGTCGTTAGCAGAGGAAAACAAGCATGGCTGCATTCTTCAAATCGAAGTCGCTGATAATGGAATAGGCATATCCGGAGAAAACCAGTCAAAGCTATTTCGAGCGTTCGAGCAAGCAGAAAGCGGGACGAGCAGGGAATACGGTGGCACAGGGCTTGGGCTCGTCATTTCAAAGCGCATCGTTGAACTTATGGGAGGGGGCATAAAAGTTGAATCCGAACCGGGCAAGGGCTCGAAATTTGTTTTTACCGCTAAGGTGCAAAGAGGTAGCAAAAGCTCCGGATCGCTCCTTATGCCCGGCGTCAATTGGAAGAACGTCAGAATTCTGGCAGTGGACGACATGATTGAAGTTAGGAATCAGTTCCTGAATCTATTTGAACAGATTGACATAAAGTGCGATGTGGCTTCCGATGGCTTTGAAGCATGCAAGGTAATTGAGGAATGCGGTTCATACGACATCTACTTCGTCGATTGGCAAATGCCCGGAATGGACGGGATTGAACTGACGAGGCGAATAAAGTCGCGCTGCGCGGATAAGCAGCCTGTCGTTATAATGATCACGGCTTTGGATTGGGATCAGATTAGAGACGAGGCAACGCGCGCGGGAGTGGACATGCACCTTCTAAAACCGCTGTTCTCGTCAACTATAATTGATTGCGTTAATGAATGCCTTGGTGTTGACGGCTTGCATGAGGCAGCTGAACGCGCAACGGAGCGCAACAGGTTCATGGGAAGAAAAATGCTCCTTGCCGAAGATATTGAAATAAACAGGGAAATCCTCATGGCGCTGCTGGATGGAACCGGCATTATGATTGACTGCGCTGAAAACGGGCTTGAAGCGCTTGATAAGATGGAATCATCGCCCGAAGAATATGACATTGTTTTCATGGACATGCAAATGCCAAAAATGGATGGGCTCGAAGCCACTCGCTGCATTAGGGCGCTGCCATTTTCAAAATGCGCCAATCTGCCAATAATTGCCATGACCGCAAATGTGTTCAAAGACGACATTGAAGCTTGCCTGAAAGCCGGAATGAACGACCATCTTGGCAAGCCTCTTGACATAGGAAAAGTATTGGAAAAACTGGAGAAATATCTATAATGCGTTTTTGTTGCTAGTGATAAGTCTCAATGACGAGCTTTCCCATTTTTTGCAATTTTTCGACTATCATTCCAATAACTGCCCTGCGGACTCTAACGCCAACCTGCTTAAAGAAAAGATCCTCATGCGCATCGTTTACGGCCTTGCCGATGTGCAGATGAATAACGTCCGACTCCAGCAGCATCATGCACATTCGCTTGACGCATGAGTCTCTTTGCATAAACTCCATGTCTTCTCCGAGCACGTTAAACACCTGGTTCAGCGTTATTGCGCCCTCAGTCGCAAGATCGATTCCCTCTATGAGATATTCGGGAGGGCCCCCAAGATTGCTCTTGTTAATTATCGGTTCAATCGGGACGCTGAGCTCTCTTGAGATTATTTCCATTGTTGTTGATCCGCAAATAATCGTTTTTCCAACCGCACCCTTTATAATGGTTGCATATGTTGCATCCATGCTTTTTTTTGACGGTGGGCCTGTGAGCAATGTTAGTTCAACAGGTTTGCGGTTGTGCAGCAAGGCGAGCGTCGTGTCGTCTTCATGCTTGCCTCCTGAAATATCTGCGCAATTTTGCAAAATGCCTTCCATCAGAACGCCAATGTCGCCGCTGTCCCTGAAATTTCGGCTAATGCTTTCGGCAATTCCGTCTGACCCTATGCCAAAATGATATCCGTGGCCCATGCCGGCTTGCGTCGCGCCATCGGACGTGAGAAGGAGATAGTCGCCAACGCGAAACTTACCCGTATGTTCGCCAATCATCTCATAACCTGTCGTGTATATTCTAGGAGTTAACACGGTGGCTCGCCCGCTTTGAACATATATCGGGTTTGGAGCTTCGTAAGTGTAGATTGTGAACTGATTGTCAGGAGAAACCATTGCAGCTGAGAAAGCTGCAAATGGGATGCTTTCCGTTCGCGCCCGGTGCATTGAACTTGCAACCATCTCACAAGCCATTCGCAACGAAGACCCGAGACGAATGTGTTCGAGTATTCGCTCCGCGCTTGTTATGGCGGCTATATTGGCATAAACGCCCGAACCAATGCCATCACAAACAATATAGACAGTGCCGTTTACGGTGCGTTCGCAAACGCAATAGTCCCCACATACTATGTGGCCGGCTTTGTTTTTTTGAAATAGATGGTCAGCGACATAGTTCATGCATCTCACTCCTCATGCTCATATAGGCCAATCAGCCGCCTTGCGATTTCCTCGCTTTTGGCGGTGCTTTGGCCAAGGAAATGAGCCATTTCCTGAGAGAAGCGGACTTGATGCTCCAAAAACTCACGGGCATGGTACAGGGTTTGCGCCTTAACGACATCAAGCTGGTCTTCGGTCATCTTAAGCTTTGAAATGTCGGTATAAATACCGACATATTGCTCTTCATCGCGAAGCGCATAAAGCACTTCGTGATATTTTGTGTTGTATTTTGATTTTATGGACTGGAATTCTTCAGCAGCTCCGGAATGCATAAGCTCAAAGCCCTCCGCATCGAGCAAATACGATATGCGCCTGCCCAGTATCCCATTGTTGCACATGAACATCTTTTGAAATGCCGGGTTGATATGAATCATAAACAAATCGCCGTCAAGCACCACAATGCCGTTTGGAGTAGTTTCGATGATTCGGTCGGTGCGCTGTTGTGCCAGACGCCTCATATATGGCATGCACATCTCAGGTTCGGCTATGCCCCTGACTATCGCGGCGGCGCAGTCAATGCAGGTCTTATACCCGCAAGCACTGCAGTTGAGCTGTGAGGAGGGATCCGACTTGCCGGTTTGCGCAAGGATTATGTTTATTTGATTCTCGGAAACATCGACGAAAGCAGAGCTTTTGGAAGTGAAACCCGCGGCATATTGCGTTTCGGAGTCTCTTGAACCCGTTGTCTTGTCAGATGATTCCCAATAATCCAAAACGTTGACCCTGCGTTCGTAGAGGGACTTTTCCTGAGATACTGCCGGGCCTCCAATACATCCGCCGTTGCAAAAGAGCGGCTCAATAAGCTTAATCGTTTGAAGGACCTTCGTGTCACCAAAAAGATCGATTACAGCATCTGCCCCGCTGATATAAAATGAATCGCGATTTGACAAGCTGCTCTCAACGCCTCCTGTGGCAAGCATCCCTCCTTCCAAAGGGAAAAGCCGCGCATTGCCGGAACTGCAAAGGCTATCAAATCCGCTTTCCGGGCAATAGTCCAACGAAATGCCCTCTTCGCTCATCCATTGATCGAGTTCTTCAAATGTGAGCACGATGTCAATGGCATCTGCATTCTCAGGGCGGAGCGCTTCGCCTTTTTTCGCAGCGCAAGGGCCTATAAAAACAACAGAGCAATCCGGGTGCTTTGCCTTAAGAAGCCTGCCGTGGGCAACCATGGGAGAAGTCACCGGTATAAGGTTGTCCAGCAGGTGGGGGGAGTATTTCTCAATATAGTTGACCACCGTGGGGCAAGAAGAGCATATGTTTCCTGAATGGTTTTCCGCAAGGCTTTTCTCTGTAACGTATTTTGCACCCTCAGCTGTTTCGGCAACATATTTGAAACCAAGCTGCCGCAAGGCCGAAGGCAGCCTGCGCGCGAGCTGGCCGTCATAGACCGCGGCAAATGAAGGAGCAATGCTCGCGGCAACAGGCGCGGAAGCAACAAGAGCTCTGGCAGCTTCGAGGTCGGAGCGGATTTTTTTGGCTCCTTGAGGGCACTCGCGGACGCATGTGCCGCAATGAATGCACAGATCATCATCGATCTGGGCTTGGCCGCCGCTAACCCTTATTGCCTTGACGGGGCAGTTTCGCAGGCAACGGTAACAGTCGCGGCAGTTTGCTGTGACTGTGAAAACAATATTACCTGACATATGCCTACCCCAGCTGTTTTTCAATCTCGCGGACAGCGAGCTCGAAGGTGCAATGCTCCAAGGGTTTGCCATTTATGCTTAAAACAGGGCCTTTTTTGCAAAGCTTGCCGCAAAAACTCGCTGAAAACTCGGTGTGTTTTTCGAGTCCGCTCGAACGAATATAATCGTTCACGCGATTATAAAGATCCTGAGCTCCCCTTAGGTAGCAACTTGTCCCAAAACATATTGACAGGCTAAGCTTTTTCTCCTGTGGGACTTCGCCTAAAACGAAATCTTCGTGTTGAATGCGTTTTCGGTTTTCAAACTCTGTGTGAAGCAACTCGTGCGCTTTTTCGGGAACAAGCGCCTCATTATACATTTGCTGGAGATAGGGGTTTTGCGCTGAGTTATGGAACTGAAGCATTTTATCGCTATTATAAAGCCCTTGCGCCCGTTCAACGAGAGCTGCCCTGTTGTCGGAAGCGACTGGTTGGCCTCCTCCGTTCACGCAGCCTCCGGGGCATGCCATAACCTCAACGAGGTCATATTGCTCTTCGCCGCTGCGAATACGGTCTATGAGCTCTCTGGCATTTGCAAGCCCGCTAACGACAGCAAGCTTCAACACGGATCCTCCAATGTCAATTTCCGCGACCTTAATGCCTGTGTCACCTCGGACGGCAAAGAACTCCTGCGACGTGCCTTTTTGAAGTTCTCCGGCTGCAAAACGCAAAACCGCTTCGCTAACACCTCCCGAAGCGCCAAAAATCACAGCAGCTCCTGTATAGAAACCAAATGGCATATCAAATGAACCTAAGTCCATTTTGTCGAACTCAATCCCGTTTTCCTGCATCATTACAGCAAGCTCCCGCGTCGTCAAAACGAAGTCAACGTCGGGATTGCCGTCAACGCTAAGCTCAGGGCGATTGGCTTCAAACTTTTTTGCGGTACAGGGCATCACGGCCACAACAACGATTTGCTCCCTCGGCACCTTAAGCTCCTTAGCAAGCTTGTCTTTGCACAAAGAGCCAAACATCGACATCGGATAGCGGCAGGTTGAAAGATTATC
>Ga0099364_10014709_pt1 | contig 10383 bp, 11 predicted proteins | sample TergutTh196P3_FD_73070 | JGI IMG/M metagenome (GOLD analysis project Ga0099364, IMG submission 73070) | Microcerotermes parvus P3 segment gut microbial communities from Pointe-Noire, Republic of the Congo - Th196 P3 | ecosystem: Host-associated > Arthropoda: Insects > Digestive system > Gut ...
TAGTGGACAGTTTTAGTTCTTGTGTCATTGGATGAACAATCAAAGATAAAGCATAAGACACACTGTACTATGAGAGGCTGCATGTGCCATCATTATTCACTGTTTAGGATGCAACTTCAGTTCATGATAATGGTTTTTTTTATTTTTATTTTTTATTTTTTATTCAGCCAGAACGAGTAGTGGTGCCAGTTACTGTTAGCAGCCCATACCACGTGGATGTTAAGGGACAAGAAACGCAGAGCCAAAGGGATTGTCAGAGCACCAGGAATGGAGATTCAACCTGACTTCAAGTAGTATTGTAGACTGAATTCCTTATCATTGCATCCCTGTTGCAATGCTTCCTATATACTGTGAAACTTAATTTATATTGTCACCAAAACCACCTGTATTGGTCTGTATAAAAAGGAATGCTTAAACCCATTAACTTACTTAAAAGTCGCATGTTCATTGTTCCTGAATGTGAAGACAACAACACTTTCTTCTTACTGCATTCTGTGTTTATATGTAAAACATTCATTCAGTGTCATACATAGTTACTAAGATGAACATGATATGTGCTGACATGAATTCTGAGCTTGTATCTCAGGCAAGATAAGTTTATTGAAAAAATAATTATTGTATGCAAGTTTTCTTCCTGAACATTTCAACCCTGCAAAATGAGATCACAACATTTTTTTTCAAAATGTCAGGAACTGATTGCCCAGTGATGTGATGTGTCCAAGACAAGAATTGAATCCCCAGAGTGATTGTACATTTCTGATTTTTAAGTTCTTACTATGGTGTTGCTGAAGATTCATATCTCATGGTTTTTATGTTGTGCTGGCTGGTAAATATTTCCCGGTGTTTTGAAGGATCATAGTGCGTACATCTTCAGGGTCAAGCAACCTAAAAAGGATATTTATACCCAAATTTTCTGGCCTGGATATTCATCTTGGAGTTCGTGAAACTGAAGAGGAAGGCACTTTGATGTTTAGAATTGCTTCCAGCTGACACTGTGTAACCCCCAAAAGACTTTATTCTGATTGTAATTTTTTTACTTCATGCTGTTGTGTATCTGGAATTTAGTTGATTTTTTTTATGGAATATTTGGTGATGTAATGATTGATTTTTAATGAGTGTGTTACAGTAAAAGTGTTTTTTTCCCTTCCCCCCCCCCACAATAATAATTTGTATTTGAACACATTCATTTACATTTTCCTACAGCATGTTTCAACCTCTGTTGGTCATTATCATGTGATAGCTATTACAAAAGCCAAAGGTAGACAGCATTTATTGCCAAATTATTATGTTTATAGTTTATTGGTTCTTACGGTTTTTTTTAAAGGACAGGCTCAGTTGTGGTATTTGCTTATTTTTCTGTTATCCATGTTAGTAAGACAAGATCTGTGTTGCTTGTGTCTCTGTAAAGATATGTTTGTGCAGTATGTGTGATCTTTATTCGTACAATTCTGTGCTACCGCTGTTGTTGTTGTTGTTGTTGTTTCGATTTACATACATTTTGTAATTTTGGTCTTGTGTGTGCTGTGGTGTGAGACTTACTGTGGGACATGTTCAATGGCACAAATTTTTAAAGATCGTAAATGGTGTATCAGAAGGTTATGACATGTTTGTGAGTAGCATCCCAGCATTCACCTGGTAGAGGAATATTATGAAAAAATTTCAGTGTGGGTTGTTAGTTGCACAGCAAAGACAGGAACAGGATAGTTCCCAAAACGGAGTCATTGCAGTATCTTGCTTAGTTTTAGTCCTACAAAGATATGTGCACAGTAACGTATGGAATTCTCGTGTGAGGGTTTTTGATGTTTTCTCATGGCGTTCTTTCAGAGACAATATCTACCTAACATCATTCACATACAAAGATGTATAGCATAGTAAGTATGAACAGACTCTTGCATGAACTGCATACATTGGTCTTCATGTTAGTAGAGTGGAAGCAAGAATGTATTCCACATTTTGACCATGTGATTGAGAATTAATGTCATGAAATGCTCTGGAATTACACAATATTTGAACACGAAGGTGTTTCGGTTCATCTGCCATAATTAAAAAGATATAGGAAGACCATATGATGTCTCCATTCCTTCAGATTCTTCAGTCTGTGCAGTGAGGGAGCAATAGCTGGGCATTAATGAGTGTGAAATTTAGTATTCTGTTTTGTTGATCACAATGGCCACATGGCATTAGGTATGTGATGTCTTACAGGGATTGTGGGTTTGAATCCCATGCAAGGCATGGATGGATGCATCCTGGTTTTCTGTGTTGTGTTGTCCTGTTCGGATGAAGTCTTGCAATGTTCTAATCCCTTGTCCATGGAGTAACACTGTATGTCCAAGTACTAAGTTCTGAATAAGAACAGCCCAGAGGACATAATCTGTTTAAGCTAAACAAATAGAAATGTTGCATTTTTCAGCATAATTTTCACTAGTACAATTCTGTGTTAAATTACCATATACAACCTTAACATGCTGCACTGTCACAGTGTTTACGGCCAACATATATGGCAAGCCCCCCCCCAGAGGGTATTTTCATGAAAATGCAAATGGGGAAATCGCAAGGCATGAAGTTAAGACCTCACAGGATTAATAGGGTTAGGGGAATCAAAGGCATATGGTACATTATATGTAAACTAATTAATGAACACGTCGTTTGGAATGACATTGATGTTCCTGGGTGAAAGTGCTGGGGTATTTGAAAGACATAGAATGCATTGTAGGGGGAGACAGAAGACTTGCAAATATGGGTGATATTTGATTGCCCTGCCTTCTGCATGTCCTATACACCAGCTTGTATGTTGTCTTGACAGCCCACATCTCATGCTTAAATTTCACGCACCAATCTGTGAAATGTTTAGATGCACAGAAATGATTGATTCATCCACCATCTGGAGGCCTTTCTTCAGAGCATTGGTAGTCAGCTGAGGCCTCTCCATTATGGTGTATCATACATACGTTCCATGGATCTGTTTATTAAAGATGGTAGTATGTGAAACAAGTCATAAATATACACATTTACAGTGTACAATACTACCAACATTTTACAAAAACAGTATTATAAATCATAGTTAAACATACAAAGTTAATCTACAGAATAAAAGGAATGTATGTAAAGTATTTTCTTCAGGCTGCTTTAAATTTTCCCTTATCATTTTTGAGAATAGTCACACTAGGTGGTATTCTGTTGAAAATTTTCATGTCAGCATAGAATGTACTTTGAAAACAAGAGAGGTTGACATTTGGTCTAAGATGATGATTCCCTGTATTAATATTGTGTATGGAAAAATTTCCTGATTATTGATAGTGAAGTACATTAATGAAAGTATATTAATGGAGCAGGTAGAATCTCTAATTGTTTAAATAGATTTCTACAAGAGACTCTGGGTTGTGCACCAGCCATAATTCTGGTGATTTTATTTTGTAAAGTGAAAATCTTCCCACTGTTGGTAGAGTTACCCCCAAAAAATTATTTGATATTTTGTAACAGAATGAAAGTATGCATGGTAAATTGATTTGAGAGTGTTCATATTATTTGTATGGACCACTGACCTTATGGCATAACATACTCTGCTGAACTGAGAAATAATTTGCTCAAAATGTTTCTTCAAATTTATGTGGTTATCAATTTGTAAACCAAGAAATTTTGTATTCACTGTCTCCTCTATATACATTTTTTTATAACCAAAATGTAATGTAGATTGTGATGAATCCTTTATTATGAATTTCATTATATTTGTTGTATCTAAATTTAGAACTAAACTATTAGCAGCAAACCATTTAATCATATGAGACAGAACTGAATCTGATACTGAACAGAAATGGTTGAAGGTCCTCCTTGGTTAACTCAGCACCATGAGATTTGGGAGCTTCTGGGATACCTGCCTTATCCAAATCTGGGAATCTTTGTTCTGGAACTTTATAAACTAACAAGGATATGTGCCTTGCTGGTATGGGAGTGCCTGAGAGTCATTATTTTAGTCTCATCCTTCTTCAAGCAGCCATTTAGAACTGTTGACTTAACACCAATCGAAGGACTCCTGTATATTTACTATGCAGTCAAAAGAAATTTTGCCTTTATGCTTCCCCTGATCTTTCTTGACTTAGTGAAATGATTCACTGAATTATATACAACATAATGGTGTCTGACTATAGCAATGGTTTTTCCCTTGTCCAACTTACACAACACCTCCACTTTCTCTAACACATCACTGTCCTCTTCTAGTTATCCTTAGGGGGACTAACTGCATATAACACATGATGACATGCAAATTAATGATTAATAAGCAGGAAACATCACCATTTCCAGGCGTAATTAAAACAACAGTAATCAGTTCTAAAAATTGTGAAAATATAGTCGAAGCACATTCTATATTGCATTGTTTAAAGGCAGCTGCTGAGTGAGACAGGACAGATGTGGCTTCTTGTGTACTCCATGCTCCTATGCAAGCATGAGCACATCATGTACACTACGGTAAATGAGAGTTACCAGAGTAATTCTTCATAAGAACCGAACAAGATGTGTGAACCTAAAATCGAGGCGTTTCTGCTGGCAAAATATTTCATATGCACTCTGTACGTATGTTGATAAAGTTTCATATGCTTCGCCTCAGCATTTTGTTACTCCTATCAATACCAAATACAGAGTCTTCTTGACATATTGTTTACATTCTTCAAAGACCTGTAATGACACAAAATGTCAGAACCATACATTAACTTGCACTAATTCAACTTCCACTTTAGAAATTTGCATAGCTGCCATACTGGTACTGACAAGAGAGTAGTTTTAGTATGAGCTGTGGTCTTAGTGTTCACATCATAACTTCTAAAATTCATCAGTATACCACAATATACGAACAAGTTCGACAAAGTCGCGTTAAACCATAATATAGTTTCATACATTTCCAATATATTATGATCTATAAATTATAAATTAAACATTACAGGTTATAATTTATCATCATCAATAACATTCTGCTGGTCAGATATTCATCAAGTGAATAAAAATGAGCAATGAAGTACCTTCACAAAGCAACCTACGTTTCTAAGACTGTATATACTAGAAGGTAGATTATTAAGAAAAATTAATTTTATATAGAACAGAATATTATAATAGAATTAAAATTCACCCAAAAATTATACGTATCAAATTTCCTTTTCCCTCCCAATACCGACGAAAGCAAAGAGTACAGAACTGCAGCATTCGGCTTAATAGTGAACTCAATACAGCAAGTCGAGCTTTTTAACGTTGCATCACATGTGCAGTTACAGGTACCAAATAACCAAAATTGGCTCCCCCAAACTATACGCAGTGTCGCAGCAAAATACAGAGTAAACAATGCACACTGCACATGAATTATGTGAATATCCACACACATTTTGTTGTCAATATTATTACTCTCGGGCACTTTTTCCCACCTCCAAGAACTAAATTTCTCTCAAATAATCCTCAGGGTTTGGACAGTAAAATGTATGGAAATTTATGTATTTTATTTTAAATTTGAGTGCATGTATAGACTGTTTCCAAACAACTAATTTAAAAATTATAGTTATGAAGAAACCATCCCAACATAAAATTCCTACCATATATACGCTTTATTAATTTGGTAGAAACCGGTAGACGTGTGTGACAATGGCGACTGACAGAGAATCGGCTGTGGATAATAGTTTAGATAGGCTGAGTATTACATCAGAGGATAGTTTGAATCGGTCAAATATAGACGGAGATGTTCTCAAAGAGGATGAGGAGTTAATTGAGAAGTGGGGATTTAGATTGAAAGACTTATATCGCCTGGCGTTAAGGTTTTACAAAGGTAGGTAAGCAGTCTCTTTGTGCAATAGATAGTGTATTCATTTCTAAACATTGTTGATTAGGTCTTCGAATGTTTTTAACGCACTTTGCAGGACAAGGTTGTGCAGGAGACTGGCATTCTTCATAATAAATCCGCGTGAAATTGGTTTCATGTATGTAAATGTCATGGACCCCAAGCTGGTTGACGTAACGACACCGTAAGAGTTCAGGTTCCTCAAACTTAGCTTGCCCTAAAACTGAAGTCCTTTTTTCTTTGGTAAAATTAAAAATAACAGTTTTCACCCCACGCGAATTTATTCGTGCTGTGTTAAATGTTCATAGGTTCATAGAAATAGTATGAGATTCGTTTTAGATATTAACATTGTACCCTATGTTGTTAATAATTAGCGGGTAAAATGTGTAAAAATTGACATACAGCGTGGATGGGGGACAAGAAATGACTAAAGAATATTGGCAGTGCCATCACTCAGAAGAATGAGAAGGCTGGATGAACCTTAGCTTTACAGAATGTAGTAGAATTTATTTACATTCCATACACCTGTTATAATACAAGGATGTAGAATGTGATATGAATGTAAGATGATACAATAAAATATGAAATACCCGGTTTGTACCTCATATAAGAAAAATCATGTTACACAGACCACCTGAAAGCAAGGGATGTCAAAAATTACCTAATGTGCACACTACATATGAACTTTCAGTTGAAAAACTTACGCCATGTAGTGGGAAGAGTGAGGTAGGAGAAATCTTTCAATACTGGCTTGTACTTCTTTGTCACAATTAGAGATTCTTATGTTGGATGGAAGGGAATTGTGCATGCACACTTTAATGGTAACTGGCAACTTCGGTGTCGACACATAGAGATGTTGTTTATTGCCTGTATTTATGCTGTGTATTTCTCAATTTGTCTAAAATTTGTTCATTTTTTACAGTGAAAGACAGTGAGATATAGATGTTTGCTCGCAAGGGGACATATAATAAAATTGTTAAATAATTGCCTTTAGAGTCTTTATACCTGCCATGAATAACGATTATTTTCTTTTTGGTAGTGAGTACTCTTGTTGCATCTGTTGAATTTCCACAGCAGATTAATCTGTAAGACATAATGGAATTAAAATCTGCAAAGTAAACTAATTTTAAAACATCTGTTGTCATGTGTTCTGTGAGTGCCCTCATGATGAAGCATGCTACACTAAGTGTTGGGATAATCTATGCAACGATTCTTTTCCAGTGTGAGCTATCAATTTCCAGGCCAAGAAATCTGGTTGTAACTACTGCTTTAGTTTACTGAATTTGATATATACCAACTAATGCACTTTTTTATACAGCACTGTTTTAGTTTATAACGTTAATATTAAAACACTTAAAAACACTTAAAATGCTCCAAGATGTTTTGATCTCTATTCAGATCATCCTCAGGGAACTCGTAGTGTCCTCGTTAAGGTCACTGAGTTTAAAATTACAAAAAATCTAAAAGGTCCATTATGGCAATATGGCAGCATACTGTAAATGAATTTAAAATTTTATTTTACAAATGTTATGTGGATGATATTTTGATTTTATATGACCAACGGAAAATAGATGAACAAATAATTCTGCAAAAAATCAATGGGGTAGATAATAATCTTCAATTCAAAATGTCCACTGAGGTAAATAATACAATAAACTACTTGGATACTCTTATCCATAGAGGTAACAATGATATCACAATTGAATTATATAGGAACCAACTGAAACAGGCACAGTTATCCATTTCAATTCAAATCATCCCCTTGAACATAAAATTTCAGCTTTTCTATATTATATAAATTGACTCAAAACAATGCCAGTAAGTGAAAGTTCAAAACGGAGAGAGTGGGAAACAATAATCGCTATAGCGAGAAACATTAACTTTCCAACCAGCATGCTGCATGGCCTGAAAACAAAACTAATAAACAGGAAAAGAAATATGCGTTTGATTTAAAGAATGTATAAGGTATATAAAATCTAATAACTCTACTTATGCATATGCTACAAGTATCTTAGAAAACAGGCATGAATATGGAACGAAAGAAAATACATTGCAACTACTCAAAGCATGTCAAAAAGGAAGGCACATGGATTGCTGGGAGGCCCTCTACGTACAGGTATTACGTCAAAAGAAAGTATCGATTGACAAACAACAAGTTAGCGACACGAACTCCCTCTTTGAGTTAGCAAAGATACCATACACTCCATGACTCAGACTGTACACAGTCCTACTTACATCTCCACACAGAACGCCATACATACATGCCAGACGGTAAGCATCTACACAATTGATATTGATTTTGTGAAAGTTAATCTGTTATTAATTAATATATTAATAAGTCCTTTTAAATTCATTTACAGTATGCTGCCACGTTGCCATAATGGACCTTTTATATTTTTAGTAATTTTAAACTCAGTGACTTTAACGAGGAAACTACGACCTCCCTGAGGATGATCTGAATAGAGACTGAAACATGTTGGAGTGTTTTAAGTGTTTTAATATTAATGTTATAGACTAATACATTATTGTATAAAAAAGTGCATTAGTTTATATATGTCAAATTCAGTAAATTGAAATGCATGATGAAACAATTAAATTTACTACTTTAGTTGTCTTATTTATTACTGTAACATATTTTATTAATAGTGGCATTTCATGTACTTGTTTTGTTAAAACTGAATATAAGTTTGTTTCCTTTAAACCATTTGTTCAACTTGTATGCTCATGAATGCAAAATGATACTAGTATTACCAGCATAGAGCATAGACCATTACAGCAAACTGATATCTTGGGGGGTAGAACATAAGTACAAGGAAAAGCACTTCTAATAAATATTACTGTTTGATTACAGATAGGCCTATTTGAAACCATGAAGACTTTTTCCCCACCTAAAAATTTCCTTTTTTTGTGAAACCGACGAAAATCACTACTTACTGTAGACCCATACTGAGAACACAAGTTAATCCAAATTCGCTTTTTATTTTGTATGATGACTGCAATACACACATGTAATGTAGACATAAATAATAATACCTGTTCTAATTGGGGTATAGTTAAGTATGGTGTTCCACAAGGATCAATAATGGGACCGTTGCTTATTTTGATTTGTATTAATGACCTACCTGATATTACAATTAATACAAACGTAAGTGATAATCCTAAAACATTACTATTTATGGATAATACAAGTGTAATAGATAGCAGCCCCAGTTTTACTGATATTGAAAACATTATTCATATGATTCATGTTAATAACTAACTTGAAACACCATTTTAATGTGTTTATTTCACTTCTTGACATGTTTTGAGCAACACAGTGCTCATCATCAGGAGGATCAATTGTACCATTACATCGTCTGGTATATATCACTCTGGAAATAAGTGAATAATCTAAAATTACATAAGGTGTGTGTTAAAAACCTTAGTTATAAATAATAAGAGACATAAAAATGTTTATATGGTGTGGTACATAGTTGTATTATGTTGTGGTGGGGATATTTGTCATGTAGAAGTCATTAAAAAATAAAAAAAAAATAATTAAAATCTTAAAAACATTCTGATCTGTTAAATTAGAAACTGTGATCCTGGAAGCTACAGAAAATGCAGTAAGAATTACTGTTAGGACATCTTGCTTACCTGTGTGGGTAGCCGTGTGGTATGCAAGTCAGAGAGGAACTGGTTTGGTCAGGTTGGAGTTTTGATTAAGTCTCACATTGGGGTGTGACGTATGATATTTGTTATAAAGGAGTTGAAACATTGGATTTTGCTCGTTTGGGTGTTGTTCTGGAATTGGTTGTTGTGGTGAAATAGTTGTACGTATATCTGTTCATATGGAAGTAGGAGAGATGGTCTACTGATGTGTTTACGTAGTGTCATGGTATTGTTGATGCTGCCATATTCATGTCTGCAGTTGAGGATATGTAGTGCATAGGCTGAGTGTGGTTCGTTGTTTTTAATGTAGCGTGTGTGCTCTTGGAATCTTGATTTTAGGTTGTGACTGGTTTGTCCTACATATGATCTCTGGCAAGTATTACATGTGAGTTTGTAAACTCCACTTTTTTCATGTTCTAGTGTCTGATCTGCTATTGTGGGTTTTGTGAGTTAATGTATTATTGTGGTCCAAAAGCTATACCTACATTGGTGTTTTTGAACAGATTGGTGATTTTTCTTATCTTTGGGCTGTGGTAGGTGAATGTAGTCCAGAGATTCTTGATCATTCCATTCAGTTTATGTATGGTGGATTTTTTGTTGCATTTGTTGGCTTTATTTATGGAGTAGGTTTGTTGGAAAATTGTTGTTATTGGCTGTTGTTTGTAGTACTTGCCATTCTTTTTGTTTTTTCTCTGGGCTTAGTGGAAGGGAATGCATTCTGTAGATGTGGAATCTGAAGGCTGCCATTTTTTGTTCTATTGGATGATCAGAGTGAAAGTTGATTGTTGTGTCGGTGGTGGTTGGTTTTCTATATATGTCTATTTAGAGGTTTGTTTGTTATTGTGTTATTGTCAAGTCCAGGAAGTTTATAGAGATGCTGGTTTCATGTGTGGGATTGAGTTTTATATTATCATGAA
>Ga0099364_10014710_pt1 | contig 10383 bp, 8 predicted proteins | sample TergutTh196P3_FD_73070 | JGI IMG/M metagenome (GOLD analysis project Ga0099364, IMG submission 73070) | Microcerotermes parvus P3 segment gut microbial communities from Pointe-Noire, Republic of the Congo - Th196 P3 | ecosystem: Host-associated > Arthropoda: Insects > Digestive system > Gut ...
ATCCTGAAAAATATATTTTACCCGTTCCCTGTAGCGTTTAAAGTCCTTGCCTTTTAGCTTTCGTATATCCTGTTCGTTACCGTCCTGACCCCGGAAGCTAATTTCCCCTTCATCCGCCTCGTACATGCGTACAATGAGCCGTGCGGTGGTGGTTTTGCCGCAGCCCGATTCGCCGACAAGGCCGTAGCTTTCGTTTTTGCCTATGTTAAGCGAAACGCCGTTCACCGCATGAACATAACGGCCAAGCCGGGCGAAAAATCCAGCTTCAAGGTTAAAGCGCTTGCGAAGATTGCTTACGGATAATACCGAACTCATACTAAGCTCCTGGAGAATTAATCACGCAAAGGCGCGAAGGATGATGAAATCATACAAACGACGCTTAATTTCTTTATCTTCGATCCATTAGCGTCTGCGAACCTTTGGTTCGAGTGTCTTGGCGTGAGATTATTTGTTGATATCTTCATAAATTTTTTCCTTTTATACAGCGGAAGCTGTGGGCGCTTTCATTGCCGGTCATGGGTGGAATATTTTGGCGGCATTCGTTGATGGCTTCGGCGCAGCGGGGCGCAAAGGGACAGCCGGGCTCATGATTTGCGGGGTCCGGTACCTTGCCGGGGATAACTTTGAGCCATTCACTGCTGTAATGATCTCCAAAGCGGGGGCTTGCCGCCATGAGGGCTTTTGTATAAGGGTGAGACGGATCGGATAAAATGATTTGCGAGGGAGCCGCTTCCATTACAAGTCCTCCGTACAATACAAGGATACGGTCGGAAATACCGGCTACCAGGTCAATGTCGTGGCTGATAAATATAATCGAAATGTTTCTGGTTTCACGAAGGGTTTTAAGGAGCTCGATAATTTGTTTTTGAATGGTAACGTCAAGGGCAGTGGTTGGCTCATCTGCAATAAGAAGCTCGCAGCCCTGAGCCAGGGCCAGGGCAATGCCTATACGCTGGAGCTGGCCTCCTGAAAACTGATGGGGGAAATTGGAAAGCCGCTCTTTGGCGTTTGGAAGCCCAACCTCGTTAAGAAGAGTAACGGCTTTTTCTGCAGCCTCTTCCTTTGTAATGTCCGGCTTACTGTTCCGGAAGGTTTCAAAAAAAACACTTCCCATGTTTTGAAGCGGATCATACGAACGGCCCGGCTCCTGAAAGATCATGCCGATCTTTTTCCCCCGGTATTCCCTGAGTTCATTTACCGGCAGATGTAGTATTTCCTTTCCCTCGTACAATACCGAGCCGCTTAATGCTGCGTTATGCGGAAGCAGGCCGGGGATGGCCTGGGTGCTAACACTTTTTCCCGAGCCCGATTCACCCACGATGCCAAGAACCTCTCCCCTTTCCAGACTAAACGAGACTCCCCGCACGGCTTTTATCAAAAGGGTTTTATTGCCTCTAAGCACGGAAAAGGTTACAGATAGATCCTTAACATCAAGCAGAGGAACATTTCCCGTTATATCTCTCACGGAGCCCACGGAGGCACGGGGAGAGTTTATATTATTATTCCCTTGATTTCCCTCTGTGTTCTTTGTGAGCACTGTGCCTCTGTGAGATGGTCTTCTGAAACGTCTTTTTCTGAACACCGAGTGGTAGGGATCAAAATAATCCCTCAGTGCATCTCCAAGGAAGTTAAAGCTTAAGGTAACGCCTAACAGAAACCATACAGGGCTAAGCAGCCAGGGATAGGTCAGGAGGTTGGAGATGGTGGAAATGTCCCGCCTGATAAGGGAGCCCCAGGACACGGCCGGGTCTGCGATGCCGAGGCCCAGGTAGGACAGGGTGGTCTCGGTTAAGATGAAGCCCGGTATCGACAGGGCAATGCTCACGATGAGCAGGCTTGCGATTTGGGGGATGATATGCCGGAAGATAATCACCGGCGAGGGAATCATTTCGAGCTGGGCGTTCTGGATGAACTCTTCCCGTTTGATGGCGTGGGTCATACCCCGCAAGGTTCGTGCTGTGCCGGGCCAGCCTACCAAAGAAAGGATAAGGGTTATCATCATGTAGGATTGTCCTGTGTCCATCTGCCCCGAAAGCAAGGATCGCAAGAAAAGGATTAGATAAAGGCCCGGAATTAACATAAGAAATTCCGCAAAGCGCATGATAAACCAATCGGTTTTACCGCCGAAGTAACCCGCCAGGCCCCCGAAGAGAATTGCCAAAAGCAGGGAAATGGCGGTGGCTATAAATCCAATGGTTAGTGAAATTCGAGAGCCGTAGATGATCCGGGAAAAAAGATCCCGCCCAAGTATGTCGGCGCCCATAAGGAAGATAGGGGAACTATCATCAGCCGTAATGAAAAGGCGGCGCTCCATCGGAATAACTCCCCAAAGTTTATGTGGTGCGCCTTTTCCTAAAAATTGGATTGCCGTGAATTGATCCTGGATGCGCACATATTTCCAGTTCACCGTGTTTATAACCCGGTGCTCCTGGGCCTGGAATTTTCCCTGGTGGAAACGCAGGTTCGGCGGGTGGTAGGTATATTCTGGAAAAGATTTGGTAGGTCCGTAAGGCGCTATGAATTCGGCAAAAAGCATCACTGTATAGAGGATGATGAGGAGTATAACGCTGGTCAGACCCAAGGGCCGGCTTTTTAGGTAGATCAAAAAACGTTTCATGATTATGATCCCTCTTTTCCGTAACGGATTCGGGGGTCAACAAGGGCAAGACAGATGTCGCTTAACACCATGCCAAGGAGGACCAGGAATGAAATGAACATGATATTGGCCAGAACCAGGTTAACGTCCTGCTGCATCACCGCTTCGTACATGAGCCGTCCAATGCCGGGGTAGGAGAAAATGATTTCGAGGATGAGCGAGCCGGAAAAAAGCCCTGCCAGCATATTTGCGCTGCCGGTTATGTAGGGGTTGAGCGTGTTTCTGAAGGCATGGGCCAGGTAAATACGCCACTCGGCAATGCCCCTGGAACGTAAGCTCGTGATATAAGGCTGACCGAGCTGGTCGAGCATGGTTGCCCGAACCACCCTGAGAGTACCGCCAATGCCGCCAAGGAAGGCCGCCAACAGGGGCAGGAAAACGTGGTGGGCGAACGAAAACACAAAACGCAACGGTGCATCGTGGAAGGGGAAAGGAGGATAAGCTGTTACCGGAAAAAGCCCTGTAAGAAAGGCAAAGAGCTGGAGCAGGATGAGAAGCAGGATGCCTGGAAAGGCATGCAGGGCCAGGGCAATAAAGGTTACGGCAAGATCAGTCCTGGTTCCGGCTTTGGAGGAAAAATAAACTCCCAGCAAAAATGAAAACACGGTGATTAACACAAGAGAAATTAAATTGAGGATAAGTGAGTTTAAGAGCCGGCTCCCTATCAAAAAAGTTACCGGCGCTCGTGAAATTAGACTTAGCCCCAAATCACGGTGGACAATTACCTGCTTTAGCCATCTGCCATACTTGACATAAAAGGGCTGGTCAAGACCCAGCTCCCTGCGTAAATCCTCCGCCCATTCGCCTGTTAAGTCCTGCTGGGCCGCCGCACGTCCCTCTGTGGAGCTCATAAGCTGCTGGATCATCACCTGGTTTACAATATCCCCGGGGGCTAAGGCCATTAGGCCAAAGACTGCAAAACCCAGCAAAAAAAGCATGATAGCCATGACAAAAAGCCGTCCCAGGGTATACGAGACAAGCGGTGCTTTTTTTCTGAAAACAAAAATGGGTTTTGAGATTACTAAAAAAAGAGTTCTCACTGTGACCTCAAAAATATATACATTGTTTCTGCGCCGTTCAGGTTATCAAAGTAAAAGTTTGTAAAATCCCAGCGGTTCTGAAGGGCGTAAAAAGTCCGCGGCCTCATTAGATAGATCACCGGTAACTGTTCCAAAAGTATCCTCTGGTATTCATCCCATAAAGGCCACGCTTTTTCTGGATCGGCTGTAAAACTTCCTTCGTTATACAGATAATCAACTCGCGCTTCCCAGTACGTGGCCGGTTCCGGCTGCAGGGGATGCCATAGGTGGAGGTTGCCGTCTGAAGGCCATACGTTGGAACCCTGGGTGGGCCAGAAGTTTGCTCCCAGGCCGATAAAAATTGAAGCCCAGTCGTACGTGGCGGTGAGCTGCTCCACCAGTCTCTGAAAATCCGTTGGCCTGATGGTAATTCTGATGCCGATTCTCGCTGCCTCGTCAACGATGATGGAGGCGGCATCCGAATGAACGGTTACATCGCTGGGAATGGAAAGGTCGAATTCTATGGCCCTGCCTTTGTCATCCCGCATTAGCCCCGTTGCATCCTGCCGTATGCCAATGGAGGCAAGAAGCTCAATGGCCCTTTGGGGATCGTAAAGATATTCCAGTTTGATGTCAGGATTGTAAAAGGGATTTGGTGGAGGGAAAAAGTCCAGCTTGGGTTCTGCAAGCCCCCTGTAGACCTGGGCCACGATCCTGTCCCTGTTTAGTATACAGCTCATGGCCTGACGAAATTCCTTTTGGGTAAACCAATCGTACCAGGGATTATCTTTTATCCGTGGATTCTGGTTAAAACTCCACAAACTTGCGCCTATGGCGCCTTCGGCGTTAAAGACCGTATAGTCCGAGGCATTTCGCCGGCGCCGTGCCCCCTCCTGATTTTGGCCTTTGACAAGTTCATCCAGGTCTTCCGGCCTTGCGCCGTAACTATCCAGTCTGCCTTCTCTGAAAACCAGAAACTGAGTGCCTGTGTCCGGCAGAATCTGTACTATCATTGCTTCCATATAGGGAAAAGAAAAACCCGTTTTGTCCTGCTCCCAATAATCGGGGTTTCTGCGGAAAACCAGACGCAGCCCCGGAACATATTCGGTAAGAAACCAGCGGCCCATGGAAGGAATTTCCCTTGGGTCAGAGGCAATGTTAAAAAGGTCCTGCACCCCTTGGATACCCCCTTCCCTTTTGGCCCGTTCAAAAATGAAGGAGGGGCCAAAATTCATGTTAGTTGTAAGAAGGGGGTTGGCTACAATTCTGGGAAAGTTAAAAGAAAAGCTTTTGTCGTTAATTTTTTCTATTGTTATGCGTGCCTCTGAGCCGTCTTCCATAGTGATGAACTGTCCGTTGTAGGCGGAGCTGAAGAAAGTTCTGTCCCCCTGAATTTCGTCATACCAAAAGATCACATCATCGCTGGTAACCGGCACTTTTTGATCTGAATTGTAAAAGCTCCAGTACTGGTTGTCCCTGAGCGTGTAGATAACTTTGAGCGTCCCCGCTTCTTCGTCCACAACAATTTCAAAAAACGCAGCCTGGGGTTTCCATTCCCGGCGAACCACGTCGTAAGTTACCAGCATATCGTGCATGGAGCTGACGATGGCGTTAGATTCGGCGTCTCGTTCCGCCACAAGAAGGTTGAAGGTTTTGGGTTCACCGGTTATGCCGGAATTCCAGGTTCCGCCTGGCGGCCCAGGAACGAATTCCTCACCACGCCAGGGTTTGCTTATTGTTTGCAGAAGAAGTTCTTCCAACCCGGCAACGGAAAGGGTTTCCCATTGGGCAAGGGAGACTTCCGCAACTCTGGAGCAGGAGAAGATCAGGAAAGAAAAGAGCAAAGCAGATAATAGGCAGCTTCGGCCTGAAATCTTTTTTGTTTTTTTCATGATTTTATCTTAGACCGTGGCAAATGGGCTGTCCAGCGTGGGGCAATCCTTGTTCCGGTTTCCCCTCTAGCCGATCTCGGCTATCGTTTCAATTTCTACCAGCACATTTTTGGGAAGGCCCTTGGCTGCTATGGTAGAGCGGGCAGGTTTGCCGCTGAAGTATTTGGTGTAGACTTCGTTAAAGGCGGCAAAGTCATTCATGTCCGCGAGGAAGCAGGTAGTCTTAACCACCTTCTCAATTGATGAACTTGAGGCCTTTAGCAAGGCCGCGACGTTTTTGCAGACCTGTTCGGTTTGTTCGCTTATGGTCTGTCCGATAATCTGGCCGCTTTCGGGGCACAGGGGAATTTGGCCTGAGGTGAAAACCATAGCGCCGGAAATCATTGCCTGTGAGTAAGGTCCGATGGCCGCCGGAGCAGCATTTGTTTCTACAACTTTCATTGTGTTCTCCTATAATACAAATAATTTAAACGACATAATGCCGTTGTTAATACCTAAGGTGATAAGACCATTACCATAAAACCTGCCGCACCTATACCTGCGTCTAATTGTTCTTCCCAGGCGGCCAGGAGAATATTTCCCAATAACTCGATGCTGTGATAGGCAAAACCTTCCGGCAGGGGGGGCAGTGGAAAGGAGCCGGTATCAGAAACCGTATTGCGGGAATCTGAATTCCGCCACTCCTCTACGGAAATTTCCTCTCCCGCCGCCGCTAAATCCCTGGCGCGGAAATAGGCTGTATCATTGCTGGCCTTTTCTTTCGCACGGTAATACCAAAAGCCGTCCGGCTCGAGCCGCAGCACTTCTGCTTCCCAGCCTTCGGGGAGCTTCTCAAAAGCAGGTATCGATGCAGGTTGGGGAATGGGGCTTGAGCTGTGAAGGACATACACTTGGGATGCGGAAAGAGGCATGGCGGGACCCGAAAAAAAATCATTGCGGTAAAGAAGAACCGCCGGTTTTCCCTCCAATAGGAAGGAAGACGCCGCCGTGTAAGAATCCCACAAGCTGCTTTCTGCCACCCGGTACAAGACAAGGTCTGTGCTTTTCGTAGAGGCAGCGTCTGCGCTCAGGATGAGGAAGCCGTCCCGGTTTACCGTCATAACAAGAGAATTTCCCCAGCGTTGTATAGCTGTAACAAAGCGGGCGTGGGGCCAGGGCGTGTAGGGCAGCAAAGCTGCGCTTACCGGGTTTTCTATGTGGAAGGGGCCGTCTGCTCCCAGCTCAAACCAGAGAGGAAACTCTCCGGTTTTAAGCAGTGCCAGGGCAGGCCAGGCGGAGGAGGCGAAAGTCTGGATATCAAGTGTCTGGTTAGCAGGCGCCGGCTTTTCCGTTTGTGAACATGCGCCAAACATGAGTAGCACTAAGGCGGCAGATAGTAATAGACGCATTGATCTCATAAAAGCAGTGTATCGGAATACGCCAAAAAAACCAAGAACGGAGACAGGGCAAAACCGTTTACCTGTGTTTGTTTAAGGCTGTGGGCTTACAAGCTCGCGGCCTGCGGCCTACGGACTTACCGGAATGAATACCCAGCCGGAGCTGGAACATTTTAAGATGCCCCTGCTTGAAACCCAGGTTTCCGTTGTATCAGCGACATTTAATACGAGGGGCCCTCCCGTGTCGGTTTCGATGGGAGGGGCAAAGGGAGAACTGCCCAACCAAAAGCCACCCATGCCCGGAATAGTTAGCTCGCTAAAATTCTGCGCCACTATGCGGCGGCGGTCAAAGCCGGATTGAACGGTCTTTTGGCTGATGTCCTTCCAGTCAGCCAGCCAGGGGTCGTCTTGGACAGCGTCGCTTATGTTTTCGCCCTGGAAAAGTTCCCTGAAGCGCGGCCAGTCAAAAAACCAGGGGGGACGACCAGGGGCATTGGGATCAGAACGATATTGTGCTCCATAAGCCAGTGCCAGCTCCTTCCAAAAAATGGCGTCTACTCCGCCCATCCAGTTAAGTTTTAGCTTTTCCCCAGCGCTGTCCCAGGGGAAAAGAGCGCCAGCGGGCCGCATTACCCCTGCCGGAAGATTCCAGGAGGGCCAGAAAGGCCAGGCCAGCACCGGAGTGGTCCATTCAGCCGAAAGAGAAATGAGCGGGGTTTGAGCTCCCGGCGGGACTTCCCATTCCTGCCAGAGACCGTCTTCTGATAACCACTCCAAACGCCAGTGGTTTCCCCCCAAAATTTCCTGCCACTGCGTAGGCAGTTCCGGAAACAGCGGCCGCAGCGAAGCAGGTATGGGGCCCTGGTTACAAGCGGCCAATAAGACCAGGGCAATCACAAGCCCTGTAAAATAATTGTATTTCATATAGCTATACTGCGCGGAAACGTAAAAATACTTCGCCTTTGGAGCAGTTTTTGTTGATAAATTTACGCAGCCAGCTCAGTACACCCGCAGTTCACCTGAAACAAAGGCAAACTCTGTGTCTTCGCCCCTGGGAATGATAAGAAGTTCTCCGTTTTCTCCTATGCCCGAAAGTATTCCTTCAACCAGAGATTCCGAATCGGCTGCGCCGGGGGCAAACACTACGGTTTCACCCTTTTTGTACAGGCGCTGACTAAGCTGCTCCCGCCAGGTTTTGTTCTCCGTTTTTGTTTCCTCGTAAAGGCGTGCTAGAATTTTTTCCAATAGAACAAAGCGGGCGTTTTCAGGCAAATCAGGATAAACCTGGATTATACTTCCCGCCTTGAAGCGGTACTCTTCGGGAAACTCCTTTTGGTTAAGGTTGATGCCTGCGCCTATATACACATTGGCGCCGTCTGCCTCGGCGAGGATTCCTGCCACTTTTAAGAAGATAGTTTCTATTTTAATCATAACATCGTTGGGCCATTTGACCTTGACTGAGCCAGTCAGGGCAGGAAGCATATCCTCCAGCGCCAGGGAAATGGCCAGCCCTGTTTTAAGGGTTAGAGCTTCAGGAATAGATGAAAAATCCCCATAACGAAGCAGTATTGTAAAAAGAAGGTTTTTGCCTCTCTCGGTAACCCAGGGGCGGCTAAGTCTACCGCGTCCTGAGTGCTGAAAATCTGCGCAAATAACTGTACCGTGGTTTTCGTTGTTTTCGGCAAGCAAACGGGCGGCATCAAAAGTGCTTGAAACAGTTTCTTCATGATATAAAGGAGCGCCAAAGGGATTATTCAGTTCCAATAGTTTCATAAAAAGAGTATAATGCAGCTATTCCAAAATGTCATATTTTGGAACAAGTTAAATAGGGGGAAAAAGCCGTGCATCTGGTATGTCTTGATCTTGAAGGAGTTCTGGTTCCTGAAATATGGATTTCGTTTTCTGAAGCTACCGGGATACATGAGTTTCGTGTAACAACCAAAGACGAGCCGGACTACGATAAGCTTATGAATTACCGGCTTGAGCTGCTGGCCAAACATAATTTAAAGCTCAAGGATATTCAGGCGGTTATAGGGACTATGGAAGCCCTTCCCGGTGCGGTGGATTTTGCCTGCGCACTGCGAAAAAAAATGCAGCTCGTTATCCTTTCGGATACCTTCGTGGAATTTGCCCAGCCCCTTTTGGCCAAACTGGATTACCCCTTCATTTTGTGCAACCGCATCGAAACCGCCCCGGATGGCTCTGTTTCCGCGTACCACCTTCGCCAGCAGAACGGCAAAAAGGCCGCAGTGGCAGCCTTCAAAAGCCTTAACTGCAAGGTCTTTGCCTCAGGGGATTCGTATAACGATTTGGATATGATCCATGAAGCCGATTCAGGCTGCCTTTTCAGAGCCCCGGAGCATATCAGGAAAGAGTATAAGCACCTGACATGCGTGGATACCTACGAGGAGCTGCAAAACGCCATTGACATTTTTTTTGGCGCTTGACGGTACAAGTATATGAAGATAACTTTTTTGGGCGCCGGCAGCACGGTTTTTGCCCGTAACGTGCTGGGCGATTGCATGTCCAGCGAGTATCTGCGTGATTGTGAAATAGCCCTTTACGATATTGATGCCGAAAGGCTGAAAGAAAGCGAGGGCATTCTTACTGCCATTAACAAGGGGAAGGGCGGCTACTCAAAAATTTCTTCTTATGCCGGGAATGACAAACTTGAAGACGCCCTGCGCGGCGCCTCTTTTGTAGTTAACGGTATTCAGGTTGGCGGCTATGATCCATGTACCATAACGGATTTTGAGATTCCAAAAAAGTACGGTCTGCGTCAGACCATTGCCGACACCCTTGGCATAGGCGGTATTATGCGCTCCCTGCGGACAATTCCCGTCATGGAAAGCTTTGCCCGCGCCATGGAAAAAGTCTGCCCCGATGCCTGGTTTTTAAATTACACCAATCCCATGTCCATACTTACAGGTTTTATGCAGCGCTATACCGGCGTAAAAACCGTCGGCCTTTGCCACAGCGTACAGGAATGTACCATTGGTTTATTAAAACAACTGGGCATGGATGATAAGGTCGATGACCGCCGGGAGTTGATAGCGGGAATCAATCATATGGGCTGGCTTTTGGATATACGCGATAAAAATAACGAAGACCTATATCCTGAAATCCGGCGCAGGGCAAAAGAAAAGAACTTGAAGGAAAAGCACAATGACATGGTGCGCTTTGATTATATAGAAAAGCTTGGGTTTTACTGCACTGAATCTAGTGAGCACAACGCCGAATACAATCCCTTTTATATCAAAAGCAGGTATCCTGACTTGATCGATGCGTATAACATTCCCCTGGATGAGTACCCCCGCCGCTGCATAAAACAAATTGCCGGGTGGAAGGCCGAGTATGAAAAGCTTAAAAGCCAAAGCACTCTTGAGCACAAGCGCTCCACCGAATACGCTTCGTATATTATGGAAGCAATCGTTTCCAAC
>Ga0099364_10014711_pt1 | contig 10383 bp, 4 predicted proteins | sample TergutTh196P3_FD_73070 | JGI IMG/M metagenome (GOLD analysis project Ga0099364, IMG submission 73070) | Microcerotermes parvus P3 segment gut microbial communities from Pointe-Noire, Republic of the Congo - Th196 P3 | ecosystem: Host-associated > Arthropoda: Insects > Digestive system > Gut ...
AGAGACAGATTTTCTGTCTTTTCTTCCGCTGCAGTCCCTCCATTGCCGGGAGATACATAAACCTTATCTGTTTTTTCCGATTGGGCGAATTTCCATGCCAGGGCATGTTCTCTGCCGCCTGAGCCGATTATCAGTATTTTCATATTATCAATATAACCTTTTTTTAATGATTCATAAAGTCTTTTATAATCTTCGTTGACTAGAGTGAAAAGACATCGTATTATCTATCTAATGAATATTGTGAACACCCAAAGAATATCTACATATTATGATGTGTTTAAATCCATAGATGTCACCTTTTCCAAGGAAATTAACCAAGCAGCCGGTCTTGTTGCCAACCAGATCTTCCTAAAATGCGGCAGTGATTTTTGGCCCTGTGTCATATATTCATCGTCCTTTGAAGGTGCGAAGGTTGTTGTAAGCCTGAAATCCGGCATTTTACAGAAAATGGACAAGGCAAATAATATGGTCTCCCTTAGGTTCTGCTTTAAGGTCTCCGAAAAGGGCAATCCGGTGACATTTTTTGTAAATACCAAAAATATGGGTCATTCTCCCTATAATGGTTCCAGCGATGTGGCAATGTTCACCCTTCGCTTTACCCAGAGACCTCCCGATGACCTGATCGAAATTATGGGACGTATTTTGGATGCAAATGTTAACTCCGCTAAGAGAAAGAACGAAAAAATATTGATGAGTGCAGATGTCTTAAGAAGGCTGAATATTGTGTCCAGGGAGACTGCTGTTTTTATTCAGAATGTTCCGCGGAACTGCATTTTAAGGGAGCTTTCATTCTCCGGAGCTAAAATTATTATGATGGGAGTTGCCAAATTCCTTGTTGATAAAAAAGCTTCTATAAGGCTGGATTTTGAGGATCCGAGGGAAAGTATCCTTATAGAAGGGAATATGGAGAGCTCCGAAATGGTGGAAGGCCGTAAGGATCTTATCGTGATTAACATGGTCTTTAATGAATCCACCCTTCCCATGGCATATAAGCTAAGATTAAATGATTATCTTTCCCTTATAAAAACGGGAAATACCGCAACAGAAAAAACAGAGGAAGAGGGCGAAAAAAAGAGTGAAAAAAAGAGTACGGATACAAATCCACAAAACAATCCATAAACTCTTTTGCCCGGTAAAAAGTTGAGTAAAAAAGCATCCATAATTTTTCTTGAATTACCTCCTTCGCTTAAAAAGAATCCGGGGCTCTTTGGGCTTAACCAAGCTGATTATGAAAACACAGGTTTTAGGATTGATCAGGAAATACTTTTACCTGTTGAACTTGTGAATGACGAAGGGAATTCTGATGCAGTCTCTCTGACAGGGGAGATGATCACCCGCGAAATGCTTCTTACAGGAATGTTAAGGGTTATTTCTTCCACTGCCGGCTTGAATCTATTATCATCAGAAAACAGACCTAAAAAAATAAAAAGCGGGGATATACTAAAAGAGCCATTTTCCGCCGTCCCGCCTGAATGGATAGAATATTACAGACATTTGATCTTTGCTGTAAAGCCAGATATTTTCCATGAGTTTTCCGGAGCGGTAATAGTGAAGACCGCAAACGAAGAATGGGACATGGCTCTGGAAATTAACGAAGTTCTGGAAGGACTCTTTCCCCGTTCTCCCGGAGTCCTTTTAAATAAGGCCCTCATCCTTGGCAATAAGGCACTTGCACGGGAAGAGAATTTCCGCAAGGCAAATTCCCGTGAGGCAAATTCCCGTGAGGCGAATTCCCGTAAGGCGAGTTCCCATATGGCGGGTGCGCGTGATGCCGGGGATAATGTGACTGCCCTTGCGCTCTTAGCTTACGAAACAGTTCTCTCCATGGAGCCGGTTTTGCCGGATGCTTATTTTAACGCCGGTTACTTCTTTTTAGGCATTCATGATTTTGAAAGGGCAAAGGAATGTTTCTCCAAATATATTTCTCTGGGGAAGGTAGAAGGGGAGGATCCTACGGAGCTTTTTCTTGCTCCCTCCCTTCCCGCTGAGAAAATTCTTGAGGCAGAAAAAATAGTCCGCGATATCAGCGGTCAGGGGCTGGATGATATTAGTTTCCGTGAGGCTTACAATTTGATCAATCAGGGGAAGGATAGTGAAGGCCTTGATAAAATCCGGGTGTTTATAGAAAAACATCCCAAGGTAAGGAACGGCTGGTTCATACTTGGCTGGGCCCTCCGCAAACTTGGCCGCTACGATGATGCACTTGAGGCCTTTAAAAAGGCAATCGAGCTTGGCGGCACTGATACCGACACCCAAAACGAAATTGCCATCTGTTATATGGAGCTTGGGGATTTAAAATCGGCACAAAAAAATCTGGAAGCAGCCCTCAGGAAGGATCCGGAAAGCATAAAGATAATTTCCAATCTCGGAGTAATCGCCCTAAAAAACGGCAAAAAGGAAGAAGCCGAAGCTTTTTTCCGCACCGTGCTTGAGCTAGACCCCGGCGATCCTCTGGCATTGCATTATCTTAGCCTGTAATATATTATTTATTTTATGGGATTATCCAAAAGAACTAAGAAGATAGTCTTTATTCCGCTTGGAATTATAGTTTTTCTTGTCCTGCTCTGGATGGGTCTTGCCTTTATCGGAAGGGTTGGGACTGCTTCTATGATTCCCGGTTCTGCGGATCTTCGTTTAACCATTCATAATCCTATCAGCTTTATTGACGGGCTTCTCTCTCATGAATCCCTAAGGGAAATTCCTTCGGTGCCGGAATTGGCGGCCGCCTCTCCCATCATTGATGCATTAAGTGATAATCCACTTTTGCAAAATACCTTTGTAAGAATGGCCTTGAGCGGAACCCTTGAGGTATCATTAACGCTCCGCAATCAGGAGACGCCGGATATTTTGGCAGTTTTAGACATGGGTTTCCTGTCTCCCCTATTGCGTGTTTTGCCTTTTGTCTCCCGTTTCATTAATGTTCCGGATCTTTACTATGTGCAATCTTCAAGCGGCTCTTATTTTGAATACCGCATGAATGGCATAACATTCTATATAGGCCATTATAGAAATTTACTTTTTATTACTAACAGTTCTTCACTCTTTGCCGGCCGCTCGAATCCTCCATCAAATACTGGAAGCTACAATAATATTAACCCTTCATCCTACGATGCGGCCTTTATATTTTCTGCGGATCTCTTAAGTAATCTGCTTGCAGATCAGAATGATGAAATGGCGGCTCTTATTGGCAATTTAAATTTTAATTCCCCTGTGGAAGCTGGTCTTTCCGTATACACAAGGAAACTGGAATTCTATCTGGCTGCAAGTTTATCTTCCGCCAATGCAGATTTACAGAGACTCCTTGAACAAAGGGCAAATGTGCCCGATATAATGGAACGTTTCCCTGCCAGTTCCCAATATGTTACGGTTCTTTCCGCCGGAACATTGAATGAGCTTCTGGATGCGGCAATTGTCTTTTCCGGCCCTGATCTCTCTGATGCCATAATCCAGGCGGACTCTATGTCACGCAGCTTTTTAAGAATGTCGCTCGATGAACTGCTCTTCTCCTGGTCCGGCAATGAGTTTGCCGTTTTTGGGATGGAGGGAAGACCGCATCCTGTTTATGCCGTACAGATTAATGACGAGCGCAAGAGACAGGAGGTTTTTGACAGAGCCTTTCGCTCGCTTGTGTTAAGCGAAAATGTACGTTTGAATCTGGACGGAACAAGGATCCCGCAGATAGAAATTCCTTCCTTTATTCAAAGCCTTCTTAGAATATGGGGCATAAGCCTGCCTTCTCCCTATTATAATGTTCACGGAAATTATTTATTGATAAGCGAATCTGCAGAAACGCTGTTAGCCGCCATGCGCTCGATACAGCGAAATGACGTTCTGCCAAGGACTCCAGAATGGCGCTATATATCTGACAGCAGGGCAGCATCGGGAGGCAGTGCAGCTTCCGCTTTCAGTCTTTACTATTCCCTTGATGTTTCCGTTCCCTTCTTTCTTAGAGGAAGTACCGCCATTAGCAGCTTTTTAGGAATTTACCGTCAGGGTCTTGCAAGTGTAAATATAAACAGAGGTTTTGTAAGCCTTTCCCTTAGTTTAATTCCGGGACCCGGCAGCGGAATAATGCTTATAAATTCCATTCCAATAATTACCGCCAATAGACCATCCAACCGTATCTATGGTGATTTTAACGGCAATGCCGGCCGCATTTATATAAGTGCGGGAGATACGGTGCTTTCTGTAGATATGGCCGATTACAGCATTAGGGAGCTAGGCGGCCAGGGGCAGCAATGGATCATCCCCGCACTTGGCATAACAGCCGCAAGTATTGACGGCTCGGCTAATATGCCGGGGACTGCAGGAGCCGGCTCTGCCGGTGCCGCCTCTGCCGGCGCAGGAGCTTCGCCTGCAGAGCTCTATGCATGGGTGGTAAGCGACAGGGGCAGGGTAAACCTTGTGGATAGCTCCATGGAGAGCGTCCGGGGCTTTCCGCTGCTTACAGGACTTAGAATATCCTCTCCCCCTGTAGCTTATAACGGGCTTCTCTACCTTCCCTGCGAAGACGGCAGGCTAAGCTCCGTAGATGCTTCGGGGCAGATTTCTGTCTGGGAAACATCCTTTTTTACGGCTCTAAGATCACCACCCTCTTTTATTGGCATAACGCCAAGGGGTGTTTCCGGCACACAGAGGCAGGACGCTGCCTTAAGGCATTATGCCGCCGCATACCCCAAGGGCTTTTTTGGTGAAATCTGGCTTATGGACGAAGAAGGAAGAGCATTGTCCGGCTGGCCTGCCTCCCTTATTACAGACAGAGAAGGCGAAGAAAACTTCAGCTTCGATTCCGGCCTGGGATTCGGTTCGCCCCATCTTTTTGCGCATAATAGCCGGCTCCATCTTGCATTCGTAAGCCAGGCCGGGGATCTCTTTGTTTTTGATGAATATGCTTCTCCTCTAAGGCCATTTCCACTTGTACTGGACGGTATTTTCTACCAGCAGCCGGTTTTTGACGGAGAATTTCTATGGCTTGTTTCTTCAGATGGAAGATTGTTCAGGGTAGGCCTTGAAGGCGAAATTCTTCAGCATGCAATCCGGGGCTTTTCGGTAATGGAAGAAGGTTTCCTGACAGTCTTTGATTATGACGGCGATGGAGTTCCGGAAATCTTTGTGACAGGAGAGGGTAATGCGCTTCATGGCTTTACCCGTCACTTCCGCTCTCTTGAATCATTCCCTCTTCCCATGTGGGGTCAGCCATACTTCAGTACAAGGGGAACAAGAGCGGAAATTTTTGGCATGGGAATGGACGGCAGGCTCTACCGCTGGCAATTCCGCTGATATTAGTTTCGTTAAAGGATGCACACATGAAATTATTGTTCATTATTCTATCGGTATTAATTTCCGCTTCCTGCACATCAACACAAAGAAGCATAACGGTCGGCAGGATCGTTGTCCCCGAAGATACGCGGCTTTTTGAACTGGAAGAAATGATTGTGCTTATTGAATCAAATGCCATTCCAAATACGCCAATCGCAGAGACTCTAACAGATCCTCCAAGAAATATGATCCGAAACCTTGAAAGGGAAGCTCAGGGAGATCTCTACCTTTCCGGAACCCTTGCTGCATGGTCCGGCAGGATTGCCTTTCTTGAAGGAAGACTCGGCGATGCCTCACGCCTGTACAACCAATCTAATAATTCTGCTCCCGGAAACATTCCTGCAATGATTTTGGGTATACGCCTGTCCGGCAGTGCAGCCAGTCAGCTCCTTGTAATAGAAAGGGAATTGTCCATAACGGCTCAGAACACTCCCGGTTTTGTGGAGCTGCAGACAGAAAGAGGCAGGGTATTGCTGGAAATGGGGCGTTTTGCCGAAGCAACAGCCGCTTTCGATACCGCCTTTTCGCAGGATGAAAGGGGAATATACAGGGAGATTTACCTCCAGCACAGAAATATTGCCTGGGAAATGCGCAATGCAGATACGGCTTCAGATCAAACCATAGGTCTTTTGGGACAGGGCGTAATTACATGGAATGACAGCATCACAATAGCGTTAAACGAAACTCAGCTATTGCGGTTTATAAGCGGCGGAAGGGCATTATCCAACAGCGAGTATTTCTCGCGTCTTCTGGAACGCGGTTTTATTCCCTATACGCAGGATGTAAATGTGATAAACTGGCCTTCCTCAAGGCCGGATCAAAACGAAAATCTGACGCGTGCGGGAGCAGCATGGCTAATCTGGCACCTCTATGCCGAAGCCCGTGCCGACAGATCCATGCTTACAAGGTATTCATCCCGTTTTGCGACAGGCCCAAACCCTCGCAGTCCCATAGCAGACATACCTCCTCTCTCGCCCTTCTTTGATTCAATCCTTGGAAGTGTGGAAACTGAGCTTCTCCATTTAATAGATGGAAGAAATTTTGCACCTGCCGATCTAATACGCGGAGCTGAGCTGCTTTCAATATTAAGACGCATAGACAGGTAGGACATTAGACCATTTTTACAGGCGGATCTATGAATAGAAGATTTATTGTTTTACTTATTTTATTAAGCTGCTTAATAAATTGTTCAACGGAAGTCCCGTCATTTGATATAGACACAATTACTTCTTACCGTCAAATTCCCGGTATAACGGAAGCGGAAATTGCGTCAATAGAAGCGCTAAGATCTTCAAGGTCAACTTTTTCCTATGTGAGCGGATCATCAACAGAATCTTTTATGCTGCCTGATGGTACTTATATGGGGTTTACACCTTCCTTTCTTGAGCTGCTTTCCAATCTTTTTGATATTCCTTTTGAACTTGAAATAGGAAATAACTGGGCATATATTATCAATGGAATTAACGACAGAAGTATTGATTTTACCGGCGAACTAACACCTTCTGCAGAACGGCGCCGGACATATATTATGACCGAGCCCATTGCGCAGCGTTCTCTTGGAGTTTTTACTTATGGGAATTCTGTTGAACTGGAAACTGTAAACAGTCTTAACGGTCTTAGAATAGGTTTTTTAGAAGGCACTTCCACAGCCCAATCCATATTGGATGTCTATCCTAACCTTGTTTTTCAGATTGTTTCCGTTACAGGCGAAATTAGCGAAATAGAAATGCTTCAAAGCGGTATGATTGACGCTTTTATTGATGACGCAGTTATTGCTTATAAATATGCAGATAATGAGATGATCAATTTCCGCGAGCTCTTACCCCTCGTATATTCTCCGGTTTCCATGAGTACCGCAAATCCGGAATTGGCAGCTATTATATCTGTAATAGATAAATACATAGCCGCCGGAGGTATGAACAAACTTTTTGAAATTTACAGAGCAGGCAGAAATGATTATTCCAGATATGTTTTTTACAGATCACTTTCCCCTGGCGAAAGAGAATACTTGGCTAACCTTAATGCAAATGCCATAAAGATTCCTGTTGTTATGGAAACCAGGAATTATCCAATCAGTTTTTTAAATGTTCAGGCTGGCGAGTTTCAGGGAATAGCCTTAGACATTCTTTCAGAAATAACAAAGTTAACAGATATTCAGTTTGAAATTATTAATGATGGAAATGTACCATGGGCGGAGCTGCTTGATTCCCTCCAGACAGGCAGAGCGTCCTTAATTTCCGAATTGTTAATTACAGAAGGCAGAATGGGGCAGTTTTTATGGTCTAATACTCCCTTTATCTATTCGCCTTATGCATTTATCTCTAGAGCAGACTTTCCCTATCTTGAGCTTTACCAAATTGCATGGTTAACAGTAGGTACCATTGAAGGCTCTGCCTATGAAGAAATGTACAGGCATTGGTTCCCCAATAATACAAACCTTAGGCTCTACAATAACAGAGACAATATGCTTGACGCTCTGGAAAACGGCGAAATTGATCTCGTTCTAGCTCTCGAAAATATGCTTCTTTATCAGACAAATTACAGGGAAAAGCCGGGCTTTAAAATAAATTTTTCTTTTGCACTTTCTGCAGGCTCCTATTTTGGCTTTAATGTCAACGAAGAGGCGTTATGTGCCATTGTAAGCAGAGCAATGACTTTTATTGAGACAGACAGGATTGCAAGAGAATGGGTTGGAAGAAGCTATGATTTTTCCATTAAGCTTGCGCATGAACGTTCTTTATTTATTGCAATTGCGGCTATTGTACTTTTAATGGTTCTGGTATTACTGGTCATTATGCTGATAAAAAACAGAAAGAAAAGTAAAACCATTGAAGAACAGGCATCTTCTCTCTCTGCTATCTATAATACAATACCGGCGATGATTTTCTGCAAGGATTTAAATGGTTTATACACTGTTTGTAATAAAAAATTCGAAGATTTTTTTGGAATTAAGGGAATCGATCTTGCCGGTAAAATGCCCTCGGAAATAGGCGGCTTTGATGATGAAACATCACAAGAACATGTGGATATAGATAATAGAGTGTTAAATGAAAATATAACACTTAGCTATGAAGGCTGGTTTGTCTATCCCGATAAATCCAGAAAGCTGATAGAAGTAACAAAGACACCTTTATTCCTTGAAGGCAAAATAACAGGCTTAATAGGCTTTGCATGGGATGTTACAGCAAACAAGCTGATGGAAGAGTATAAATATTCTGATGAGCTGAATAAAACATTGACAAGAATAGCTAAGAGCTCAATGTTTTCCGGCGGAAATATAACAGAAGCTGCCTCTGTTATTGCACAGGAGGGATGTAAAACCTTAAATGTAAACCGTATAGGAATATGGTTCATCTCTGATGATCTGATGACATTAAAAAGCATTGTAAGTTATGATCCAATGCTTAACGAACATGCCGTTCAGGAAGATGTTGATCTTACAAACTATGCTGAATACCGAAACCTGCTTTTAAATGAACGTGCAATTGTTATTGATAATATTTCCCATTCCGATGAACTTAATGATCTAATGCAGGGTTATGATCCTGATATTTGCACTCTCTTTGATACACCAATTCGCATAGGCGATAAATTGAAAGGTGTAATCTGTATTGAACAGAAGTTCTGCGAAGCTTTTCCGGAAAAACGTGAGTGGTCTGCAGAAGAGAGAAGCTTTGCTTCTTCTCTTGCTGATCTTATGGCTGTTACAATGGCGAATAACGAGCGACTTAATATATTGCAGCGAACAGAAAAGATGATGAATAATTTTCCGGGAGTTATGTATCAGTGCCAAAGTAATCATCCTGAATACACTTATATCTTTGTCAGTAAAGGAGCAGAGGAACTTTTTGGATACACCGCAGAAGAATTAACGGGAAATTCTATGCTTAAATTCTTTGACATGGTGCACCCCGAAGATAGAGAAGAGCTGGAAAAAATATACGAAGATTCACTTAAAGTAAGCGGCCCCGTAGAGGCTGAGTTTAGAATTGTTGCAAAAGACGGAACAGAAAAATGGGTCTGGGAACGCAGTCATGTTTCTGAGTTTAACACGGATGGCACTCCGCGTGTATGCGAAGGTTTTTACACAGACGTTACAGAACAGCATCGTCTGGAAGAAATCGAACTGGAAAAAGAAAAAATTGAATCCAGAATTGACACAATCGTCAGCAACCTTCCCGGAATGGTATATCAGCACCTTAACGATTCGCCTAATTATACCATTACATATGCCAGCAATGGCAGCAAGGAACTGGTAGGTTATACTCCGGAAGAGCTTGTTGGCGGCCCCAATAAATTTATGGCTATGGTTCATCCTGATGATTTAGAAGATATTGCAAGTAACGCTGCTATGACGCTCGACCATGGCCTTCCCTGGGAACATGTGTACCGTATAATAATGCCTGATGGTTCAATTAAATGGATAATGGATCGCATGGTTGTAACAGAAATTGGCAATGATATTAGATCCAATATTATTGATGGTTATATGCATGACATTACCGAGCATAAACAGCTTGAAGCTGCACAGCTTACAACTCTTATGCTTGATACATGTCCTATTTGCTGCCAATTATGGAGCAGGAATCTTGAAACTCTGGACTGTAATGAAGCGGCTGTTAGACTATATGGTTTTAAAAACAAACAAGAATATATTGACAGGTTCCTGACTGAGTGTTCTCCTGAATATCAAAGTGACGGACAGCGCTCTGATGAAGCTGCTGTCATTCTGGTAAAAAAAGCTTTCGATGAAGGTTACTGTAACTTTGAGTGGACTCACCGCATTCCGGATGACGGCACAATTTTTCAAGCTGAAATAACCCTTGTCCGCGTAAGTTATATGGACGATTATGTCGTTGCAGGTTATACAAGGGATCTGCGTGAACAAAAACGAATGATGGCCGAAATCAATCAAAGTACAAGAGAGCTTGAATTCCAAAAAGCCACTCTCCAAATTATTATTGACTCTATTCCTGATATTGTTTTTTGTAAAGATTTAAATTTTAGATACTCAATGATAAACATCGCCTGTCTTGATTTTTTGGATGCCGATATGGATAGTAT
>Ga0099364_10014712_pt1 | contig 10382 bp, 8 predicted proteins | sample TergutTh196P3_FD_73070 | JGI IMG/M metagenome (GOLD analysis project Ga0099364, IMG submission 73070) | Microcerotermes parvus P3 segment gut microbial communities from Pointe-Noire, Republic of the Congo - Th196 P3 | ecosystem: Host-associated > Arthropoda: Insects > Digestive system > Gut ...
CTGGAAAATCTTTTTTTTCTAACCAACTATCTGAAACTGGGTCATATTCATAGAAATCGCTATAAAATGTTTCCGAATCCTCAGAAATTGAAAAGCCTGTTCCGATATATCCTTTATTTCCTATGGAAATCCCAACGGCTTGCGATCTCGTTTCGCCAGCAAAATCTGCTTTGCGTGTCCATACATTCGAAATTGGATCGTATTCCCAAAAATCTTGATAATAAACAGTGTGTCCATTAACATAGCATTCGCCTGTTCCAATATATCCTATGTTTTCTATAGAAAAGCCAACGGCTTTTTCTCTACCTTCGCCTGGAAAATCTGCTTTTTGTGTCCAACTATTTGAAACAGGGTCGTATTCCCAAAAATCCATAAAATACAGATAATCAGGCCTTGGTCTTCCCCAGTAATTTACTTGATCATCTTGCATTTCTCTGCCAGTTCCGTAATATCCTTTATTCTCGATAGAAAAACCAACAGCGCCTTCTCTTTCGTAACCCATAAAATCTGCTTTTTTTGTCCACTCGCCACCATCGATCACTAATCCTCTTTGATCCCAGTTTTCAAATAGTTCGCCCTCTGCCGTGCACGCGCAGAGGATGATGATAATACCCATCGGCATAACGTTAAAAAATCGTTTTAAGTTCTTTTTATTCATCGTTTTTTTATATTATTATTAACAATTAAAATCTAAAATTAACATTCAGTCCTGCGCCAGCAATGCCATCCACTCGTCGGACAAATTGATGTTCGTACCCATAATAATTCTCTTGTCTTTCAATATCCCTAACATCTTTATAAAGACTATCAATTATACATTGCAATTTAAGCCCTATTCCGAAATGTTGTGTTATCATATAATTGACGCTAAGCGAAAAAAAACCTACATCATTTCTGCGAAAATCTTTCAAAAAATTAGGGTCTTTACTTTTGAAAGAGTGCGAATCATTCCAACTCCAATAAGTTACACTCCATCCCGCGCTGACAAGGAAGGCTAATCCTTTTTTACTACCAAAACGTAAATACATAGAGGGACCAAAATTTACTAATGATTCGGAATAAATAATTTTGCCGAAATCTATTTCGCAAACTCCCATATTGAAATGTAATCCTGCACCTAACACTGGTCCAACGAAATAAGCAAAATCTGCTCCAAAAACGAGCGGTCCTCCACGTGTTACCTTGCCAAATGGCACCTTTCCAAGGGTACTTTTACCAACATTTGCCGCAACATGCCATCGAAAATATTCTTTTTGGGTTTTTGTTGTCGTATCCGCTCTAATCACGACTATTTCAGCGGCGGAAACGGAAGTCGAAAAACACAACATAGCTATAGCCAATGCAATTATCAATTTTCGCAAATTTATAATACCGAGTCCGCTTTCAAAGCCGGTATCAACTTCCACTGCACTGTTTTTTTAATGGTTTGCTGCTTCCATTGCCGTTTGTCGTTGGTTATCGGCGCCAGTGCCTGCGTTCAGAGCCGCAGCCGCTACATTTGTTTTAAAATACTGATACATAATTACTTTAGTTTAAAAAATTAAAAAATAAAATACACCTCAACCACAAAACAAAAAAGCGCGAAACTCAACTGTCTCCCGCGTCAGTGGTATTTGGCGTAACCTTGTAATCTAGAAACCAAAGCCAAGTTCACGCTACGCACGTGAACATTCGACTTTCTTCTTTGACTACTGTCGTCTAATCGCCAAATTTTCTGACGCAAAGAATAAAAGCAAAATGCATCTGCTTTTCCAATAAATTTCATATCGCCCTCTCTACCACGTGCTTGCATCTCACCCGCGGCAAAAAAATGCTTTATGATTGAAGCCGCAAAGGTAGATATTATTTTTTGAAAAAAAAAGTTTTAGTAAAAAAAAGTTTTTTAGTCTGCATTATTCATAAGCAACGTTTGTAGTGGAACTGCTCACCACTGCGCCAAGCCGCCGAAACGTGATTATGTAAGCGGGCGAGATGCGGTGGAGCGTCTGTCCATGAGAAAGGGAACAATCCGAAAACGAATATTGAAAGACAAAAACTTTATCAATTCGGAAAAAAAATTGCATACATCACATTGAATTCAAAAAAAAGGTGTACCTTTGCGAAAAAATTTTAGTATATGGCACAAAAAGATTTTACCAACAAATTGATATTAGGCGATAACATCGCTGTTTTGCAATCAATACCAGATAAATCAGTTGATTTGATTTATCTTGACCCACCGTTTTTCAGCAATCGAACCTACGAGGTTATTTGGGGCGACGACGGCGAAAAACGCAGTTTTGAAGACCGTCGCTGTTTTGCAATCAATACCAGATAAATCAGTTGATTTGATTTATCTTGACCCACCGTTTTTCAGCAATCGAACCTACGAGGTTATTTGGGGCGACGACGGCGAAAAACGCAGTTTTGAAGACCGTTTTGCAGGCGGAATAGACCACTATATAAGTTGGTTAAAAATCCGTGTGCGACAAATGCACCGCATTTTGAAAGATACGGGCAGCATTTTTCTGAATTGCGATTGGTACGCTAATGCAGAAAAGGCAAGGCGATTTGTTCGATAAAAAACAAGAATAAAAAATGGCAAAATACGATAAATACACCAAAGAGCAGTTACTCGAGGTAATAGAAAAACTCGAAAATCAAAAGAAATTTGGGCTTGTTTGGGAAGAAAAAACCGAAGAGGTGACAGAACAATGCAAAACAAATTTTCCTGTTTTGCAAGAAATTCCTGACCGCGTCATTACGGGCAACGACCCGCAATCCCCTACCCATCTCATTATAGAGGGCGACAATTACCTTTCGCTTTCTGTTCTCAATGTAACGCACAAAGGAAAAATTGATGTGATTTACATTGACCCGCCGTATAACACTGGAAACAAAGATTTCAAATACAACGATAGTTTTGTGGACAAAGAAGATAGTTTTCGCCACAGCAAATGGCTGTCTTTTATGGAAAAACGATTGAAGCTTGCAAAGATTCTTTTGAGTGATAGCGGTGTAATTTTTATTTCGATTGATGATAATGAACAGGCACATTTGAAGTTGTTGTGTGATGAAGTTTTTGGAGAAAATAATTTTATCTCTTTAAATGTTATTGAAACTGCAAATGGAGTATTTGGAACACGTGCTTCACAGACAAAGCGAACTTTTGTAAAAGTAAAAGATTATGTTCTTGTTTATGCAAAATCTAAAATAGAAATTTATAGAGATTTTCAACCTTTATTTATGCCTACAAATGACAGGTTTGATGCTCATTATTCAATTATGTTAGATGAAAATATTAATCGTAAAAGTTTTGTTTCATTTTTGAAAGAGAATGAAGAAACAAAAAAGATTTTTGAAAAATACTCTTTGAAAATTTCGCTTGAAAATGTTTCAAAATTGATGCAAATTGACACCTATTTTAACGACATAATAGTTAATAAATTAGCAAATAAAATTTACCAAGATGTAGATTTTTCTTTAAATATACCTGATGAGATTGACGAACAAATAAAAAATGGGAATGTTGTTAAATTTAAAAATTATTTGATTTTTAGAACAAATGATGGAAATGGAAATATAAGACAATTTTTATCATTTAAAGAATCTTTAAAAATCACAGATGATTATATTCCTGAATATAGGAGAGCGGTTGCAATAGGAGATTTATGGGAAGGTTTTGACAATGATATGAAAAATGTCACAAAAGAAGGAAATGTTAATTTTAGTAATGGAAAGAAACCTGTTAGATTAATCAAACAATTAATAAAATGGAACAATGTAAATAATGCAACTATCCTTGACTTCTTCGCAGGTAGCGGAACAACAGGACACGCAGTTTTGGAACTGAACAAAGAAGACGGCGGAAATCGGCAATTCATTCTTTGCACAAATAACGAAAACGAAATTTGTGAAAAAGTAACCTATCCGAGAATTAAAAAAGTAACCGAAGGTTATGCAAACAAAGCAGCAATTCCCGCAAATATTCGCTACTTCAAAACCGATTTTATAAAACAAAGCGAGGACACAGACGAGAACCGTGTGCGTTTAGCCGAGCGTTGCCACGAACTTTTGCAAATAAAAGAAAGTTGCTACGAAAATCAAGAAACAAGCGTTGAAAATTTGACACTTTGGCGAAGTGCAAACAAATTGTTGGCGGTCATTTTCGACCGTTACGATAAAACTCCTGATGCCGAATATATAAACGCAATCAATCTTGTAAATCAAAAAAATCTTAAAAATCAAGGTTCAGACATTGATGATATTGTTGTTTATCGTTTTTCGATTGACGGCAATTTGGATATGGATATTTCGACTTTGCCAAACGCTCGGCTCGAAGCAATTCCCGAAGAAATTTTAAAAACATTCAACCAAATTTTAAAAACAAAAAAGAAGAAAAAATAATATGGAACTCAAACAATATCAAGAAAACACGGTTGATAATCTTGTAAAGAAATACAACCAACAAAGAGACGGCACAAAAGATAATTTTATCATTTTCAAGTCGCCCACAGGTAGCGGAAAAACCATTATGATGGCAGAGTTTTTGAAACGCATTATCTCAAACAATGATGACGGAAACAGCCTTTTTGTTTGGGTTGCCCCGCGAGATTTGCACAACCAGTCAAAAGCAAAAATCGAAAAATACCTAAAAAACTATCCGTACCGAATTGTCGACAAAACGTCGCTTACAGCCGAACCTTTTTTGCCCAACGACCTTTTCTTTTTCAATTGGGAAAAAGGAATAACAAAAAAAGACGGAGTTTGGAACAATATTTTGGTGAGAGAAAATGAAACAGGCGTAAATTTGCAAGATATTTTCAGAAAAACGCGTGAAGAAAACAGAAGTATTGTGCTGATTGTTGATGAATCACACCAAGGGCTTTATGCAGAGCGAACACAAGAATTTGTGAACGAAATAATAAATCCAAATACCGTTATAATGGTTTCGGCTACGCCAAAACCAGCGCCTGCGAATGCAAATTCGGTAAACACCGTTAAAGTTGATTTTGCCGAAGTTGTAAATTCGGGCTTGATAAAAAAAGACACAATTATCAATGCCGATTTAGAAAATGTAGGTTCCGACACTACCACAGACGCCCTTTTAGAAGCGTGTTTGAAAAAGCAGGCGGAATTGAAAAACTTAAATTCAAAAATTAATCCGCTGATTTTAGTGCAACTTCCAAACGAAAAAGAAACTTTGAGCGATTTGGACAAAACCACAAAAGATTTTGTAGAAAAATATCTTTACGAACAGGAAATTACATACGAAAACGGAAAATTAGCCGTTTGGTTGAGCAACGAAAAGAAAAATTTAGACAAAATTTTGGATTTCGACAACGAGGTTAAAGCGTTGATTTTTAAACAGGCGATTGCTTTGGGTTGGGATTGTCCACGAGCGTCAATTATGGCAATGTTTCGCGAAAACAAAAACGAAAGTTTTCAAATTCAAACTGTTGGTCGAATTTTACGAATGCCCGAAGCCAAACATTACAAAAACGACAAACTAAATTCTGCCTACATTTATACTGCACTCGACCAAATTTCAATCACAGGCGAGAGCGATAGCGAAAAAGGATATTTCAATTTTCACACAATGCGAATTACCGATGTGGCAAAAAACAACAATGTGAAATTGCCGTCTGTTTTTCTCAATCGCACCGAACAGAATGTTCTAACTGCAGAACATTTTAAGCCCATTTTTATTCAAAAATTGTTTCAAGCATTTGAGCTTAACGGCACGGAGATGAGTGATGTTGTAAGGCAAAAAATTGGCGACAAACTTGAAATTTCGGACGAAGAACTAAAACGTGATATTGTAATAAACGAGATAATTAAAAATTTGGAAACTTATGACGGCACAACTTCCGAAGTGGCAAAAATTCAAAAAGATTCGAGCCACGAAGAAATCGAGTACATTTTTGAACAAATAATTCGTAGTTGGTGCTTACCCTACGGAATTGAAAAATCGAAAGCAAAAATCAAAAATTCTTTGTATCAAGTTTTTGAAATGGGCAATTTTTTCCCAAAAGAAATTAAAAAAATTATCGTTTGTTCCAAATCAAATTTTGATTTTATCAATCGAATTGTGCAACTTTCAAAAGACGAATACGCGCCAATCATTCAAAAAGTGGACGAGCAGAAAAGAGAAAAAACTGAAAATATTTTTTCAATTCCTGACAGCGATATTGTGAATGAGGGTTTTACGAAAGAAAACTTTGCAAAATATGCTCTTTCGCCTTGCCACATAAAATACGATTCCGGTTTAGAAGAAGCGTTTGCAAAACATTTAGAGCAATCCGACAAGGTTGTTTGGTGGTATAAAAACGGAGAAGGTTATGGAAAATATTTTGGAATTTTGTACAGCAATTCCGAAAACAAAGAACGAGTTTTTTATCCCGATTTTATTGTTAAAACGACTGAAAAACTTTGGATAATTGACACAAAAGGAGGATTTACAACAAAAGATTCTCTTGACAACGGCAAAGCCGAAGCGCTCGAAAAATGGCTTGTGGACAAGTCCGAAATTGACGGCGGAATAGTGGAGAAAGAAAACAACATTTGGAAAATTTATCGAAAAGAAAACGAATTAAAAAATGCGGTTTCCGAACCACAAGGAATGTATTTTGTTAAAACAATTTTTGAGTTATAAAAATACTACGAAGCCCTTTTGCAATCGCAACAAAAAGACGAAAAAGTGAATTGCCGACCGTTTATTGATTTTATGCTTGATGTAATTGAAAGTTCTATGCCTAACTGTGAATGGTGGTTTATTGCGTGGTTTGCTCATCCATTTTATCCTGAATTGAACCTGAAAAGTTATAACTATTCCAAAAAATGACCTGTTTTTTTACAATAGAAGTTTCAGAAACAAAAAAAACAAAAAAAATAATACTCGTAATATGCACATATGCTGCGCATTAACAAAGCAACCTAAAAAATGTTGAAAACTTTTTTTGGTTATATGGATTTTGTTTTGAATCTTTGCATAGTTGTAATATAATATCACTATGGCATATACAGTAGAAAGAAAAGTCAATGGAAATATTTATCTATACGAAATTGTCTTGAAGAAATCCCATATCTATCTATTTAATCAAAAGGTATTGTGCCAAGCCTTTGGGCTTTTTCGAGAATAGCGCGACACGAAGCCATCTCTTCGTCGGAAAATCTCATTGTTCCCCGCCTCTTTTCGTTTGCCTTCGCTTCCTTTATAAACCGGCGGGCTGCAGCGCCCTCTAATACCGGTACACTTCTAATTGGCATTGCCATAACTGTTTATTTTATATGATTAAAATTCAGGTTAAAATTCAAGCGACAAAGGTAGATGAAAAAAATCAATTTACCAAATTTTAGTGATTTTTTTTTAGTCGTTAGTCGTTAGTCGTTAGCCATCCAAGTCCTCACTGTCCTCACCGTCCTCAAAAAAACTAAAAACTCCTTGAGGGGATTGCGGGTTGATCCTGAAACAAGTTCAGGACGCAATGACGCTGGCTACCGACTACCGACTACCTAACTTGCGCTACCACGCTGTACACTTTTGTAGTAACGCCGTCTTCCGCTGTTACCGTATAGGTTACTGCTTTGCCGTCAGAAAAATCCTGCTGCGTTCCAGAAGCGGGAACTACGTTGGAGCCGGGGTGTCTTAACACGATTACAGGCGCCAACGAGCCTGCCTGATTAGATTTTGCTGCCGAAACATGATCGGACTTGGGCATTATCAGAATGGGGCTGGCAACTGTGCCTGCGCCGCTGCCAATATCCCACGCGTTGCCAAGAACGGTGAACGCCTCTATTTCACAGATGTTACTCTTTGACTCCTTCTTTTTGCATGATGCAAAAGTTATTATCGCCATTAATAAAGCGAATGCTACGAAAAAATTACTGCTATTTGTCATGTTATTTTTAGTTTTTAGTCGGTAGTCTTTAGTCGGTAGCCATTTGCTAAAGACTACCGACTATCAACTATCAACTTGATTTATTAATTTTTCATTATCAATTATCAATTATTAATTACTACTCTAACTACATTTTCACCATTGCGGATGATATACAGTCCAATTGTGCCGGGCAGGTCTATATCTACTTCATCGTTGCTGATGTGGTTGTTATAGACTGTTGTGCCGCTGGCGTTGAATATCATTAGCGGTTGGGTGGCGTCTATGCCGGTTATGTGCAATAAGCCGTTGCGCTGCCATGCATTTAGCGGGCTGTCGGCGCCGCTAATGGTGGTCAGGCTGTGGATATACGTTATACCGTCAAACGATACCGTTACCGTTGTTGCTGCGGTTACTTCGATTTGCTGTACAGACGCGGCATGCCACGTCTCTACAACGGCGCCGTTAAGCGTCCATTGACGTACTATGAAGTCGGCGTTTCTGGGCGTGGCAGTGAAGATAACCGTTTTGCCGTCTTCTACCTCGTCGCCGCTTTCGATTGCCTCGCCGTCAACGGTTGCGGTTATGGAGCCGCCGCTGCCAGCTACGCTGAAAACAACGGGATACGTTGCTTTAGGCTGCGTTGACGCTTCAGAGACCGTCAATACCCCATTCTTATACTCTATCTCATAGTTTGCGCCTGCGTAGCCGCCGGTTATTACTATCGGATAGGCGCCGGGTGCGCTCATATCAGCCGTTGGGCTGCTTAAGGCGGGCGCGGTGGTTACTGCGTCTGCGCCTGCAAGTCCGGCGGCGGTGTAGGTAAACGTGGGCAGGGCGTCGTCAACGGTGGCAGACTTGTTGTCGGCTGTGAGCGTGAGCGCTTTTTTAGCCACTGTGAGCGTATAGTTTGCAGAAGCCGACAGATGCGTGTCACACTCGGCTACCGTTGCCGTGATTACAGCCTCGCCTGCGCCGATGATTGTAACCTCGCCGGTGGCAGCGTTTACGGTGGCTACGGCGGCGTTGTCGCTTGCATAGGTTAATGCGCCTGTGCCTGATTTGCCTGTGGCAGCAAAAGTGAAGGGCGTATCGCCGTAGGTTTTGCTCTGGGTGACGGAGGCAAACGTTATAGTCTGCGGTTGAAGTGCGACGACCGTTACCTTGCGCTCTACTGCGATTGACGGAACGGTCAGCCATGGCGCATCAAGATATGTTATCGTGCCGGTGAAATCGGTAGAATTGCCCGCAACGGTGCGGTTTAACGTCTCGCTGCCCCATGCGATTGTATAGCCTACGGTTACGCCCTCTACCGTGATATTGCCTGAAACAGGAAGTACCGATGCGCCCAAATCGGCGGCTGTGACGGCTGTGGCTGACGATATTAATACCGTTGTTGCTGAAAAAACGGGATTGACTGCCGAAGACGCCGTTATCTCAACCTCCACTGCATCAGTAGCGACGCTGCCGCCTGAAATATTGTCATTGCCAACGAGCGCGCCGGTGAACGTGTAGGTTGCGCCTTGCGCGTTGAAAGCATCCGATGTAGTCCATTCAACAGACATGGTTGACGTTACGCCCGCATCGGTCTCTACTTCTACTGTAGCAGGCAAAAAGGCTTCGGCAAGAGCCGCAGCGTCAGTTGCATTTCGCGCTTCGGAAGCCGTTTTTTGTACATCTTCGACAATGGTCGTGATGGCTATTACGGTTGCCTGCGTTATCGCAAAGTTTACAGGTGACAATGTTACCCGATAATTGTCTCCCGAATAGTCCTCGTCAATTGTAATGGCATACAATCCAACGTTTTCGCCCGATGCGCGAGTCAATGTCACGTTTTCACTAACCCAGCCCGGAGGCGATGCAGGGTCGGTAGTGTACGTTAATTCTGGGTCGTCTTCGCCATATATTTTAGACAGATTGTCATCGGGGATAATCGTTACCTTATGGAAAACCGTTATGCCCAAGTCGCCGATAATGCCAGAATTAGCGCCGTTAGAGTACTCAATACCGTCCGACGTCCATATTGCCTTGCCGGAAGGCAACGAAAACAAGTCATCGCTTGAAAGGGCTTCGTAATCGGTATTGCCTTGCGTATTAGCCCATGCTATCACAACTGCGTCGTTTTGCGCTTCGTACTCGTCGAAAGTGAAACTCGTGTCATCGCTGCCTATAACATCGCTTATGCCTGTTCCGTATGCAAACAGAACGGCTTCTTCGCTTACGGTAAAGTTACCTGCATTGGGGATTACTTGCTGATATACAGCATATCCGGTTGTGGCTCTTACCACGCCGCCGGTAATGTTAACCGTGCCTGTGGCTGCCTGATTATGTATTGCTCTGCCGCCGGTTGCGCTAACCGTGCCGCCAAACACACTGACCGCGCCTGTTGAAGCGTTATTAATCGCAATGCCTGTGGTTGCGCTAACCGTGCCTTCATCAACTAATACAAAGCCTGTACCTGCGTTATAAACTGCGATGCCCTCGCCGTTTTGGGTAATAGCGCCAAAGACTGTGAACGTACCC
>Ga0099364_10014713_pt1 | contig 10382 bp, 9 predicted proteins | sample TergutTh196P3_FD_73070 | JGI IMG/M metagenome (GOLD analysis project Ga0099364, IMG submission 73070) | Microcerotermes parvus P3 segment gut microbial communities from Pointe-Noire, Republic of the Congo - Th196 P3 | ecosystem: Host-associated > Arthropoda: Insects > Digestive system > Gut ...
TCATTTCATAAAAAACACCGTAGAAAATCCTGGCGCCAAGGATAAGACCCAATATGCTCCAGACAAAAAGGCCGGAAACATCGTCTTCTGATATCGGAAAATTGCGTTCCTTTACCTGTCGTTTGAAAAGCAAATACGCAATCGTAAAAGCTACAATATACATAAGCCCGTACCAGCGCAGGGGCAGCCCTGGAATTATTTCCGGTTTAAGCCAGTTAGGGAAATTTATCGCTAACAACATGGACTATTCTTCCTCCATTATGGTTTATAACCCATTGTCATGGCCCTGGAAAGTTTATTTTTAAGGAAATTATTTTCCTTCCTGATCTTTGCAAGTTCAATTTGCTGGGATTTTACTGTTTCAACCAGGTCTCCCTGAGACAATGCGCCTGAATGAAGAAGGTCCTCGATGTAATCCATTTTATTGCTGAAATCAATTTCCGCTTCTATTTCCGCTTCCTGGAAACTGTTTTCAATTTGAGAGGCATCCAGTATGCTTCCTCCGTCGTCAGAGCTGAGTATCTTGTCGGCGATACGGTAAATTGCCTGTGAAAGCACCGAAGCCGGTTTATAAAGCACTATGGGCAGACGGGATGAAAGGGCTGTATCCTGAAAAGAATCCCGGGAAATTACTCCCAGATGTTCAATTTTAAGATCAAGGTATTCTTCGCAGGAGCGCCGGATCTTCATGGCCACATCCGCGTCTTTGGGATCGTCTATAAAATTCATTATAAGGCGGGGATTAAACCTGGTAATTGAATCCATGAATTTTTTATGTGATACAGGATCGATTTTTTCAATTTCCGGCAGCATTTTTGGAATATAAAGTTTTTGCGGACCCGATCCTTCCTTGCGCGCCTGTTCCAGATATGCCCTGGCATTTGTGCCTTTTTGGAAAACCGTATTCATTAAACGGAAAACCGTATTCTTAATGAAAACATAGGCGTTTAATACCGCGGTTACAACAGGGGCGGAAACAACAATGCCCTGGCTTGACAGCAGGAAAAAGTCGAGGATTGACTGATGTGTTCCTGCTCCAAGATCCAGGATAAGCACATCAGCTTCGTCCTTTAATGACAAAAGCCTTCTTACAAGGGCCTTGAGCTGGGAAGCCTTTAGATTTGCGGTTCCGGGAATTTCCGTGTCCCCGGGAATAAAGCGGAGGCCCCTTATATCAGTATCTGCAATTACATCATCAAAACTGGCCCTCATATTATTAAGCCAAACCCCTATGCCTTTTTTGGGGGAATGATGTCCCAGCACCAGATGCAGGTTGGAAGCTCCTAAATCCAAATCCGCCAGAACCACCCTTTGTCCTGCCTGGGCAAAAGCCACGCCCAGGTTTGCGGCGATAAGCGATTTCCCAACTCCTCCCTTTCCGCTGGCTATCGGAATTATACGCACTATGCTCCTCCGTTTTTCTTTAATAACCAGGCTCCGAATATCGACAGCACATCCAAAAGGCTGATTAAAATGGCGGCCATAAAAATTTTTATGACCTGAATTATTTCTTCCCTTTCCATTATAACAGTATTAGATGGTACAGTAATAAATGGATTCAAAAAAACTGCCCACAGAAAAAATAATACCACAGCAATGGTTTTCCCTGCTATATATAATGGAATATGATTTTTATGTTCCAAAGGCCTTAAAAGAATAAAAAAACTGATCAAAGGAAACATGGCATTGGAACTTATATAAACCAAGTTAGGAAAAAAATTTTCCATATTATCTGCCCTAATTTGCGTAATAATTGCAAAAGACAGGGCAATAAACAATAAGCGAAGAAGATCAACAGAAAAAAGCAAGATACGCAGTATTTTATTGACCATGGCGAAAATTTAGGCCTTAATGGAATTATAATCAAGAGGTTGGCAGCATACATAGCCAAACATAAAAATAATTGATAGTATAAATTATCCTGCAAATATCCAACTGTATAACCAAGGAGTTAATCATGAACAAAAACCCTGTTGCCGCTTACCTTTCTTCTGTGTCTCCTGATAAAGTGGATAACAGTTTTCTTGCGTATCTTTGTAATCTTTCTCAAACAGCAGCTGTCTCGCCGGAAATTGCCGCTTCCATTGTAAATGAACTGGAAAGCCAGCGGAAACGGGTCAAGCTCATTGCCAGTGAAAATTATTGTTCCATAGCTGTTCAACTGGCCATGGGAAATCTCTTGACAGATAAATATGCCGAAGGCATGCCGGGCCGGCGCTTTTATGCAGGCACAGAAAATGTCGATGCTGTGGAGGCTTTTGCCGCAGACGAAGCCTGCAGGCTTTTTGGAGCGGAATACGCCAATGTCCAGCCCCACAGCGGGGCAGATGCCAATATTCTGGCTTTTTGGGCTATTCTAACAACCAGGATAGAGATTCCCTTTATGGCGAAATTGAGCGATCCGGGCAAGGTCGATACAAACCTTTACAACTTAAATGATGCCCAGTGGAAGGAACTAAAGGTTGAACTGGGAAATCAACGGCTTCTGGGACTGGACTACTATTCCGGCGGTCATTTGACCCATGGTTATCGTTACAATCTTTCTTCCCGGATGTTTGATGTTCATACTTATACTGTTTCCAAAGAAACCGGTGTTCTTGATTATGATCAAATAGAAACGCAGGCAAAAAAAGTAAAGCCCCTTATACTTCTTGCCGGTTTCTCTGCATATCCCAGGAAGATTAATTTCCGGCGCATGCGGGAGATCGCGGACTCGGTTGGCGCAGTGTTTATGGTAGACATGGCGCATTTTGCCGGCCTTGTGGCAGGCAAGGTTTTTACAGGCGATTACGATCCGGTGGCTCATGCGCAGGTAGTTACCACTACTACCCACAAAACCCTCCGGGGACCTCGCGCCGGCCTTGTTCTTTCTACAAAGGAATTCAGTGACAGTCTGGATAAGGGCTGCCCTCTTGTTATGGGCGGGCCTTTGCCCCATATCATTGCCGCAAAAGCAGTGGCTTTTAAGGAAGCGGCCCGGCCGGAATTCCGGCAGTACGCGGCAAAAATTGTAGAGAATTGCCAGGCTCTTGCCGCATCATGCCGGAAAAACGGTATGGAAATATTAACCGGCGGAACCGACAACCACTTGTTCCTTGCAAATGTAAGCAGCCTTGGCCTTAATGGCCGCCAGGCGGAAAGCGCGCTTTTTGACTGCAATATAACCCTAAACAGAAATGCCTTGCCCTTTGATCCCAATGGTCCCTGGTATACATCAGGGCTGCGCATAGGCACTGCGGCAACAACCACGCTGGGCATGGGAGCCCCGGAGATGGCGGAATTGGGTGAAATCATTGCCGGGATTCTCAAAAACACAAAAGCAGCGCCCAATCCCAAAGACCCCGCAAAAATAAGCAAGACAAAATATATAATAGAAGATAATGCGCGAAGCGAGGCTTTAATCAGGGTAGAAAAATTACTTTCGCGCTTTCCGGTTTATCCGGAACTGGATCTTAAACTATTAAGAGAATTCTTTGGGGCTTAAAATAAAAACAAGATTACTACCATGGATTACTTGGGATTTAATGCGTACGAAAAATCAATAAACCGTAAAGGCTCTGCCCTTGTTTTTATGATAAAGGACGAAGAAGGAGACGCGCTTATAGTGCAGGGGAAAAATCCCGGTTTTAAGGGCGCCAAACTGCCGCGCAAAAGGATAAGAGCGCCGCTTAATCATTATAACGCAAAAGTTTTGAGAAAGGTTTTTCCTTTTACCGCTCCCAGTCAGGTTCTGGGTGAAGACCGAAGTTTTGGCGTGGGCGATCGTCTTGGAATAGCGTCTGTTGGGCATATCAGGATTTTTGAGAGATACGACGCCTATCCCGTACTTGCCCAGCAATCAATACGGGAGCTGCACCTAACAAACCGGACTTACGAAGATGTTCTTGATGCTGCAAGTTTTGCGGTTTTTAGGGAAGGGTTCAAAAAGAAATGGGGCGCGGACGGCGATCATCTAAAAACAGCCGCCCATATAAAATACGCTTTGTCCCTTGGCTTTACAATGATAACCCTTGACTGCTCTGAACATATCAAAACCAATATAACAGAAGAAAACGCTCCTCCTTTGCCTTTAGGCTGTGCGGAAAAATACCTTAACAGGACGTTTGACATTGGCGAGAAACAAGTTTTAAGTTTTACAGAAGCTGAATTAAAAAAAATCGCCGCCACATACGGCGAAGCCATTTATTTTGCCTATGAAATTTATACCAGGGTTATTAAAAACGCAAAGACTCCGGCTGACTTTGAAATCTCCATTGACGAAACCACTTTCCCAACTTCTCCGCTTGAACATTATTTTATTGCAAGGGAGCTTATTGACGCAGGCGTAGAGTTTGTAACCATTGCGCCCAGGTTCTGCGGAGAGTTTCAGAAAGGAATTGATTATATAGGCAGCTTAAGTCAATTTGAAAACGAAATAAAAATCCATGCGATGATTGCAAGGCATTTTGATTATAAGCTAAGCATACATTCAGGATCAGACAAGTTTTCTGTTTTCCCATTAATAGGAAAGGAAACAAAGGGAGTTTTTCATGTAAAAACCGCTGGAACAAACTGGCTGGAAGCCATAAGGGTTGTTGCAATGGAGAACCCCGGCCTTTACAAAGAAATCCACAGATACGCGCTCCAGGCGTTTGGTGAAGCCGCGAAATACTACAATATAAAGGCGGACATAAAAAAAATCCCGAATATCAACAAACTGAATGATAAACAGCTTCCGGCGCTTCTTAACAATGACGACTGCCGCCAAATGATACATATCAGCTATGGATTTATTCTTTCAAGAAAAAATGAGGATGGAACATTTACATTCAGGGACAGGCTTTATAAATTATGGAGGGAAAAAGAAGAGGCCTACTCCAAAGCATTATCAAAGCATATTGGCCGGCACCTTGAACTTTTAAGAGTAAGAAGATAATCGGCTTGTTCGGCAGCCCGATTGCATATTATTTCCTAAAAAAGCGGGAGCTGCGCGGCTTCTTTTGATTTCTGTGATAAATCATCTGCAAAGTCCGCTGTGTGCATGAATTTGAACAATTCATCCCTGTCGCAGACAATTTTATGCGCCCCGGAGGTCTCGTGGAAAATTTTCATCAGCTTGCTGCTATTGGGGCTTGGGAGTTCATAACCAAGCCCGTATTTCTTCTGATACTTTTCTTTAAGCCCGGGAAAATGAACATCAAGTTTTTTGTAATAATATTCACGGTCTCCTTCGCGCAGGGTCATGCCCATGCCAAAACATAAAATACCGTATACTTTTGCTTCAATGCAGTAATTCAGAATACCCCGAAGATTTTCTTCAGTATCATTTATAAAAGGAAGTATGGGACAAAGCCATACAATCGCGGGTATGTTATTTTCCTTAAGGATTTTAAGCGCCTCAAAACGTTCCCGCGTGCCTGATACATTGGGTTCAACAATCCTGCATAGGTTTTCATCATAAGTGGTCAGTGTTATCTGTACAATGCATTTTGCTTTTTGATTTATTTTTTTTAACAGTTCCAAATCCCGCAGTATCAGATTTGATTTTGTTTGAATGGCAAGGCCAAACCCGTGTTTTTCAATTATTTCAAGGCAGGCTCTTGTAATGGCAAGGCTTTCCGGAATGGGTATATAGGGATCGCTCATTGCGCCCGTACCTATCATGCATTTTTGACGCTTGCGCCTTAATCTTTCTTCCAGCAGGGCCGGGGCATTGATCTTGATTTCAACGTCCTCAAAATCGTGCTTCATATCATAGCACTTGCTTCGTGAATCGCAGTAAATGCATCCGTGGATGCAGCCCCGGCAAAGATTCATGCCGTTCGCTGCCGAGAGAATACCCTTTACTTCCTTAAAATGCATTGGTTTTTCCGTATAGCGGACGTTTTTTTTGCCCAGAAGAAGACTTGAACCCTCCACCCCTGCGCTCCTGCTTCAGGGTTCCGGGGCCGCCTCGGGCGCTGCCGCGTGCATCCATGCACGCTTTTCCTCCCGTAGGTCGGCGCGCCCTCGGAAGTTCTCGTCTTCTTCTGCTATGAGATAAAAAAAGAATCGCCCGTTTTACGAGCAATTCTTTTTTTTTGCCCAGAAGAAGACTTGAACTTCCATGCCTTTTACAGCACTGGTACCTGAAACCAGCGTGTCTACCAATTCCACCATCTGGGCTTGTTGGAAAAATTAACATATTTCCTTTAATGAGTCAATTAAGCTTAATCTAACAAAATAACTGTTAAAACTTATTGAGTTATTTTTTTTTATTTAATATAATTCTTAATTACCTTAACAAGGAGAAAAGCCGAAAATGGCATTACATACGTTCAAGCGGGGATTAAAGTTAAAGTCCGGAAAAAGTGCGACAAAAGACAGGATCGCAGAGCATGTGCCAGTACCAAAACAGGTGGTTATTCCCATTAACCAGCATTTTGGGGCGCCAAACAAGTGTATAGTAAATCCCGGGGATATGGTCAAACGGGGACAAAAGATTGCCGAAGGAGCAGCGCCCGGCCCCATGACCGTGCCGGTTCACGCTTCCATAGCCGGAGTGGTAAAAAAAATCGAGCCGCGGCTCATATCCAATAATACAGAAAGCCTTTGTGTAATAATCGAAGGAACGGCAACTGAATACAGCGCGGAAGATGAAGATTATCTGCCTCCGCTTGACCCCTTTACCTGCTCAAAAGAAGAAGCTCTCCAGCGCATACGGGATGCGGGAATTATCGGCATGGGAGGCGCGGGCTTTCCAACCCATATAAAGTTTAATCCGCCGCCAAACAAGACCATAGACCTGATAATTGCCAATAGCGCTGAATGTGAACCCTACCTTACTACTGATGAAGCTGTAATGATCAAAAAGCCGGAAGTCTTAATCCACGGCCTTTGTATAGTGATGAAAATAACAGGAGTAAAAAAGGCCATAATCGGCCTTGAGGACAATAACAGCAAACTTGTTCCCCTTTTACAAAAAGAAATAGATAATGCCGGCTCTGCCGGAGAAATTTCCATAGGCCTTTGTAAAAGCCTTTACCCCCAGGGCGGGGAAAAAATGCTGATAAAAGCCCTTACAGGCAGGGAAGTGCCTTCCGGCGGGCTTCCCCTGGATGCCGGCTGCATAGTCTCCAATGCAAGAACCCTTGTTATCATTGCCGAGGCTTTTACCCTTGGAAAACCTTTAATAGACCGCGTTCTTACAGTTTCTGGCGGCGCATGCGGAAAGCCAAAAAACATACGCGCGCCCGTAGGCACTATTCTAAGCGAGCTGCCTCCGGATTTCCTTGACATAGATTATTCTGCCATTAAAAAAATTATTTACGGCGGCCCCATGATGGGTTTTGCCCTTCCTTCACTCTCTGTTCCAATTCAAAAAAACACTTCCGGAATTCTTCTTCTTTCTGAAAAAGAAGTCTTTGTTCATGAAGAAGAGGCGTGCATACGCTGTGCAAGATGCATCAGAAACTGCGCCTGCCGTTTGAGTCCTGTGGTTATGAACAATGCCCTGATCGCAGGCGACTATGACGAGGCCGTGGCAGCAGGACTTTTGGATTGTGTTGAATGCGGGACCTGTTCGTATGTGTGTCCCAGCCGCATTAAGTTAGTTCAGCGCTTCCGTGAAGGCAAACAAAAACGGCGCTTAAAGGAGAAATCCTGATGTCAGATATAAAGTCAGATACTAAAACAGCAGAGTTTATACCCTTATTGGGTTCATCTCCACATATTGTTTCTCCGGTAAATACCCGTATGATTATGGCTTCTGTGCTTATTGCGCTGGCTCCGTCTGTTATTTCCGGAATCATTTTTTTTGGCATTCCTGCCCTTCTTACCATTGCGGTTTCCATAGCTGCCGCAAGCCTGGGAGAATTCCTTTTTAGAAAAATTACAAAACAGGCTCCCAGAAACAAAGACCTCTCCGCAGTGATAACAGGCCTTATTCTTGCCCTCTGCCTGCCGCCTGCTACACCCTTATGGATGACAGCATTAGGCGCAATTTTTGCGATTGTAGTAGCCAAGGAATTTTTTGGAGGGCTTGGAGCCAATGTCTTTAACCCGGCGCTTGTTGGCCGCGCTTTTCTTTTAATGAGTTTTCCCGCTGCCCTGACTACCTGGACACAGCCTCAAACCATTGCCCGCGCCGCCGACGCTGTGAGCGCCGCTGGAGCAGGCGCCGCCGATGCAGTAAGCGCCGCCACTCCCCTGGCTGTGGTAAAGGCAGGAGAAACCCTTAATGCGCTTGGCAGCAGTTATTCAGAAATAATTCAAACGCTGTTTTTTGGCTCTTATGCAGGAACAATAGGAGAAACCTCCAGCCTGGCAATTTTGATTGGCTTTGTATTTCTGCTGCTTATAAAGGCTGTGGACTGGCGCACTCCCATATCCATGCTTGCTTTGATTGCAATTCTTTCGTTTGCCCTTGGGCGCGATCCATTGGTTGCGGTTCTTGGCGGCGGCGCTTTATTTGGCGCGGTTTTTATGGCTACAGATTATGTTACAACGCCTTTAACCGGAAAAGGAAAAATCATTTTCGGCTGCGGCGCCGGGATCATAACTGTTCTGATACGCCAATGGGGTCTTTATCCCGAAGGAGTGATGTTCAGCATACTTATAATGAACGCGGTTACGCCTTTCCTGAACCGCCTGCTGCCCAAAAAATACGGGTATGTAAAACCAGTCAAGCCAAAGGGAGGAACGCAATGAAAGAGAAAAAAAGTTTTCTTGCAATGGCAAAGCTGGGCGTAATCCTTGCGCTTTATGCTTCGGCTGCCTGTGTTGGGCTTGCCTTTGTGTATGCCGGAACTGTTGAAAAAATCGCGGAAAACCAACAGAGAGACCTTGATAATGCGTTAAGGGAACTGTTTCCGGAAGCTGACAGCTTTAATCCCATTGAAGGTATTTCCAGCACAAACCCGGCAGTTATAATAGAAGGTAACAGCGCTTATGAAGTAATACAAAATAATAACGTCATAGGGCTTGCTTTGAGAACTTCCAGAAGCAGTTATTCAGGCCCCATCAAACTCCTTGTCGGAGTTGGCGCAGACAATACCATAAAGGGAATCAAGGTTCTTGAAAATACAGATACTCCGGGGCTTGGCGCAAATGCCGGCAAGCCGCAGTTTTACAGTCAATTTGCAGGCAAACCTGTAAATGATCCCTTTGTGCCCAGGCAGGATATTGACGCCATTACCGCCGCCACCATCACTACAACTGCTGTCAGTGACTCTGTTAAGGCAGCAGGCATTGCTGCCATGGCCTGGTTTGCAAACACAAGGGGTAGCAGATGAAAAAGTTTTTCAAAATTTTTGCCAATGGTATTTTTAATGAAAACCCGCTTCTTGTCCTGATGATAGGTCTTTGTTCTTCGCTGGCCGTAACAACCGAGGTTATGAATGGAATAGGCATGGGACTTTCCATGACCTTTGTTCTGCTTATGTCTGAACTTGTAATCAGCATATTCAGAAAACTTATTCCTAATTCAATACGCATACCGATATTTATTATTGTTGTCGCAGCCTTTACCACGGTTGTTGATTATGTGCTTAAAGCCTATGCGCCTGACCTTTCAGCTAACATGGGAATATTCATACCTTTAATCGTTGTTAACTGTATTATCATGGGACGTGTGGAAGGCTTTGCATACAAATCGCGTGTTTCAGAAGTTATCCCCGATGCCCTGGGCATGGGTCTGGGATTTACATGGGTACTTACAGGAATTGCATTCGTAAGGGAAGTTCTGGGAAGCGGAACCATTCTGGGCTTTTCTGTTTTTCCGGCAGGCTTCCAGCCAGTTATCTTTTTTGTACTGCCTCCGGGGGGCTTTTTTGTTTTTGCTTTTTTTATATCGCTTAACCTTTATATAAAATCTCATCTTAAACAGGCAGCCGCTGTTGACTGCGAAGGATGCAAAGCCAACAAAGCCCCGTCCCACGGATGCATGGTTACCCATTGCGGAATACCGGAGGGGAACCTCGGCTCTGCCGAGCCTCGGCGGCAGGTTCTGGAGCATAAGGAAGATCAGGCATGAACTTATTCAGAATATTTTTGGCAGCCTTTTTAATAGACAATATTGTGTTAATGCGCTTTCTTGCGCTCTGTCCCTTTATAGGGATGAGTTCTGATGAGGATAAATCAATCGGCATGGGCCTTGCAGTAACATTTGTAACGGTGCTTGCAACCTGCGTTACCTATCCCATATACAGATTCATACTTGAACCTTTGGGACTGGTATTCCTGCAGATTCTGGTATTTATCCTTGTTATTGCCTCTCTTGTTCAGTTGGTGGAATTCTATCTAAAAAAAATGGTCCCGGCGCTGTTTAAGTCAATGGGTATTTATCTTGCGCTTATTACGACTAACTGTGCAATCCTGGCTGTAACATTCGATGTAATTAACAAAGATTTTTACCTTATAGAAGC
>Ga0099364_10014714_pt1 | contig 10381 bp, 6 predicted proteins | sample TergutTh196P3_FD_73070 | JGI IMG/M metagenome (GOLD analysis project Ga0099364, IMG submission 73070) | Microcerotermes parvus P3 segment gut microbial communities from Pointe-Noire, Republic of the Congo - Th196 P3 | ecosystem: Host-associated > Arthropoda: Insects > Digestive system > Gut ...
AGTAGCCGGATAATTCTTTTGCAAATAATTAACATGGTTAGCCATCGCCGCAAGTTCGCTTAACGGCTCTCCAAGCCCAAGCAACGCACCGAGTTGCACAGCCCGCATCCCTGCCTCACAAGCCCGCGAAAGCCCGTTTATCCGCCAGTCGTAATCTTTTTTGTCGCCAAACGGGTGATATTTCGCATAAAGTTCCCTGTCGTAGGTTTCCTGATACATGGTAACGCTGTCGACACCGGCTTCGTTGATTAATGTTTTATATTGGTCTGTTTTTAGAGGATAAACTTCAATGCCTACCGCCGAAAAATATTGCGAAATTATCTTTAGCGCATCCTTGAGGTATTCAAATGTGGTGATTTGCGGGGCCTCGCCGGTCAAAACGAGTATTTGCCGCAGGCCGGTAGCAGCGATTCTTTCGCACTCGCGGTGTATTTCGTTTTCGTTAAGTTGCCTTCGTTTTATATTGTTGTTTCTCTGAAATGAGCAATATACACATCCGTTAGTGCAGTAATTGGAGATATACAGGGGGGTAAAAAGTTTAACGGTATTACCGAAATATTGCCGAGTAATTCTCTGTGCCGTCTTCGCTAAGTCTTCGATGCTCGTCGAATTATCGTTAAGAATCCTCAATATTTTGTCGCCGACGTTCATGTTTGTTTGCCTCCGTCAAGTTTCTATCCAAAAAACCTATTTTTTTTCTTCCCGTAGCGCGCGGGAAACTTTCCGAGCACTCTGCTAAAGCCCCGTAGCCCACGGGAAACTTTCCGAGCACTCTGCTAAAGCCCCGTAGCCTACGGGAAACTTTCCGAGCACTCTGCTAAAGCCCCGTAGCCTACGGGAAACTTTCCGAGCACTTTGCTAAGGCCCCGTAGCGTGCGGGGAACTTTCCAAGTGCTTTGCTACTTTACCCCAAGTTTCGCCGAATGGACGACAGCCGTCCCCCGAACGCCGGCTTTTGTCTCCACAACTACCAAATACGTGCCGTTAGCGACCTTTCTGCCTGCGGCATTGCGCAAATCCCAAGTTGTTTTAGGAGAATCAAAAATGACGTTATTGACGGCATCGTATATAATCACCCGCGTTATTTCCCCGTCGGCAACGCTAATTCGCACTTCGTCGGAACTCGGGTTTTGGGAAAATATTATGCCGCGACGCTTATTGCTTGCGATTTGATTACGGACTGAAGTCGGCTCTTCTGTCGGCTCATCTATGGGATTATCTATTGGCCCGTCTATAGGCCCGTCTATGGGATTATCTATCGGATTATCTATCGGCTCATCTATCGGAGCGTCACAAGTTACGCCACGTTTCCAAGGAGGAGTAGAGCATATCCACCAATCCTGCAGCCACCAATCGTTAGTATTGTCCGGCCAAATGCGTTCGTAATCTTCCCAGCGACGCCAAGTATCGGATTTATTCTCCGCCCTTTGATTGACTCTCGGCCACATGCCTGAAACAAAAAATTCCGGTGTAACTTTCTTCATATAAAAGAGTTCGCGAACCGTAACAACTTCAAAACCTCTTGCTTTAAGCGCAGGCAGAAGAATGTCTAAGGAAGCGACGGTTCCGGGTCTGTCGCCGCCGCAGTCGTGTAAGAGGATTATACCGCCGTCTAAAATGTCATCGCTACGGTCCAAAATTCCGTCTGCTATTGCTTGAGGATTGTTTTGTTTATTAAAGTCCTGCGGATCGATACCGGTATCAATAAACACTATATTAAGTTCGCGGTCGAGCCCTGCCAAAACGTCTGTGCCGTTATTAAAAATCTTTGCTTCCCATTCAAGAAACGGAGCACGGAAAGACCACGGCCAGTAACCCGTTGCATCAAAGATAGCCTGAGAAGTTTTTTGCAGATTTTCGCGGGCAATATCAACAGATGTTATTATCGGCGTTTCGCCGCCAACGAATATTCCAAAACTCGGGTGATCCCACGAGTGGCTGTCCACATCGTGGCCTTCGGCAACCGTCCGTTGTAAAATTGGTATTGTTTGCTCACTGATTTTTTGCCCTTGTACATAAAACGTAGCATTGGCGCCGTGTAGTTTTAACTTATCCAGGACCTGCGGTGTATAAGTGACATTAGGTCCGTCATCGAAGGTAATGGCGACATATTTTCTTCCGCTGGGAATATCCGCCGGATTCCTCCGTCCGCTTTGAGCAAAAGCAATGCTCACAATGTTCATTACACAAAAAACAGAAATGAACAAGAACTTGTCGAATTTAATATTAAGTTTCATAAGCCATCCTCCTCTTTTTTTATAAATATACAATTCGCCACAAACAAAAGAGGCGCATTTCTGCGCCCCTCTCGTTAGAATCTATATTACCGTTTAACCCCCATCTTAGCCGAATGTGTTCCGGTCCTCGTCTCCACCACCACCAGATACGTGCCGTTTGCGACATATCTGCCGGCAGCATTTGTAAGATTCCAGACAGGTTTATCACCACTATGAACAACATTCCCCAGCACATCATAAACCACAACCTTCGTCACACCGGCCAAGACAACTTCCATCTCGTCACTAACTACCGTTTGTTTCAAGATAGCGGACGACCGAGGGCGGTCGCCCCTACGGGTGTCGCGAACCGAAGACGGTGGGTCGTATTTCGTTGCCGTTACCGTTAGCGTGCCGTTTGCGGTTTGCTCGTCACCTAAGCCTTTGTTTAGCGTTACCGTGAAAACATACTCGCCGTTCGTACCGCTTGTGTTCGCCTCCGTTCCCGCAACAGCAGCGTCAAAAGATTCGTTGTTGATAACCGCCGCAACACCGGTGGAACTTATCGCCGCATTTACAAGATCCAAAACATGTGCCCGTGCCGCATCTTGCGTGTTTATATCCGCTTGCAAAACTGCCGCAACGGTCAAAGCGTCAACTATCCCTTTCGCCGCCGATATGTCTTGATTATCGGCTTCCGTTTGCAACTCCGTTATCTGTCTGTTTATCTCCGTCATCAAGTCATCAAGCAAATCCTTCTCTTCCGACAACAAGGTTTGTGCGTCTTCGCTAAGGGCATCGTACGCATCTTGCGCTTCATCTACAGCAGGCTTGTCGGATATTGCAACATCATCAACCGTCTTCGCAAGGATATCCGCATGGTCATCTCGGAACTTATCCGCCAATAGATAAGCCGGAACCGACATCCCCACGCTATCCAACAACGCTATCGCTTCTGCCGTACTCATATCCGCACCGTCTTTGTTGTCTGCCGCGCCGTCTTCTACTATTGCGCCATTAACCAACATACCTGCCCACGCTTGGTTGTTCTCAAGTTTGCCGCCATAACCATTAACCACCCGACCGAAAAAATCCCGCCCACTATTAACACTCCCAAGAAGCGCAACGTTACCGCTGACAGTTCCGCCATTATCTCCCACCACACCGCTGACATGAAAACCAGTACCGCTGACACTTCCCGTAACAACGCAATTATCAACTGTGCCGTTGTGGTTAAATCCCGCAACAGCGCCGACGTGCATACCCCCAACAATATCCACATCCTCCAACAACACGCCGCTTACTGTTCCGCCGTTGTAGACATATCCGAACAGCCCGACATAATTAGTCGGACGATTAATCCTCAACCCCTTAATGACATACCCGCCGTCATTGGTAAGGCTTCCGGTGAGTCGATCGTCATAAGTCCCAATCGGCAACCACCCATCCTCGCCGTACTCCTCATCAATGAACACCGACAAATCAATATCATCTTCCAAACGATAATACAGACCTAAGCCTTCTCGGATATTGTCTAAGCCCGCGGCGTCTATGATGGCTATCGGATAATCCTGACTGCCGTCGCCTTTGAGATAAATTGGGGCATCCATTCCAACACTATCGAGAAGTCTTATCGCGGCGGCGGTGGATATATCCGCGCCGTCTAAGTCGTCGTCCAACGGCTCTTTGGGTTCATCGTCAATGGTAACCGTCATCCCGCTCCACGCGAGGTTGTTGGTAAGTCTGCCATTGTTGTAACCAAACACCCGACCGACATCATTCGCGCCGCTGACACTCCCAAGTAGCGCAACATTACCGCTGACGGTTCCAGTATTATGTCCCACCACGCCGCCGATCCTACTATTACCGCCGATAGTTCCCGTAACAACGCAATTATTAACCGTGCCGAAGTTAACTCCCGCAACAGCGCCGACATATCTCTGTCCCACAATATTCACATCCTCCAACAACAAACCGCTCAACTTTCCGGTGCCGCCGACCGCTCCGAACAGTCCGACCATTTCAGTACTCGAACGATTAATTCGCAACCCCCGAATGACATATCCGTCGGGATTGGTAAGGCTTCCTCTGAAGGGCTCGGTATTATTCTCCCCAATCGGAACCCACCCCCGACCGCCCGTCTCATTCGCCGTGATGAACCCCGACAAATCAATCTCCGCCGACAAGACATAATGCTTATCCAAGCCGGTGCGGATGCCGTCTAAGTCTTCGGCGGTGTAGATGAGGAATGGGTAGTCCTCGCTGCCGTTTCGCATATATGCGGGGATCATCATTCCCAAATCTTCGAGAAGTTCGCGGGCTTGGGCGGTTGTCATATCCACACCGTCGTTGGATATTCCATCAGTGCTTATAACGGTGTTGCCATTAACCAACATATCGCTCCACGCGCGGTTGTTCCCAAAATTGCCGGCGGTACCAACCACCCGACCGCCAAGTACCCCGCCTCCACTAACACTCCTAATTAGCGCAGTATTACCGCTGACAGTTCTGTTAATATCATGTCCCACCACGCCGCCGACACCACTATTACCGCCGACGACAGTTCCCGTAACAACGCAATTATTAACTGTGCCATTGTTCCATCCCACAACAGCGCCGACATAAAAACTACCCACAATACTCACATTCTCCAACAATATGCCGCTCACCTTTCCGCCGGTGCCGACAAATCCGAACAGTCCGACATAATTAGTGCTCGGACGATTAATCCGCAACCCCCGAATAACATGTCCGTCGGGATTGGTAAGGCTTCCATTGAAGGGATTGGTATAACCCCCAATCGGTTCCCACCCCGCGCCGCCGTTCCAATAATCGCCGTCTGGGTCTCCTGTATCGAACGACAAATCAATATCATTCATCAAGACATAATCCGCAGTGCGATCATCCCTGATTTTGTGTAAATCCTCAGCGGTGCGAATTTCAACCGTCTGCGCCGCCGCCATACCTACAGCAATCAGCGTTGCCGCCAAAACCCTAATCAACTTTTTAACCAAAAAGCCCTCCTTATTAAGACCGTTTAGCCTAACAAAACACATCCCCGACTTCGGGAAGATACTTTTACACCCATGAAACAAAGTTCCCAGACTTGGGAAGTTATGTTTACACCCATGAAACAATGTTCCCGGACTTGGGAAGTTATGTTTACACCCATGAAACAAAGTTCCCGGACTTGGGAAGTTATGTTTACACCCATGAAACAAAGTTCCCAGACTTGGGAAGTTATGTTTATACCCTTGGAAGTAAGTTCCGCGGTTTTTTTTGGCCGTTTTTGTGTTAAATGTTGCACCCGTATTGTGTTTCATGCTGAATATGCTCCTTACAGTTAAGTTTTGGAAACAAAATAATATCTGTTAAAGATAAAAAACAAAAAATAATACAAAATTTATTGTAACTCCTTTTGTGTAAATAATATATTCCGTTCGTAAATAATTCTAATAAAGGGGTAAGATGAAACCGACATTGGCAATAACTATGGGCGATCCGGCAGGGGTTGGCGCGGAGATAATTCTTAAGGCGTTTTCGCATAAGGATTTTTTGCAAAAATATAAATGCTTGGTTGTCGGCGAAAAATCCGTTTTGGATTTCTATAAAAATCTTCTTAAAATAGATACGCCGGAATTTGAAATTATCGATCTCGACGTGGTAAAAAACGATTTTGAATACGGGAAAGTTTCCAAAAAATGCGGTGAGGCGGCGTTTAGATATATTGAAAAGGCAATAGATTTAGCCAAAAACGGCGAGGTCGATGCGGTAATTACCTGCCCGATCAACAAAGAAGCCCTGCATCTGGCCGGCCACAATTACCCCGGACATACCGAAATCTTTGCGCAAAAATGCGGTGTCAAAAACTATACGATGTTGTTTAAGGTAGAAAACGTTTGCGTGGTTCATTGCACAACACACTGCTCGCTTCGTCAGGCAATCGATTTGATTTCGACCCAAAAAGTTAAGGAGAATATCCTGCTTTTGAATAAGGCATTGAAGACCTTTGGGGTAAGGAGTCACGGAGACGACGGTTGTCACGATTGCCACGGAGACGACGGTTGCCACGGAGACAACGCTCGTCACGGAGGCGACGATCGCCACGGAGACGACGCTCGTCCGAGGATTGCGGTTGCGGGATTAAATCCGCATGCAGGTGAAAACGGACTTTTCGGCGACGAGGAGATTAGGCACATAATTCCAGCGATAGAATGGGCGAAACAAAATGGGATAGACGCATCCGGGCCGTTTCCGCCGGACACGGTTTTTGCTTCGGCGTTCAAGGGGAATTATGACGGTGTGGTGGCAATGATTCACGACCATGGGTTTGTGGCGTTGAAGTCCCGTGATTTTGAGGCGGGAGTGAATATAACGGTTGGTTTGCCGATAATTCGCACATCCGTCGGACACGGAACGGCGTTTGATATTGCGGGGAAGAATCTTGCAAGTGAGAAAAGTCTGCTTGCCGCCGTTGATATTGCGTGGAAGACGGCGCGAGACGGAAAAAAGCATTAAATACAGTTTTCCCCGCTTTAATCTGTGGGAATATTAGTATTTTTAAGGGGAATGGTTTAAGAAAATGACTTGCTAACTTTTTTCTTCTATATCATTTAGGTCAAATTTATCAAAATAATTCAAATTGCGTTGCTTGATAGTTCTGGCTCTGCCACGGGCTCGTTTAGATAAGAACTCTTCATACGATTTTACTGCGTAATGATTTATACGAATCACGTCTTGTTTAGGCTCACGATCACGGAAGAATTTCTTTATCGGCAAGCCATGTGAATCAACTACGCAACTTGATATTCTCGCTACTTCGTGACAGCCTGTAACCGAAAAAATACGGCGTGGATCAATTATGCTTTTAACATGTCTATTTAAAGTATGATCAGGAACAGAATGACACTTAAATCTTTCCATTACACCGCCATCCTCCTTAGTCTTTGCCCCACTGCTACCATAGATTAGCCAATTAATCTCTACTGCCGCAAAATCTTCAAATCGCCTCAAAAAATCCGGAATAGTCTTGTCTTTTATCGGAACTATAAATTCATCCAAATCTATAATTGCTATCCAGCGAGTATCTAACCTATGCCTATCAAGACTATCATCATACGCAGCTAATTGCCGCTTCTTGCCCGGCCAAAAAACATATTCCACAAGTCCGGATTCAATATATGGCGCAAGAATTTTTTTTGTGTTGTCAGAACTTTCGTTGTCGTATATGTAAAACTTCTCCACTCCTGCCTTTTTATGCCACTCTATCCATTCTTGAAAATACGGCCCCTCGTTTTTTGCTATTGCGCAAACGGCTAAATAATAATACGGTAATGTTGCTTTCTCCCGTCGCAACTTTATCAAAAGTTTTATAGCAGAAATCAAACCGTAGCGTAAAATCCCACGCCATCTATTTCTTGTCATTTTGTGGGGGATAAATGCTGCCAAAAATTCCGCGATAGTCTTATTCATAGTGTTTTACCACTTATTTGTTTATTAGGTAATTTCAAATAATCGCCACAAATCTTATTCCATTGCGGCGGTTCAAATCTGTTAATTCCATTGCGTGGCGTAAATGTCAATTCGCCGAAGAAAATACTAGTAGTATTCACAACATAAAAATCTACACGGACAAATATTGCATCTTTTGATAATATTTTACTCAAAGAGATTAAGTCCTCTAGTTTTTCGGGCTTTGGTAGAAGAAAAGCATGTTTTTTTTTCTTCTTATTGGTAGTAAACGGCAAAACATTCCAGTCTAAATCAAAATAAGTTATTTTAGTGCTACCTTCAAACCTGTCGGAATAGACACCAATATATTTTGGTTTTCCATTAAAGCAAAAAATCTTATAATCACTAATTTTTTCACCGGAAGCATTAGAAATATATTTTTCTATAATAATTTGAGGGGGTATATCTTTATATTGCCATTGTCTGCCGGGATGTCCGAAGTAATAATTTTTTCTTAGTGCTTTTTTTATCTTTTTTCGGGCACTTTTGATGTCAAAATATTTTTTATTTTCACAAATAATCACGCTACCGCAATCATGATTGCATTTTATTACGAATTGGTCGGGTAATTCATCGAAATTTATATCATCAAATTTTTTTCCTGCCCACAATAACGGTATTAAATATTCTTCTCCTATTTTTCGGGCAACATATTCTCGAACCGCATATTTATCTGCCAGCATAGTGTATAAAGGATTTCTATCGTATAATTTTATCCATTGAATTTTCTGACTAAAATTCTTCGGATTTTTCAAGTCAAGCAGTTCTCCGGTTTTAATCAAAAACCTGGCTCTTAAAAGAATATCGTCAGGTATAATTCTGCCCAACAAAGTACATTCAAGCATTACTATAATAAATGATAACGGATAGATGGTAAATTTTACTAATGTCGATAAAAACATAAAAATTTCCTTTCTATATCTCAAAACCGGACTTCCGAGGCAAGATGGTTTCAAAAGCATTTTTAATATTTTCCATAACCTGCCCGTAATTGCGAATATGAACATTATCGTTTATGCAAACGAGTTTGTAAGACTGATTTTTTATCGCCTCAGCTGCCTGTTTCGGTTTTATGATAAGCGGAAACATTTTCGTGTCGCGGTATGTATTGTACGGCTCAAAATTCCCCTTACAGATTTGCCAAGTGCGAAAAAGTTCCGGAGTAAGATCCGTTACAGAGCGAAAGCGGTTAGCCGATGCGGTCGTCAGTTCTTTTTCGGCGACTGCCCACAATTCCTTAAACGTGGTTTTCAAAAAAGGCTGTGCGTTATGCGGTGTTCGCAAGGTAACAAATTTGGAATAGGGCTTTAGGATATGGTTCCAACGCGCCTTAAACCCATAATCTTTATAAAACCATTTATGACCGAAACGGCTCATCACCTCTTTTTTATCGAAATGTTTGTTAATGATTTTCATATTGTTTTTAATTCTTTTATACCACTGAGAAAAGCCGAAATGGTAGCGAAAAGCGGCAATGTCGCAAGGCAAACCGTTTTTGAAAAACCTTTCTTGCTCCACTTCGTTTATAATAAAGAAATCATCGTTGAAATAAACGAAATGCTCGGTTATATCGGGGATTTTATGCAAATAGCGTTCAATAACGGCAGAATTAAAACAGGGTAAAAACTGTTTGGGGATATAATCTTCGTGGTTTACAAGATTAATTTTCGGATGATTAATATTAAGCCAGTCGGGAATTTGTCCGCAGGTAACAAAATGGATTTTATGCACCCAAGGCGCAAAGTTTTCCACCCCGCGAAACCAATACTTCAAAAAGCCGTAATCGCGAAAACGCGCCTCCGAATATTCGTTTTTGGAGTTATCAATCTTGGGCGCATATTCGGCAAAATCACTTTTCCATTTCGGGTCGTTCATATCAACCCATGAATTACAAAATCTATGTTCATAAAATTTCTCAGAATGAATTAATTGCATAAATCTAACGTTCGTTAGAATTATACACGGAAAATACGTTATGTCCTCAGGTAGAATGTAAGGTTTGTTATAAATTTAACACAAAATTAATTGTATAAAAGAAACGAAAGTTTCGGGATCCTCCCGATGTGTTCATGCCGGTAATCTGCAAAGGTTTTTTGTTTTCCTGTTTGTATTACGGAGATGTTAAGGTTTCTCCTTCTTCCCTTTGTTTCAATAGAATTTATCTTTTTATTTTGATGCTTATTGTACCGCTCATGCCGTCTCTTACGGAGAGTTCGGTGTTGTCGAAGACTGCTTCGGCCGGAAAGCCGCCCGTCTGTGGGTCGCTTCCCCAGGAAACGTTCAGAACTTCTCCCGTTAGTCGGCTGTCGGCTGCGGGGACGTTTAAGACGGCTGCTGCGCCTTTCTGTATTTGAACGACTTCCGTCTCACTTAGCGATACCTTCACTTTGAGTTTGCTTATATCAACGACGGAAAAAAGCGGCTGGCCGACGAAAATATAGTTTCCTTGCTCAACGGCAGCATCAATGTTTGTGACGGTTCCGTCGAAAGGGGCAACGGTTCGGCTGTCTTCAAAGGCTTTCTGTGCGGAGGCCAAGACGCTTTGCGCAGCGAAATATACCATTTGGCTTCGCATGTGTTCGGCTCTGGAAATGGCATTTGAATTGTCGAAGAGGCGTTTGTTGGCTTGGTAGTTGAGTTCGGCTTCGTCGAGA
>Ga0099364_10014715_pt1 | contig 10381 bp, 9 predicted proteins | sample TergutTh196P3_FD_73070 | JGI IMG/M metagenome (GOLD analysis project Ga0099364, IMG submission 73070) | Microcerotermes parvus P3 segment gut microbial communities from Pointe-Noire, Republic of the Congo - Th196 P3 | ecosystem: Host-associated > Arthropoda: Insects > Digestive system > Gut ...
TTAGCTCCAAATGTTATCACAAAAAACCCGACAATTCCTGCAACAAACGGAAACCATAACAGTTCAAAATTCACATCTAAAAGTCCACTTCTCCCATGAATAAAAATAGCCAGAAACATTAAGCCTGTCCAAACGATCAATAAAATAAGTTCTTTGAATTGTTTTCGGTAAATCCACCACAATCCCAAGTATGCTGCCATTCCGAAAGGAATCACCAATGTGCTGATGGCGACAGATGAAAAATAGCCTAAAAATGAAAATTGATGAACACCTTCAAGCACATCGACGAAAACATTGGGCGAAACTCGAAAAAAACTAAAACAAAGGAAGCAAACAAAAGCCCAATTAAACAGTTTTTGAAATTCCGAATATCTTTCAATTGCCAGACCACAGTGGAACGCCATGCCAAACGTAACCACAAACATCAAGGGCGTATGCACCGCTCCGAAAAATGTTTGGTTGATGCCCAAAAGCAAAAGCAGCAAAAAAATTCCCGAAGTTTTTTGTTTGAAAACATAGTTTGCGATCCAAAAAATGCCATACATAAAAATCATCGGACTTGCTGAAAAGACCATACTTATAAGAGATATGGAGCAATTGCTTTTGATGGCTAAAACGGTTAGGATATTTTGAAACCAATTCCACGAAAACCACGTCGAACTTGCCAAAATATCGGGGTTGTTTATCAAATTAAACAATACCATTGCCGACTCGCCAAAGGTACTTCGCAATTCGTGAAACCACACCGAAAGCCCAATAGCAGCGAGGAATCCGAGATGTGATAAAAATTCTGTTCCAAAATTTACATTTCGCAAGTTGTAATTCATAATTTTTTTGTAACTTTGCATATTCAAAACTAATACGATTTACAAAGTTACAAAAAAAAATTGACATGGAACTAATTTTTGCTACAAATAATTTGCACAAATTGCATGAGGTTCGAGAAAAATTAAAATCTTGTGGGGACGAATTGTCTACGCCAATCCGAATCATCAGCCTTTCGGAAATCGGTTTTCACAATGATATTCCTGAGACGGGTACTACGTTACAGGAAAATGCGTTGATCAAAGCACAAACCATTTTTGATTTCTACAATCAAAATTGTTTTGCCGATGATACCGGTTTGGAAATTGAGGCGTTAAACGGTGAACCGAGTGTGTATTCCGCTCGCTATGCCGGCGAACATTGTTCGTTCGATGACAATATCAATTTGGTTTTATCCAAAATGCAGGGGAAAACCAATCGCAAAGCGTGTTTCAAAACCGTTATTGCTTTAATTTTGAATGGAAACACGCATTATTTCGAAGGTCGTGTTGATGGCGAAATCATCACCGAAAAACACGGCGTAGAGGGGTTTGGTTACGACCCGATTTTCCGTCCCGACGGATACAGTCAAACCTTTGCGGAGCTTGCGTTAGAGGAAAAAAATCAGATTAGTCATCGAGGACGTGCTATGGATCAATTGGTTGCATTTTTACACCGTTTGCATTCTGCACAATCTGGTGTATAGCCCGTTTTTCAGCAATAATTCGGCATGTGTTCCTGTTTCAATGATTTTGCCTTGATCCATAACCACAATTTGGTTGGCATGTTGAATAGTGCTCAAACGATGTGCAATCGCAATAGTAGTGTGAGTTTTGGACAATTCGGACATGGCTTCTTGCACTAATTTTTCGGACTCTGTATCCAATGCCGATGTGGCTTCGTCCAAAATCAATATCGGAGCATGTTTGAGAATTGCTCGTGCGATGCTTAATCGCTGACGTTGTCCGCCGGAGAGTTTCATGCCACTGTCGCCAATTACCGTGTCGTAGCCGTTTTCGGTTTCCATAATAAATTCATGGGCATGAGCGACTTTCGCTGCTGCAATCAATTCGTCTTGTGAAACATCTTTTCGTCCGAAAGTAATGTTGTTGGCGATGGTATCATTGAACAAAATCGTATCCTGTGAAACGTAGGCGGACAGTGAGCGGAGGTCGTTGATGGCTATATCACGAATATCGATTCCGTCAATTAAAATTTGTCCGTCCGTACAATCGTAAAACCGTCCCAAAAGGTCGGCAACAGTGGTTTTCCCGGCACCGGATGGACCAACAATCGCATAGGATTTGGTTTTTTCAAAGGTGAGTGAAATGCTGTGCAAAACAGTTTTGTTCATATCCGCAAACGCAGTGTCGGCATCATCTTCCAACGAATCATAGTGAAACGAAACATTTTGAAAAACGATATGTTCATCGAACGTTTGTTTGCGAATGGCGTTCGGTTTCTCGACTATTTTTTCATCGGCATACAAAATCATCTTGATTCGGCGAACCGAAACCTTACCTTTTTTCAACGTAAAAAATGCTGTAGAAACGTTTTTTGCCGGAGATAAAATTTGTGTCAAAAACAATAGAAATGTCAGTAAAATTTCAGGAGACATTGAGTGATGTCCACTGAGGATTAACCATCCGCCGAATATCAGAATGCTCATAATAGCAAGGGTTCCCAAAAATTCACTCATCGGAGAAGCCAAGTCAATTCGCCGTGCCGTTGCATTTGCCAATTTGTAAAAAGATGTATTTTTTTGTTGGAATTTTTTCCAAAAATACGTTTCTGCTTGATAGCCTTTGATGGCTTTTTGTCCGCCGAGCGTCTCTTCCGTTTGAACGAGCAGTTGCCCTAAATCTCCTTGCATTTGTGTTGCAGAACGTTTGAGTTTTCGCGAGAAAGAACTAATGCCGAACGTGACCAACGGCAACAAAAAAAATGTAAATATCGCCAATTGATAATTCAGAAAAAACAGTCCCGCCAACATCATTACAACTAACACAAAATCAACTAAAACCTGCTCGGTTTGCCCCAAAATATCGCGGTCAACATTTTGAATATCTAAGGTTGCCCGCGTGAGTAAATCGCCTTTTTGTTGTTTGGAAAAAAACGACAAGGGCAGTATTAACAACTTGTTATACACATCTCTACGAATATCACGAGTTACGCCGTTTTTGACGGGAACAAAGGTGTATAACGCCAAATACCCGAACAAATTTTTCAACACATAAAGCAAGCCAATCGCAGTTACCACAAGGATTAGCGTTTTTTGTTGACCGTATACCAGCATGAATTGGGATAGTTCATATTTCAAAAAATCGAGTATTAATTCCGATGAAAATCCTGTAACTTGAGGCTTTTCCATCACAGCGTCCACTTGTCCGAACAAAATGCTCAGAAACGGCACAATTCCGAACAGCAGAGCCATATTGAAAACAACCGACAACACCCGCAGCAGAACGTTTGTTGCGATAATGCCAACAAATGGCGAAAGATAGCGGTAGAAAAAACTTCGTTTAAACATTGGTTTTTTTCTGTAATAATCCTCTGATTGTGTGTAATTTCATTAGTGCCTCAACGGGTGTGAGGATATCGATATTGGTGTTCAAAATATCGTTTTTGATTTCTTCCAACAGCGGGTCGTCCAATTGGATAAAAGATAATTGAAAGTCCTGAGGAGGTGGGGTATTCCCGCCGTTTACCGGTGTTTGGTGCGATTTTTCCAACCATTTCAAAAGGTCTTCCGCACGAGTCAACACTCGTTGTGGCATACCCGCCATTCGTGCAACATGGATTCCGAAACTGTGAGCTGTTCCGCCTCGCATCAATTTCCGCAGAAATATCACCCGATTGTCGACATCTTTTACGGTAACGTGGAAATTTTTGATACGAGGGTATTGTTCTGCCATCTCGTTCAATTCGTGATAATGTGTGGCAAACAAAACCTTCGCTTTCGCAGGCTGCTCGTGCAAATACTCGGTGATTGCCCAAGCGATGGAAATGCCGTCGTAGGTTGAAGTTCCGCGTCCGATTTCGTCCAACAAAATCAAACTTCGATTCGAGATATTGTTCAAAATACTTGCGGTTTCGTTCATTTCCACCATGAATGTGGATTCTCCGGACGAAATGTTGTCACTTGCTCCTACCCGTGTAAACACGCGGTCTACCAAGCCTATCTCGGCAGATTCGGCAGGCACAAAACAACCCATTTGTGCCATCAAAACAATGAGTGCGGTTTGTCGCAAAAGTGCAGATTTTCCGGACATATTCGGACCGGTAACGATGATGATTTGTTGCGAAAGATCGTCCAAAAATATATCGTTCGAAATGTACTTCTCCCCAATAGGGAGCTGCGTTTCAATAACCGGGTGTCGTCCCTCTTTGATGTTTAATTCAAACCCTTCGTTGAGTTTGGGTCGTGTGTATTGGTTGGTTTTCGAAACTTGTGCAAAAGAGAGCAAACAGTCCAATTGTGCCAACAGTTGTGCGTTATATTGAATCGGTTTGATATGTTCGCTAACCGCCAAAATTAATTCATTAAAAAGTCTGGTTTCCAATTCCAAAATCCGTTCTTCGGCGTTCAAAATTTTCTGCTCATAAACTTTGAGTTCTTCCGTGATGTATCGCTCGCCATTGGTCAGGGTTTGCTTGCGAGTCCACGAACTCGGCACTTTATGTTGTTGTGCTTTGCTAACTTCCAAGTAGTATCCAAACACGTTGTTAAACGCAACTTTCAAATTTGGGATACCGGTATTTTCAATTTCTCGCTGTTGAAGTTTGACTAAGAAATCCTTGCCGGAATACGCAATATCGCGAAGTTCGTCCAATTCGGCATTCACGTTTTTATTGATGACATATCCTTTGTTGATGGCTATCGGAGCATCGTCTGAAAGAATCTGTTCAATTTTATTGCGAATGGATTTGCATAAATCCAAATGTTCGACAATGGATTCTAACGCAGTAGCAGACTGCGTTTCGCACAATTTTTTCAGGTCTTCGATTTCAAACAGCGAGCGTTTGATTTGCACCATTTCTCGCGGCATGATTTTGCCGATTGCCACTTTCGAAATCAAACGTTCCAAATCTCCGATACGTTTGATAATTTGGCGAAGGTTTTCTGTAAATTCGGCATTATTTATCAGATATTCAACCACATTCAGACGTTCCTCAATGGGTTGTTGATCGCATAAGGGCAACACCATCCAACGCTTCAACAAACGCGAACCCATCGGCGAAACCGTTTGATTCAATACATCTAAAAGTGTCGTTGCACATTCGTTTGGCGAATGAACCAATTCCAAATTTCGAATGGTAAACTTATCTAACCAAACGTAGCGTTCTTCTGCGATACGTGAAATTTTACAAATATGTGCCGTTTGATTATGTTGAGTCTCCGCCAAATAATGCAAGGCTGCTCCGGCAGCAATTAATCCGTGCGGAATTTCGTCCACCCCAAAACCTTTTAATGATTTGACATCAAATTGTTTAGTCAACACTTCCGTTGAAAATCCCTCTTGAAAAACCCAATCATCGAAAGTGTTGATGTAAAATTTTGCACCAAAAATCTCTTCGAATTTTGCACGTTTATTTCTCTGAACAATCACCTCAGTCGGATTAAAACTTTGCAACAATTTATCCAAATACTCAATACCACCCTGAGCTACAAAAAATTCCCCTGTTGAAATATCCAAAAATGAAATTCCGGAATTTTGATCATTCAAATGCACGCCGGCTAAAAAATTATTTTGATTATGTTCCAAAATTTTGTCGTTGTACGAAACCCCCGGCGTTACCAATTCGGTAATCCCTCGTTTGACAATACCTTTTGCAAATTTCGGATTTTCAAGTTGTTCGCAAATCGCCACACGTCTTCCGGCACGAACCAATTTAGGCAAATACGTATCGATGGCGTGGTGTGGAAACCCTGCTAATTCAACATATTGAGCCGCTCCGTTGGCACGTTTGGTCAACGTAATACCCAAAATTTTCGAGGTTTCTTTCGCATCTTCACCAAACGTTTCATAAAAATCTCCGACACGAAACAGCAACAGAGCATCCGGATACTTTGCTTTAAGCTCGTAATACTGTTTCATCAACGGCGTTTCGACGTGTTTTTTTTCAGTGCTCATAAGGTGCAAAGATACAAAATTTTTTTTGAATTCACCAAATTTTTTGAAAAATTTTTTGCCTTGGCGTGCTCGTACGGGCGGGTTTCAAGCCCGCCCATGATGGATATTGCGACAAACGACGGCATCGGAAAATGCCGCTGAATGGAGGCAAATTTTCACTCACTTCCGCTCTTTTCAGGCGAGATTAAGGATGCAGCTTTAATTTTTTCCTCCAATAATTTCAATTCCTCCAAGTCCTCTGCATCGGCTTGTTGCAGTTCCGCCTGTTTTCTTTGGTCGTGAAATTTTTTGTAGATTTCATCTATGGTTTTTTCCATTTGCTCGTTGCTGATACTGCCTTTCCCAACGAGTAAATTCTTTTTGTTGAATGTAATGATACTAGAATTTTTCAAACGTTCGTCATCTATCACAAACCCTTTGATCATGTACTCTTTCAAATTCTGATTTGCCCACCGCCGAAACTGCGTTCCTCGCTTACTTCTCACTCGAAATCCGATAGCCAAAATCATGTCCAAACTGTAGAAGGTAATCGAATATTCTTTACCGTCTGAGGCAGTTGTCAAGTAATCCTTGACAACTGAATTGTCATCTAATTCCCTCTCTTTAAGTATATTAATGATGTGTAGGCTGACGTTTTGCTTTGAGGTGTCAAAAAGTTCTGCCAACTGCTGTTGGTTCATCCACACATTGCCATCTTTTGCCAAAAGCATGACCGATGTTTTTCCGTCATCGGTGTTGTAAATAATCATTTCTTGATTTTCCATAAGTTTGTTATTTGAGGTGTTAAAATAATTCTGCAAATTTACAACCTTTTTTTCATCAAAGCAAGAAAATTTTGTTAAAAAGTGTTAAAATTGTGAAACTTTTTGTATCTTTGCAATTCAATTAAAAAACAAAAAATCGCCTATGATAAAATAAGGTGCTGATACGCACATTGTAAACTATAATTGGAAAAAGCATTTGATTATTCTTGTTTCCCGAAAATTTAGCGATTAAAAAGGAACAAAGATGAGTAAGTTGAATGTTCACGTGAAAGCGTGGACTACGTCTTATCTCTTTGTTCAGGTTACGCTAAATACCTCGGGAAACGGATACAAAAAGTACCACGCTTTTTTTATGTGCGTATGTGAACAACGAAACTCATCGGTACGGCAATAAAATCAATTTAATATCAATGGTCGGCTTAAAGGAGCAGACGTTAAACAAAACAATCAATGAAAAAATTATTTTATTTACCCATAATTATTGGACTAATGACCATCGGATTTACAAGTTGCAACAAAGATGACGATCCTATAGTGTCAGGAGCTTTTGACGGAGTGATAACTGCACAGGTGGAAAATGGAAATATCTACAACAATCTTGTTAAACGCGTGACAGCAAGTTTATGGGACGATGATGACGACGTAGAAGTAGTGCTTGCTTCCGCCCCTTACGCCAATGGGGGATTCACACTAACACTTCCCCAAACGGTGGATGCTAAATTTCTTTGGCCATTTGATGATGACGAGTTCGGTCCCGATGTCCATATCAGTGACAAGGACGCCCAAACCACGTACGTGAGCGATGTCGAAGCCTATTCATCGTCTTCCGGTGATTTCGATGACTACGATCAAGTAGGATATTTTAACTTCTACAAAGATGTATTTGACGGAAACGAGGTAACAGAAACAGGTACTTACAGCTACGCATATGCTATGTTTATGTACGCGGATAGAGATGTAAATATAGCCGGCACAGAGACTTCGTCAGAGACATATGAGGGTGTAACTTACACTTACATTGCAAGATGGAGCGTGTCATTGAAAAAGGGTTGGAATATCGTGTATGACACAGGTTCTAGCAGCTATGTAAACGGTGAACGACAAGAAGGCACCACCTATGAATCCCACTTTACAACCACCCCCGTCAGTGGTTTGAAATGGTACGGCTATATGTACGATGTTTATGGAAGCCCTGCCAAACAAGCGAAAAACGTTCGTGAAGGAGGGCATAAGAGGTTTGGTCGTTTAGGTCGATAATGTACCTCGTTCAGCGGCATTTTCCACAATCGCCGTAGGGGCGAGGCATGCCTCGCCCCTACACACATCAAACGGCAACCGTAGGGGCGACGCATGCGTCGCCCCTACAATTTTAACACTTTTTAACACTTTTTAACACTTTTTAAGTTTTTTATTTGGTTTTTTTAGTGTAATTTTGCAACATGAAAAAACTATTTATATTTTTTGCATTTACAAAAGGCGAACGACGAGGAATAGTCAGCCTTTTAGGCATTTTGTCATTTTTAATGATGGGGATTCAAGTGATGCCGTATTATTCCAAACAAGAAACCTTAGAATTTTCAGATGAAATTTTGGTTGGTGCGGAAACTGCGAGTACCTCCGTTACTGCCACTGCCGAACGCAGTGCGGATACTGAAGTTCTCGAAACCTCCGGCAATGCAAGAACCCAACCAAATTCCCCGCCCCGATTCCAAGAACGCGAAAGGAAAATCTTTACCGTTCAAGCCAACACCTGCGACACGCTGGATTTACAACAAATTCGAGGCGTCGGTTCGAAAACGTCGCACAACATTATCAACTATCGCGAACGTTTGGGCGGATTCGTCCGAAAGGAGCAGTTGTTGGAGGTTTGGGGCATTGATTCCAATCGATATGAGCAAATTCAAGCGGCATTTGTCATCGACAAAAAAAACATTCGTAAACTCAACATCAATACGATCGAAATTCGGGACTTGCAACGCCACCCGTATTTGGATTATTATCAAGCCAAAGCCATCGTTCAAACCCGCGACACACAAGGATTGTACACCCATATTTCCGATATTTTGAAACTCTCTTTAATTGACCAAAACACGTTCGATTTAATTAAAGATTATCTGGAAATTTAACGATGAACACAACGATAAAACACTGGAACGTCGACGAGCGTCCTCGCGAAAAATTAGTGCAGCACGGTGCATCAACACTTAGTAACGCCGAGCTTTTGGCGATTATCATCAACACCGGAAATAAGACTTTTTCTGCGTTGGATATTGCAAAACAGATTCTTTCAAGTTGCGACAACGATTTTTTGGAACTCTCGAAAAAAAATGTTTCCGAATTCGTCGAACAATTCAAAGGCATTGGTCAAGCCAAAGCCGTTACATTGGTGGCGACGCTCGAAATCGCCCGTCGTCGCCATGAAGCGAAGGTTTCTAAACGTCCGAAAATAACGGAAAGCAGGTCGGCGTTCGAAGTGTTTTTCAAAGACCTTTGCGACTTGACTCACGAGGAATTTTGGGTGCTTTACGCCGACACATCGGGGAAATTGATTGCCAAACAACGCATTTCCGAAGGCGGTTTGATACACACGTCTGTCGATGTGAAAAAAATCATGCAGACGGCGGTTGCGAATCGAGCTTATAGTTTGATTTTGGGACATAATCACCCATCGGGAAATATCACGCCGAGCAACAACGATATTTTGCTTACGGAGAAAATCAAAACCGCTGCCAAACTGCTGGATTTACGCGTGATGGATCACCTAATTGTCAGTGGAAACGATTATTACAGTTTCGCAGAGGACGGGATTTTGTAGAGGCGACGCAAATTCCTTATCAACCCAACTCAATCAAAACTGCGTCTTTCACTACGTTTTCGCCGGTTTTGAAGTGAATGGTTTTGACTTTTGCATCGAAAGGAGCGGTCAGTTCGTTGTCCATTTCTCGCTGGTGCGGGCTTGTAACCCGTGCCGAAGACATGGCACCGACTGCAAGTCGGCACCAGCGGGATTATTTAATACGGACAATACACCCCCCGCATCTGAGGTCTTTTTGTAGATGGTTTTGCATATTTCGTTGTTTTTGAAAATTGATACGACAACCCAACTTCCACCCCTATCGAAACAGCACGAACACCGCCAGGGATCTCGCTCGCAGCAATGCCGGAATAGGAATCGTGGTGTGTAAATATATCCTGTTTGGCTTGGATAGTGAGCAGGCTGTATTGGATATTGAAAAGGGTTAGAAATTGCCAATTTTGTGAGAGGCGAAACCTAAAACCTACCTCACCGAGAGCGAACAAAGAATGCCTGAACGTGTTGCCGGGCAAGGGGTTTAGGAAGTCGGTGTAAGTGCCTAAATTCAGTTCGGGGGAAAGGTCGATGAGGTTGTGGCTTTCGTAAAAATAAGCATAACGGCGGTAAGAACCGGCGGTCATTTCGTTGGTTTCGGCGTAGTGGATGCCGTAGCCTGCGCCTATGCCTGCGATGAGGTCAATCGCTCCTGACAAGGGTTGCACGTATTCCAAGCGGATGTTGGGTTCGATGTAGGTGACGGTTTGGGCTTCGGTGCTGTTGAAGATTTGGTGGAGGTAATATCGGTGTCCTTCGGCGGATTCGGTCATGTGGGTGCTGTCTTTCATGCCGTTGAAATTGATGTTTCCTGTATACTTTCGATAGTT
>Ga0099364_10014716_pt1 | contig 10380 bp, 9 predicted proteins | sample TergutTh196P3_FD_73070 | JGI IMG/M metagenome (GOLD analysis project Ga0099364, IMG submission 73070) | Microcerotermes parvus P3 segment gut microbial communities from Pointe-Noire, Republic of the Congo - Th196 P3 | ecosystem: Host-associated > Arthropoda: Insects > Digestive system > Gut ...
AAGCTCCCTTAGGGTTTGCTCGTATAAACGGAAATTCAGCGCAAAGGTTACGCTGAGTACCAGGCCGCACAGTAAAAATGAAAAAACCATATCGGACAGCATATTCGCTTCGGTGTCGAAATATCGGATATTTTCGGGATAGAAGTACGCGTACATATAGAGGGCTGTATAAAAAAGCATTTCTACGATAATAAAGGCAATCATTTTTTTGCCGGTCATCATAGTTACCGTAAACAGCAGGGCAAAAATAAAGTGCAGCGGCATACCGCCGTAATACCCGCCGCTGTTAAAAAAGTAGAAAGGGTACAGGCCCAGAAATATGCCTATTACCGTCAATGTATAGCAGCGCTGGTAATTACCGCTTTTTAAAGAATACCACAGCAGCAGAACGGTAAGCCCCGCCACCGTAATGGATGCCATCAGGTTGTATATCCCGGCGTTAATGAAGAATCCGTTGATGGAAGAGGTCACGCACAGGGTCAGCCCCGACCACGCCAAAAGGTTAAACAGCCGGACACGGAATTCCAGATGCCTGCCGAAAAACGTATTCATAGTTTTGCTGAATAAAGCGCGCATATGTATAGTTATCCTTTCGCGGCCGCCATTCTTATGTAAATTATATCACCGTTTTTACGGGAAGTCCATATAAGGTGTCAGCAATCGCAAAAAGATGATACCACCGCGATACTTCTATGATACCTCGCGCCGCGCAAATCCAGTGTATACTAAATAGGGCAGTTTGTATGGAAAGGATAACAACCAATAGTAATTATTGCCGGTTAAATTATTCTTTAAATGACCGGGCGCAAAAAATCCTCACCGCAAACTTATTATACAAGGAGGAGCTGCTATGCAGCATTTATTTGAGGGGATCAAGGGCAGTATTGAACAGCAGCAGTACGCAAAAGCGGTAAAGGAACTGGAGAAAATCAATATCCAAAAGCTGACAAGGGCGCAGCTTGGGGAGGCGGACAGCCTGCTTTCCATGCTGCCGCGGGAAACGCTGTGCGCATCGGTGGAGCTGTGCTACAGTATGTTCCACATCAAAAAACAAAAGGGCGACATGACAGCCGCCGCAAAATGGCACGATGCCCTTGCCGGCATGAGGGAGCCGGGCCGCAACAACCCATATCTTGAAAACCGTATCTTCTGCGCGGGCCTTTGTATGCCGCAGGGGCCGCGGTTTAATTTACTTCTCAGCCTTGCGGTGCTGGCGCATGAATTCGGCGATGTAAAATTCCCGCCGGCAAGGCTTTCTGTTACGGCGAAAATACCCAGCGTCCTGCGCGGCGCGATGGATTTTTCCGACCTGGGCAAGCACTGCAACGCGACCGCGGGCATTGTAAAGCCGCTCCTGCCCATGCTTTTGGAGGATAATGCAAACGGCGTGTGTGAGGCGGCGGTGGCTGAGATCCTCTATGAACGGGGCGACCTGAACGGCGCTTCGCTCCAAGCCGCCGGTGCAATAAGCGCCGATAACCCGGAAATAGCGTTTGCAGGGCTTGCGCTTTTGGCGCGGCTGGGCGCGGTAGATACCGCGGCAAAGCCCCCCGCCGAAATCCTTAACCATATAGGCGAAATGCTGGAGAAAAAAGAAGCGTATTGGCTGATGCCCAATTATAAGGCACTTTGCGCACGGTTTGATATCCTGCGCGGCGACACTGAAAAAATACGCGATTGGATCAGCGGCTGTGAGCTTAACGACTTCGATGGGTACGCGCTGCAAAACGCGTATGAGCTTATAACAAAAGCAAAGGCGTACATCGCCCTTGCCGAATACAGGAACGCCGCCACCTTGCTCGAAAGCCTGACGCTTTCAATGCAAAAGGAAGGCCGCATACTCGACACGGTGGAGTGCCTAGCAAACGGCGCGGTTGTATGCGAGCTGCTCGGCAGCGGCGACCTTGCCGTAAGCAAGCTTGAACAGGCGCTGCTACTCGCGCAGGAATATGGCTATGTGCGCGTCTTTGCCGATTTGGGCAAGCAGATGTTCCACCTAATCGCGCGCTACAGCAAAGAAGCCGACCCGCACGAAGGGATAAACGTCAATTACATAAAGAAGATAACAGAGGCCGCCAAAATATACTCCATGCTGCACCCGTCGCTGTACAACGCCGCAAACGGCAAGGAAAACGGCGCGGAGGAACCGGCAGGGGGCGGGCTGACCCAAAGCGAGGTACATATACTCCAGCTGCTGGATTCCGGGAAAACGAATAAGGCAATCGCAAAAGAGCTTAGCATACAGCCCACTACAGTGAGTTTCCACCTTAGTAATGTGTTTGAGAAGATGGGTGTCACCAACCGCATGGAGGCGGTGAAGGCCGCCAGGGAAATGGGGATACTTTCATGATTTGCGGTTTTAGGGTAGGGTCGGGCTTCCATGCCCGACCGCCATTGGACAATACAATTCCATGCCTACGATATGCCCGTTTCATATTATAGCTGCGCACAGCCCAACCGCTCATGCCGCGGGGGCAGTTACTTTGCAACGCGGCAAAGTAACCAAAGCGCGCCGGGGAGACCCCGAACCCCCATTTCGACAAATCGCATATCCTTGTACCCTTCATCGCGCACGTCATATGCTTTGTCCTATAATCCGCCCAATCACCCAGCCGAGCCGGGCTCCAGGGCTAGAACGCGAAAAAAGGAATTAGGAAAAAGAGATATCTGAAGACTTTTTCCGCTGTTATTACGTGCGCGGGCGCTTCCGGGCGTCGCTCCCTGTTTTGGATTTACGCCTACTTGCCTTTGTAGCTGTCACCCTCTTGAGGGGACTGTCACGAAGTGACAGGGGGAGCGTAGGGGACGTACACCCGGGCGTCCCGCGTGCAAAATGTTTCACGTGAAACAATTTATCGCGTAGGAAGGATAAAAATGGAAAACGAAATACTGCTTTATATAGAAGGCATGGCAGATAAAAAAACCGAGGACGTAATCACGCTGGAAATCAACAGGACCGTCCCCGGTGTTGAACTGGTGCAGGTAAACGCGGAGCAGGGTACCGTCAGCGTAACCGGCGGCGACCTTGACCTGCTGCACATTCAGGATATTGTGGAGTCGCTGGGCTATACGGTAATCCCGGAAGCATCGCCGATTTAAGCTTCGCAGTCGAACCCCATCCATTTCATATAATTCGCTGTGAAAACAGGGTTTGCGTCCAGCGCCGCTGTCCGCGCAAGCTTTGCAAGCCTTGCAAGCTCTCTTACGCGGCTTTTATCGCACAGCGACATTGCGGCGCCCGCCAGCGCGCCGTTGCCTATGACTTGCGCCCGTTTTACCAAAGCTTTTGGGATAAGCCCGATTTCCGCGGCGCTTGTCAGGTTTAAGTAGCTGCCGAACCCCCCGGCGATGTAGAGTTTTTCTATATCGCCTGTTTTTATCCCCGCGATTTGGGGCAGGGTTTCCAGCCCCGCGCGGATTGAGCCTTTCGCGAGCTGTACCATGCGCACATCCCTTGCCGTGAAAAACACATCATCGGAAAGCCGAACAGCGGTATCCCCTGCCCGCTCCGCCATGCTGGCGGAAAGCGCGTGGCCGTCTTCTTCCATAAAGCCGTTTTCGTCCACCGCGCCGCATTTCAGAAGCGCGGCAGTTACGTCTGCAATTCCGCTGCCGCAAATAGTTTTCGCGGGGATGTCCCCGATAACGCGGCAATGCAGCGCCCCATCCTCAAATACAGCGCTTTCGATCGCCCCGGCAACGCCAAAGCTGCCCATTTGTATGCCCGCGCCCTCAAAAGCGGGACCGGCGGCGGTGGAGCAGCACAGCAGCGTGCCGTCATGCCAAAGCGCAAGCTCGCCGTTTGTGCCGATGTCCATTAGAAGCGCGGTTTTTTCACAGCGGCACATCCCCGAAGCCAGCACTGCGCACAAAATATCCGCGCCTACAAACGCCGAAACACATGGCGGGATATAAATTTCCGCATCAGGCAAAGCCGGGAATAAATCCGGGGCGGGAAGTATTTCGCCGAAAAGCCGCCGTGCCTCAAACGGTGCGTGTGTAAGCGGCGCGGGGTCCTGCCCTGTCAAAAGATACAGCATGGCAGTGTTCCCGGTTACAACAAGCCTGTCTATTTCGCGGATGGGGATTTTATGCCCCGCCGCCAATTCCTCTAAAAGTGAAAATATGCCTTTGCGAACGGACAAAGCAATAGCGGGCGCATCCCCTTCCGCCGCCTTGCCCAGGCGTGTGATTACATCCGCGCCGAATACTGCCTGGGGATTTCGCACGGTTGCGGTACCTAAAAGCCCGTGTATATCGTAAATGCCAAGCGCAAGCGTGGTCGTGCCGATATCTACAGCCGCGCCGTATTTGCTGAACATCGGGTTTGACGGGGCGGCATCCGGCAAGCCGTCTGTGATTATTTTTTCCGCCGTATCGAGTAAGATTGTGACGTCCCCAAAAGCCCTTGCCATACAGGCAAGCCGCCAACCGGACGCCAAAGCTTCTGTGCCAAGCGCCGCAATTTCTTTTTCGCAGGGTGGGGAGAGCGCGCCGCTTACTTTTACGCGGCAGGCAAGGCAGGTCCCCGCGCCGCCGCATGGCATAGAAACCCCATGCCCCGAAACAAGTGCGGAAAGCGATGCCCCCGCCTCAAACGGGATGCTCTGCCGCCCGATATACGCACTAGGCATACAGTATCCCCCCGAAATAAGTCACGGTGTTGGTGCCGTTGATGTATTTAAGCCCGCAAACCGCGGCAAGCTCAGACACGGCGATGCCGTAGCTTTCCAAGGAAGGCAGCGCGCGCGCCGGGAAGCGGCATGGCATATCATCCGGCTTTGTACAACGCTCGCAGATATGGCACGCCCCCGCGCCCAGCACCAGCGGGCCGGTGAGGATCTTACGCGCCTCCCCCGCTATTGCCTCCACGATTTTGTTGTGCCTTACGCCCGCCTCCCCCATGCCTTCAATGTCAAAGGAGTCTTCAAGCTGACCTATTGTTTGGAAGACAAACACATGGCTGTATTTTTTTGCGCGGCTTATCATTTCGTCTATATCGCCGACATCGGGCGGGCACATCCAGCACGTGCCGTATTTACCGCAGAGATTGGCGGCACAGGCATCGCGGAATTCGCGCCGAAAACTGACCTTTTCCACATCGGTTGAGCCGCAGTTGTCCGCGCCGAGGGATTTTGCGAGGGCGGTCAGCGTTTCTGTATAATTGGACATTTGGGTACCTCCAAATAGCTTTTTTTATTTGTGATTTTATACACTGCGGTCTGTTTTGCATAGGATGATTTTTTCAGCCCGCAGTTCTCCATTCGCTGTCTTTTCCTTTATCAGCCCGTTCAAATACCGAAAAAACTTTCTTGCATCGGAAAAATCATCATCGCCTAGGCCAAGGTAAACACTTCCGTGGCAGGTAAGGCGTTTTTGCCCATTAAACGCATAGGGCGTCCTTGCAAGGCATCTTTCGCCGTAGCAATTATCAAAACCGGGGCAGGGCTTCAGCGATTTGAAAATCCGTTCGGCAAGAGGAAGGTCGCTTTCTGAGATTTTGACAAGCGTTTCTTCCATAAAATCCGATTTGCGGTGCCATGTTTCAGGTTTACCGCTATGAACGATGTACCATTGGAAATTATGCTTAAATCCCCCATCGACCTTGAACATATATGAAACGCCGTAATCCGGCGCGACATAAGTAATTTTATTGCCATTCTTGTCCGGCACCCGTTTAAATTTCATCGGCCGCAGGGCATAAAGAAACTCGTCCGTTTCCAATATCCGGTCTTGATATTCTTTCGGCATCCTTGCCAATACATCCTTAAAAGCCATAATTACCACCTTAAAAACAAAGTTTTAATATTAGCAGGTGAATTTCTCCCACGGGATATCCACCTGCGCCCCACGGTTGATGATATCGTAAATATGCAGCAGGAGCGGGAAATCGGCGGCGCTTGCCTTGCCCTGCTCTATAAGCTTGCGCACCGCCCTGCCTGTCCGTGTGGCGATAACGACAGATTCCAGCGTTATGCCGGAAAGCTCCCCAATTGCTTCGTCAAAGCTCAGCCCCTTGCCCAGCAGCATACCGAGCCTGCGTGTCCTGCCGCCGAAGATTGTGACATACAGGTCGCCCGCGCCGTAAATTATATTATCGTCATGCCCGCCGCAAAGGGCCAGGAGTTTGCGCATTTCTTTTATACTTTGCCCGAACAGCGCCGCCTGGGAATTGTAGTGCAGCTTGCCGTCCCGCGCCTCCGACAGCCCTGCCGCCGCGGTGACCCCAAGGGCGTATGCGTTTTTCATGGCTACGGCACATTCCACGCCGCGCACATCGGTAGATATGCTTATATGGTAAAAAGAGGTTTGGAGCAGTGAGCGCAGCTTATTCAGGACCGCTTCATCCCTGCCGCAGAAAACAACGGCGGTTTGGTCGCGGTCGGCAAGCTCATAGCTTGTGCATGGGCCGCCGATTGCACAGAACGCGCGCCCGGGGGCTGTTTGCTCATACAGCTCGGGATACGTCAAAAGCGAGCCGTCCGGCATATCCATCATGCCCTTTGTCACCGAAAGCACGGGGATTTCCGGCGGCAGTTTCGGGATGACCTCATCGCGGAACCACTGTACGCCGAAGCTGCTCACACCGCCGATGATCAGGTCCGCGCCGCCGAGCGCCTTTTCAAGCCCTTCAAGCTGATAGAGCAACACGCCCTCCGGCAGTTTGCGACCAAGCCCGGTATGCTCACCGGTTTTTTGCGCGTGGGAGATGATCTCCCGGTCAAGCATTGTCCCGACAAGCCTGACCTCATGGCCGTTTTCCCGCCCCGGGACGCTCATTGCGCTGCCCATCGCGCCTGCCCCTATTACTGTTATGACCGCCAAATATCACAGCCCCTTTTCACATCCGGTCAGAAATGCGTTTTGTTTGCGTAAATAAAGAATACCATAAAATTGCCGCCATTGAAAGTAAAAAAGATATAAATCCGGGGCAAATTATACGAAGCTGAATAATTCTTTAATAGCGTTCCCTGTATAATGCAAGCAAATAAGGCACAAAATCAAAAAACCTTCATAAAATAATAATGAGTAATTAACGCGAGGGCAGTTTGCGGCATAACGCCGCGGCATACCGCTGAGCCCTGCCGCGTCACTCACGATATTAGAAGGAGGATTCTCAATGCCAGAAGCAAATGCAACTGCGGCAGGCGCTGTAAGCGCCACCGGTACAAACCGCTTTAAAGAGGCGGTTTGCATAGAAGCCGGCAGGATTTTTGATTCGTGCAGCGATAAGGATTGCCTTGAAGATTTGCAGGTGTACTTCACCGTGCAGGGACAGTCGGTCATCGACCAAAGCAGCCTGATTAAGTGTAAATCGGCAGAAGTGCTGGATGTATACATAACCGTTGAGCCCGTCCCGTTTAACAAGGGCTTTTACGCGGTGGACGTCACTTTCTATTTCCGCATCAGCTTCAGCGCCTATGCTTCGCCCGTGTCCACGCCTGTCAATGTACGCGGCCTTGCAATTCATTCGAAGAAGGTCATCCTGTTCGGCAGTGAGGGCAACGTAAAAACATTCTTCTCCGGCGAGCGCCGTGTCCCCTGTGACCCGTCCAACATCGGGCCGCTCCCGACCGCGGCGGTCAAAGCGGTTGACCCGATCACACTCGGATGCCGTGTGACCGAAAGCACGCCCATGTACTCCGAGCCTTTAGGGCCAATTCAGGAGGAGATCGCCGCCTGCTTCGAGGGCGACTACATCAGCTCCGCCGAGCCGGGCGCTAAAACCGTGCTTGTCACACTGGGGCTGTTTACCATTGTGACCCTGGAACGCAGTGTTCAGCTTATGATCCCCACATACGACTATTGCGTACCGGAAAAGGACTGCCTGACATCCATGAACCCCGAAGACCCCTGCGAGATGTTCAAGAGGATAAAATTCCCGGTGAACGACTTCTTCCCGGAGAACCTCAACGATATGTCCTCGGCACAGGGCTGCGAGGAATAGGCACAAGAAAAGATAAACCGGCGGAACCCCGCCGGTTTATTAGTATTGCCATATTTTACATCGCCCATGCCTTGCAAACTTCTATCCGCGCCCCGGGCGGGTTGTCGCCGTGGTCTTTATCATCACATGAATACAGCTTTAATTGGTCGCAGGGGATATCGGGGCATTCGCCGCAATGCGTATACCCCTTGTCCTGACAGCATTTCGCCACGGGACATTCGCCGTGGAACGGGTTGCCATTTGTTTGGACACAGCCGCCGCAGCCGTGGGATTCTTTGTATGTACACCACTTGCACAACAATCCGCACCGGGATTGAATGGTCAGAAGCTCGTCAATCATAAACTCCGCGCTCTCATTGTCAACCCACAGCGACGCGCGCTTTGCGGTAAATTTGATGATGCAGTAATTCGGGTCGGTTTCGCCGCCAGGATAATGACTTATAAACGAATCCTTCCATAAACGGCTTTTTATTTCTTGATCAGTCAGTATTTCCGCTTCGCCCGCAAGGGTTATATTATTGCTGCCGCTGTGAAAGCATATGCTTGCGCCGCTGTTTTTTTGCAGGCGCTTCGTTTTGTTCCCGCTCATGCCTGTTGAGAAATAAACCGCAAGGATGTTTTCTTGCCCGCATGGCGAAACCGTCGAAACGCTCGGAAGCCCATCCTCGTCAATCACGCCGAAATATGCCGTATCGCAGCCCCTGATAATTTGATTCGTTTTTGCGAATAGATTCGCGTTCATATTTTTACCATCCCCTTTTGTTTTAGTGTATCATATCACACCAAACACGACAACTGTGTGTCTTGTTCTGAAAACAGTTGCAAAATATTGCTGTGATACGGGGGCGGTGTTTTCTGCGGTTTTATTTTTTTGTGAGCGGCCCATCGCTTATCACGATATTGCCGCTGAGCGATGTGGTGAAATGCACGTAGCCGTTTTTATCGACGTAGTATTTCGGCTCGGGGATACGCTGGAAATTGTTGTTTACGGGGTCGAAGATGTAGAACACGAGGTTGTCGGTTTTCAGCTTGGGATCGAGCTTTGCGGCGATGCGCACTTGCTGGCCGAAACCGGCTTTCTGCCCGAGCGCGACAGTCATCACATCGTTTTCGAAGAATTTCGTGAATGTGCGCGTTGTCTGCGTTGCGGCTGTGTTTGTTGTAGAAGCCGACAAATTCAATGCCGTTTTCGCGGCTGTCGGGTCGAGGGAAATGCGCACATCAACGCTTTTGCCGTCGGAACTCATGCTGTCGGCTTGGAGCTTTACGGTTTCGATGTTTGCGTTATTCGCCGCCGCCGCGATTGTCTGCAAATTCTCAAGGCTTATCTCCCCGGCGTTTTTCAGGTTAACAGTCGCTGTGTCGTTCCCCGCCGCAACTGCCGCCGCGACCGCGCCGCGGGTTTCTGTACTGGCGGTTGTTGCGGTTACGGTTTGCACGGTGTTTACAGGCGTTGCCGGGATAACGCCGCCGCCACCGCCACCGGAGGAGCTGGAAGAAGATGAGCCGGAACCACTGCCGGAGCTGCCACTACCGTCAGATTCGTCTTCTGCTAATTCTAATTTGCCGATGCCGATAAACGCAACGGTGAATGTACCACTGTCTGTAGTAAATCTAAGAGTTATGCCGTGGTAACCGTCCGCGAAGCTGCCGCCCCAAATACCGCTAATAGATACCGTTCGCTCTTGATCCCTATAAAAAGGATAAGGGGTGGTGGAATCGACAAACTTTGGCACAGCTGTAAAAGTACCGTTACCTTTTGAATACTCCACGCCCGTTGGCGACTCTGAAAACGAAAATAATACTGACTGCATGGGTGTTGAACCGTATGACCTATCAATATAGGATACCATGCTGTTTTCGTACTCAACGGTATAAGCACCCATGCTGCCTCTGGTAATGACAAATCCAACTTCATTGTTAGCGGTTATTGCTATCCCTTGCTCTGAACCACCCACTTCAAAGTCGCCACTCGCGCTGAAGTTTAATCCGCTCTTTAGATTGTTAAAACTTATTTCGTTGAAAACGCTGTTCCCGTCTTCGTCGATAGCGGCAAACGCCGTTGACATAACCCCAATTACCAGCGCGGCTATAATTATAAATGCAAGGAATTTTTTCATTTTCATAAGCCCCCAAAAATTTTATTTACTATCAAAAGGTGTACTTTTTGATAGTGCGTGTGTATAAATCATTGTACACAAAATATACCGATATTGCAAGCGATTTTTTAAGACCTTTCATAATAATTTTACAAAACCCCGGTAAATCCGGGGTTTTTTGCAGTGCCGACGCGGCTACTATCAAAAGGTACACCTTTTTATAGTGTGTGTTTTTGTGTTTTGCCCTGCAACTCCCTCCGGCGCTTCGCGCCACCTCCCTCAGAGAGGGAGGCTATGTCCCCCTCTTGAGGGGGATGTCACGTAGTGACAGGG
>Ga0099364_10014717_pt1 | contig 10380 bp, 8 predicted proteins | sample TergutTh196P3_FD_73070 | JGI IMG/M metagenome (GOLD analysis project Ga0099364, IMG submission 73070) | Microcerotermes parvus P3 segment gut microbial communities from Pointe-Noire, Republic of the Congo - Th196 P3 | ecosystem: Host-associated > Arthropoda: Insects > Digestive system > Gut ...
CGATGACAAGTTAGCTTCATAGACTAAAAAATCTCCGCATATTCTGTTGTCAAGATGCAAATATCCTTGCAGATTGTTGTTTAGTGCCTTTTTGACTCTCGATATTCTGACTCAGGGTTTCAAACTTAAATCCTCCTTTGTAGTGTCATAACAAAACATCTTCTCAAAAAGCGATATTCCTTAACAGATTGCGCCGGTATACATCACCTCCTGCACTGATAGCTTGTAGTTTGTTGCTTTTTTATCTTACTATTATGTAGGTATCAACATTTGCCGCCGACCTTCCGTTGTTTTCATCACTTCGCTAACTCCGTTGTATTACATTTTTTCCAGATAGTTCCGGTCGAGCTAATGCGACATTTTAAAAAATTGTTGCATTAGTCCAGATGGCCCCAATATGGCGCATATTTCTGGTTGGCCGGTACAGAATGGGGGGAAGAACATGGAAGTTGACGCTATTCGCAGCAAAGAAGAAATCGCGAAAATGAAGGAGTTTTGCAGACAAAAGGGAGCCGAATACGAACTGTTATTTATTATTGGCATTAACACGGCTTTGCGTATCGGAGATTTGCTCTCGCTGTCCGTCGGAAACGTTGTGGACGAGAGCGGCGATATCGTGAGCGTCGTTTATTTGAAAGAAAAAAAGACGGGGAAAACAAAACGCTGCCCGGTGAATGAATCCATCAATAAAGCGCTCACTGGTTATTTTTCAGATAACGGCCGGCGTGTACCCGCCGAACCGCTTTTCATTTCGCGAAGAGGAGGGGCCTTGAGCCGTTCTCAGGTGTGGAGAGTTATGAAGGAGGCAGGTAAATCCGTGGGATTAGCAAATATAGGCACTCATTCGCTAAGAAAGACGTTTGGTTATCAAGTATATAAGCAATCCGGCTCAGACATCGGATTGGTTCAAAAACTGCTCAATCACTCATCAAGCGCGGCTACGCTGAGATACATCGGAATAGACAGAGAGAAGATGGACAATATTTGCCTCCAATTGAATTTATAACCTAAGTTCCCGGAAATTACAACGTATTCCTATTACTAAAATTACTAAGCTTTAATTGTAAATTATTCGGAACGACCCTGTAATAACTTTCCGAGAGCTTACGTTATTCCTGCGCTTCGATTGAGGGCTTTTTGTAAGAATTTGACAGAAATTACAAATCATGGTAAATAACAATACAACATCATTATGCAACAATTTTTTAAAATGTTGCATTAGTAAACAAGCCTTCAAATGATGCCACGCCGTCGCCACAAAAACATGGCTAGCGATTCTTTTATCGCGAGCCATGTTTTTTGACAACGTAAATTACTGTCGGGAAATTGCGAAGATGCCTATTTCTAAAATGTGTATTTTCGGCAAATCATCTTAAAAATTTTTTTCACAAAATTTCCATGAGAGAAGACCGTAGGCCGCCGATTGCGTATTGCCTATATTTCCCCGGGGGACAAGCGAAAAGAGGCCAATTTACACAACAGTCCCTCGCAAAATGATAATCCCCTAAAACCTTGACACACAAGACTTCAGGGGACTTCTTCTCTCTTTTTGATTCCGAAGATAAGAAAGAAAATTCCTATTTCATAATTGAAAATACTGCCGAAAATATTCTTCAAGACTATCTGTATCCCTGTATGACCGCCAATTCAAAGTTAGTTAGCATTCGAACGAAATTCGTTCTACATGGAACTCACGAAAAGCCAACACGCTTTTAGTAACTTTTATAAAAACCAAATGATTCACTCAATTTTACAGTAATACCTTTGGAATCTTTTTGTGATATTATTTTCATAGATTTTATGATAGTATTAATAAGACAATAATTCAAAGCTTACGATACCGAAATCGCCGGCAAAATAGTTAGCAGGCTAATATTAAATATGTAATCGCACAAGTAAAATGAAAAGGAAGTGATTAAATGGCGCTTACAGGGTTGCAGATTTTCAAGCTGATGCCCAAAACGAACTGCAAAGAATGCGGCCACCCCACATGCCTGGCGTTTTCCATGGCGCTGGCAAGCTCCAAAATCGCGCTCGACGCTTGCCCTTATGTGTCGGACGAGGCGAAGGAAGCCCTGGGAATGGCCTCGGCTCCGCCCGTTGCGAAAATTGTTTTCGGCACGGGTGATAAGATGCGTGAAATGGGCGATGAAGTGGTGTTGTTCCGTCACGACAAACAATTCTTCCACCCCACATGCCTCGCGATCACAATCGGCGACGACTTGAACGACGGCGACTTCGCGTCCCGCCTTGCGGAGATAAACGCGCTCTCATTCGAGCGCGTCGGCGAGAAGGTGGCTATTGACGCCGTAGCGTTGGTGAATAATTCCGGATGCCCGGACACGTTCGCCAAAAGAGCGCGCCAGATAGCAGACGCGGCGTTCGCGCCCCTGTTGGTTTCGGATTCGCCGGAAGCTCTGGCAAAAGCCCTTGAGGCGTGCGCCGCTGAAAAACCGCTGCTGTGCGGCGCGAACGAGGGTAACTGGGAAACCGTCGCGGCGCTTGCGAAAGAAAACAATTGTCCGCTGGTCGTAAGCGCGGATTCTTTAGACGGCTTGTCGGCTCTGGCGGAAAAAGTCGGCGGCGTCACAAAGAATATAGTACTCGGCGTCCGCTCCGCCGCGCCTGTTCAAAAACTGGCCGAGCTGACGCAGATACGGCGGCAGGCGATTCGCAGGAAGACGCGGCATCTGGGTTATCCGTCCTTTGTGTCGATGTGCGGCAAAAATCTGTACGATCAGGCGGCGGAGGCTTCAATTTATATTTCGAAATATGCCAGTATCATCATGCTCGACACAACCGATAAAGCCGCGCTGCTTCCGCTGTGCGCACTGCGCCAGAATCTGTTTTCCGACCCGCAGAAGCCCGCTCAGGTCGAACCGGGCATATTCCCCATAGGCGAAGCGGACGAGAAATCGCCAGTTTACATCACAACGAATTTCTCCCTGACATATTACACAGTGGAAAGCGAACTTTCGAGCGCCAGAATCCCGTGCTGGCTTATCGCCGCCCCCACGGATGGCACTTCCGTACTGACCGCGTGGGCGGCGGGGAAATTTGTTGCGGACAAGATAGCCGAGTTTATTGAAGAATTGAAACTAAGCGAAAAATTCCCGCATAAGACCATGGTCATACCGGGATACGTCGCGGTGCTGAAAGCCGGGATCGAAGAGAAATCCGGCTGGAAAGTAATGATAGGACCCAACGAGGCGGCTGGCATTCCCGCGTTCGCAAAGGCGAATTTCGGCAATGCCTGAAGTACGGTTACTGCCCGACGATATCCGCATTGAGGCTGTGCCTGGGAGCACTATCTCCGAGGCGGCTAATAAGGCGGGGATAGGCATTGCGCATCCCTGCGGCGGCCGCGGTACATGCGGGCGGTGCACCGTATTCGTGGAAGGAACTCCGGTATTGGCCTGTAACACGCCTGCGTCCCAAAGCTCTGTGTATATCCCTGAGGCAGTACGATTGGCCGGTCAGGCCATTCTGACGGATATACGAATGTATGATTCCAAAAGCAACCGGCAGCCGCGCGCCGAACGCGTTACCGTGACGCTGGACCCGCCGACTTTGCTCGATCCCGCGAGTGACGCGGAACGCCTTTGCGATGCTTTATCGATGCGGTATGGCGCGGGGGTGCGGATAGAAGCTTCGTGCCTGCCGGATCTGCCGGGAAGCTTACGAGCGGACGGTTACAGGATTTCGCCGGTAATCGTACATGAAGACGACGGCGTAAGTGTGCTGTCGTTTCAGCGTGGACCCCTCTATGGCGTCGCGGCGGATATAGGCACCACCACAATTGTTGTCGCGCTGTGCGATCTCGAAACCGGCTATGTGTTGGATACTGTTGCGGTTCCGAACCCTCAGGCGGAATATGGCGCGGACATTATCACGCGCATCGTCTATACGGAAGAAACGCCCTCCGGCGCGCGGACACTGCAAGATTCCATACTGACGGCGTTGTCGGAATGTATAGTTACTCTGTCCGAGCGGGCTGGTATAGGACCGGAGCGCATACCTATAATGACAGTCGCGGGCAATACGGTAATGTGCCATTTCCTGCTCGGCATTCCGGCGGATTATCTGAGACGCGAGCCGTATGTCCCGGCGGCGAGGATTTACCCGGCGGCGCGCGCGTCCGAGCTGGGGCTGCCGCTGCTCCCCTGTGGCCGCGTTATGATACTGCCATCCGTTGCTTCGTATATAGGCGGAGATATTACAGCCGGAGCGATCGCGCTGGACCTTGCGGCGAAAGACGGCATAAATATTTTTGCGGACGTAGGAACCAACGGCGAGATGGTATTGTCCGGTCCCGGATTTATGACCGCTTGTTCATGTTCGGTGGGACCGGCTTTTGAAGGTTCAGGAATCTCATGCGGCTCGCGAGCCGTCCGGGGCGCTATTGATAATGTATATTGCCGCGAAGATCGCCTGATTTACGACACGATCGGCGAGCAAGAGGAGGAACCTAAGTCGGTCTGCGGATCAGGCCTCATATCGCTGCTGTCGGCGCTGCTGCAAAAAGGAGTGATCGACCGCTCGGGGAGATTTACAACCCCGGAGAATTATTTCACTCTCGCGCCTGACGTGACTATCACCCAGGCCGACGTGTCAAATCTGATTCGCGCCAAAGCCGCGGTATACGCCGGAATGAGCGTTCTGGTAAAGCAGCTTGACATGAGTCTATCCGACATTGACAGGGTATATGTCGCCGGCGGCTTCGGGCGCGGCATTAACATCGAATACGCGGTTAATATAGGCATGTTACCTCCATTGCCGGACGACAGGTTCCGATATGCCGGAAACACAGCTTTAGCAGGGGCGTTGCGCGTTCTTTGCGACCGTACGGTTGACGCCGGAGAAACCGCCGCTTCGATCACCAATATTGAGCTGTCCATAGGCAATGAGTTCATGGAAGAATTTACAAAAGCCTGTTTCCTGCCGCACACCGAACTGAGCTTTTTTTAGCGAAAAGGAGGGATATTCATGGCATATACTATCGCGGTCGCCGGCAAGGGCGGCGTTGGCAAAACCACATTCTGCGCGCTGCTGATCCGTTGGCTGAGGGATAATAAAAAAACCCCGATACTTGCGGTAGACGCAGATCCAAATTCCAATCTCGCGGAAACATTGGGAGTCGTCCCCGAAGGAGGGTCGGTTTCGGAGATAATATCAAAAACCAAAGAACCAGAGGGTATTCCCGAAAACATGAGCCAGGATGAGTTTATCAGTTATAAACTCAACTCCGCGCTTACAGAGACCGAGCATGTCGACATAATCTCCATGGGAGGCCCCGAAGGTCCCGGGTGCTACTGCTTCCCTAACAACGTCATGAAAAAACATCTGCAAAAACTGATTAAGAACTACCGCGCCGTCGTTATGGATAACGAGGCTGGAATGGAACACATAAGCCGCGGCACGACGACCGAGAATGTGGACGCGATGTTTATCCTGAGCGACACTTCGCGGCGGTCTTTGCGTTCGGCCGGCCGCGTTTACGAGCTTACAAAGGAACTCAAGGTGCCGATAAAAGAAACGTTCCTGATTATAACGCGCGGCAAGGATGGCGATTTGGAGAAAATCAAGGATGAGATGTGCCTGCCCGCGGCCGGCATGATACCGGAAGATGCTCTGCTCTCCAAGTACGAGCTTATTGGGCGCGCGCTGTATGATCTGCCCGGCGAATCGGCGGCGGTCGCAGCTGTTAATAATATCGCCGCGCATACGCTGGATAAGCCTTTTTAACGTGGGGGGATAAAGAATGTTCTTGCTCGAAAAGTCAGTCGCCGCCATCAACGAGGTAATATTAGGCGCTACATCAGAAAACGGAGGCACGCGCGCATACACCTTATCTGTAGGCGGCGAAGGTTGCCTGCCTTATCAGAACTACGAAGGCGCGAACCCTAACCGTACGCTGGTCGCGGCCGAGGTATGGGATTATGAGCCAGCTGAGTGGCCCCTGGAGCTTCGCGAGGTCTGGGGCGACGCTCTTAAAGATCCGGCGTCATGGGCAAAGAAAGCCGTTGATTTTGGCGCTGATATGATATATCTGAAACTGGCGTCCGCGGACCCGGACAACGGCGGGCGTTCGGCGGAGGAATGTTCTGGCACGGCGGGAGAGGTATTGAAGGCCGTGGGCTGCCCGATCGCTGTAGCCGGGTGCGGCTTAATCGAATACGATCGTCCGCTCATAACAAAAATCAGCGGCGATTACGCCGGGGAAAACCTCCTGATAGGGCTCGCCGATCAGGAGAACTACGCCACTTACGCCGCCGCTTGCGTTGGCGGCGGGCACTGCCTTATCGCGTCGTCGCCGCTCGACATCAATATATGCAAACAGACCAACATACTGCTTAGCGAAATGAACATGCCGGTGAACCGAATAGTCATCGAACCGTCAATAGGCGCGCTGGGTTACGGCCTCGAATACGCCTATTCGATTTTGGAGCGAGGACGGAACGGCGCATTGGGCGGAGATAAGATGCTTGCGATGCCGGTAATCGGGTTTATCGGCGCCGAAGCCTGGAAAGTCAAAGAAGCGCTTGCGGCCGAGGAAGTAATTCCCGGCTGGGGCAGCGCAAAAACCAGAGGCGTTCTCTGGGAGACCATCACGGCAACGTCGCTGATGCAGTCGGGCATAGATATTTTGGTAATGCGCCACCCCGAAGCCATGAAAACGGTAAAGTCTCAAATCGAGGTATTAACGCAGCCTGTGCAAATATAGAAGGGAGCAGGGACAATGGAACTTATAGGCGAACGCATAAACGGAATGTTCAAAGATATCAAACAGGCCATTATCGACAAAAACCCTGAACCGGTCCAGGAATGGGCGCGCAAACAAACGATGATGGGCGCATCGTTCCTTGACGTCAGTACCGGCGCGAGCGCCGAGAACCCAAGCGAGGCGTTGAAATTCCTGATCGAAGCTACGCAGAGCGTGACAGACACTCCCCTCTCGCTGGATTCGACCGACTACGACCTCATCGAGGAGGGTTTGAAGATGTGCCGCGCGCCCGCGCTTATCAATTCCTGTCACGCCGACAGGCATAAGATCGAGCGCGTGTTCCCGATGGCCATCAAGTATAATGCCAAGGTGATCGGTCTTGCCATGAGCGAGGAGAAGGGCGTACCCAAAGAAGCGGATACGCGGGTCGCGCTGGCGATGGAACTGGTCGCGGCCGCCGATGAATTTGGACTTCCAATGGAAAATTTGTACATAGACCCGCTGATCCTGCCAATCAACTGCGCGCAGGATTATTTCACCGAGACGCTGGAGACGTTACGACAGGTTAAATTCATGGCCGACCCGGCCCCAAAAACTACCTGCGGGTTATCCAACTTATCGCAACGATGCGCAAACCGCAAGCTGATCAACCGTACCGCGCTCGTGATGCTGATGGCAGCCGGGCTTGATTCCGCGATAGTCGACGCCTGTGACGAGGAATTGTTGGACGCCGTGGCGACCGCGCGGATAATACTCAACAAGGAAATATACTGCGACTCTTACGCCGGCCTGTTCAAGTCGCCGCGTTACAACACGAGGTAGTATGGTAGTAATCGCGTGCGAAACGCTTAAAAACGAACTCAATCTCGCGATGGATCAGACAGGAGTATCGTATCCGGTTATATGGATAGAATCCGGGCTGCATGAATTTCCGGATAAGCTGCGCGCACGTTTGCAGGAAGTCATAGACGATTTGGAACCCGGTACTGCGCTCCTGGCGTTCGGTTTCTGCGGCAACAGTATGGTAGGGGTGAATACTCCGCACGCGCGGCTGATTTTGCCGCGAGTGGCGGATTGTATGCCGCTGTTTTTGGGCTCGGTGGAGAAGCGCGAGCAAATTGGCAACAAAACGTATTTCTTCACCGGGGGATATTTGGAGAGCGAGCGCAATCTGGCCGTCGAGTATGAAGAATATCTTGGCCGTTACGATCCCGAAACCGCCGCCTGGCTGATGCAGGAAATGATGAAACATTATGAGAGGTTTGCTGTAATCAATACGGGCGCTTACGAAGTGGAGCCGGTAACTCGGAAGATAAATACTGTTGCCGAATTGCTGGAGCTGCCTGTGGAAATCGTGCCGGGCGATATGGGATTTTTTTGCGAACTGCTGCGGGGACCCTGGCCGGATGAACGATATCTTACCGTGGAACCGGGAGGGAGTATTACCTTGGAAGATTCGTTGAATGTTGGGTTTTCGCAGGTTTAATTTTTATAACAGGGGGGGATTATTATGAGCGAGTACCGTACCGTGGATCCTGCCGCGCAGGAAATGCTTGAGCATACCGCCGGCATGAATTTGTCCACTCAGTTTTCCCGTTACCTTGCTCAGCAGCCGCAGTGCAAGTTCGGCAATACAGGCATATGCTGCAAGATATGTATCCAGGGACCTTGCCGCATCATTCCGCAGAAAAAGGACGCCGACAAGGGCATCTGCGGAGCGCGGGATTATACGATCGTCGCGCGTAACGTAGCGCGAGCGATAGCGGGCGGCGCGTCCGCGCACTCGGATCACGGCCGCGAAATAGCGCATACGCTTTTGGCCACCGCCGAAGGCCACGCAAAGGATTACCGAATACGCGACAGCGAGAAGTTGCACGCCGTGGCGAAAAAGGTCGGCGTCGAAACGGAGGGACGGCGCGACGTGGATATTGCGAAAGACGTGGCGATCCTTGCGCTGGAGGACTTCGGCAAGCACGACTCGGAGCCGTGTAAATGGCTGGACGTCAATATTGACGACGAACGCAGGAAAAAATTCAAACGGACCCGCATATCGCCGACCGCTATCGACCGTTCGGTAGTGCAGTTATTGCACCAAACGCATATGGGCACGGACGCCGACCCCGTCAGTATAATATTCGGCGGCTTGCAGGCGGCGCTGGCCGATTTCACGGGCATGAGCCTCGCGACCGATATTTCGGATATACTTTTCGGCACTCCTGAGCCGGTGGTGACGGCGGCGAATCTGGGCGTGCTGAAAAAGGAATGCGTCAATATCGCCGTGCACGGGCATAATCCCCTGCTCTCCGAAATGATTGTCACAGCCGCTCGCGAGCTCAAGGACGAAGCCAAGGCGCATGGCGCGGCTGATATCAATCTGGTCGGAATATGCTGCACCGGGAACGAAGTGCTCATGCGCCAGGGCGTGCCGATGGCGGCGAACTTCGGCAGTCAGGAACTTGCCGTCATGACCGGCGTGCTGGACGCAATGGTAATGGACGTGCAGTGCATCGCGCCCGGTATGCAGGAGCTGTGTAACTGCTATCATACCCTGACTGTCAGCACGATTAAGTTTTCCAAAATACCAGGCGCGGCGCACGTGGAGTTTGATCCCGAAAACGCCATGGTGAGCGCGCGTACCATTGTACGGATGGCGATAAGCCGCTTTGGCGAAAGGCGGGAAGAGCTTATTCACATACCGGATTTTCGCAAGGAGGTCATCGGAGGGTTCAGCCTCGAATCACTGCTTGAACTCTTTGGGAAAGCCGAGCCCGAATCTCCAATGGCGTTTTTAAGCAAAGCGATAAAATCGGGCGAGATCAAGGGAGTTTGCGCGTTTGCAGGCTGCAACAATCAGAAGGTCGCGCACGACGGTTCAATATTGCATATTGCCCGCGCGCTTGCTAAAAACGACGTATTCCTGGTATCCACCGGCTGTGCGGCGGGCGCGTTCGCGAAGGCGGGACTGCTCAGTCCCGAGGGCGTTGAGGATTACGCAGGCCCCGGTCTTAAAAAACTGATCAAGCGGCTTGAGGACGCCTCCGGCACAAAACTGCCGATGGTATTCCATATGGGCTCCTGCGTGGATAATAGCCGCGTTCAGCAGCTCTGGACCATGTTGGCCGCGCAGATGGGCGTGGCCGTGCCGCAGGTGCCCTTTGCGGCCTCGGCGGCCGAGGCGATGAGCGAAAAAGCGATCTCCATCGGTTCATGGGTAGTAACTATGGGTATCCCCTGTCATGTCGGCGTCATGCCGCCGATCGATGGCAGCCCTCTTGTGTATGATCTTGTCACGCAGGCGGCCCGCGATGTTTTCGGCGGATACTTCATTTTTGAGACGGATCCTGAAAACGCGGCGAACCAACTGCTGGCGCGTCTTGAAAAGCGCGCGTGGAGACTGCGGGTACACGACAAAACCGCGGAAATATACGACGCCGAAACCAACGTCATGTATGAAGGCTGAGGGGAGGAAGAAAAGATGAATTTGTTCAGAAGAGCTTATGAAGGCGCCGTGATAGCCGCGGGTTACGCACAGATACGACTTGATCAGGCCATTGCCGAATTTGGCTGCGATCACCGCGTGGAGTATCCCGATACCGCCTATTTTCTTCCTGTCATTTACGCGCTGGACGGAATCAAGGTAGAAACTCTCGGCCAGC
>Ga0099364_10014718_pt1 | contig 10379 bp, 5 predicted proteins | sample TergutTh196P3_FD_73070 | JGI IMG/M metagenome (GOLD analysis project Ga0099364, IMG submission 73070) | Microcerotermes parvus P3 segment gut microbial communities from Pointe-Noire, Republic of the Congo - Th196 P3 | ecosystem: Host-associated > Arthropoda: Insects > Digestive system > Gut ...
CATTCCTGCGTTAGACAAGATTATCGCATCTATTAACAAACGCGTAAATGGCAAACAAATGACAAACGGAATTGAACAACCAACACCAATAGAAAAAACAAATTAAATATCCCACAGCATTACAAAACCCCTCACCATTTGGCAAGGGGTTTTATTTTCGGCACTTATATTCGACGTGAGCTTTATACAAAGAACTCTTGGAAGCGTTCAGCCAAACTTTGGATATCTTCCATTGTCATCATTCCTTTGCCGATTGCAACTTTCCAGTATTGAACTTGCAATGCGTGATAAATTTCGATTGGCCCAAGAGATTCTACCTCGGCATATGTGAACAAACCGTATGTCGCAATATCTGCTTGCATTTGAGCCACATCGTAACTCATTGTGCTTGCTTCAACTTCAAACACGTTCATAAATGGAGTCGTTGCACCGGGCATTGACAACATTCCGTTTGTGTAGAAGTTAAGGTGTCCAACTGTTACAGGACTCCAAGCCGATGTTATTTCTTTGTAGATTTGTACATCGACCAGTTCAACCGCTTCGTAACCTTGCATATTAGCCGTTTGTTTTTTGAACATTTGACCAATATAGTCTTCAGCAGTTGCCGCCTTGAAAGTTACATACCTGTTAAGATCAAAACTCCAATATGCGTGATGTCCGATAACTTTGATGTCAGTGCCATCCGCAAAAAACAAATGGATAACATCAAATTCCTTGTGCGCGCTACTTTCAATAAAGACAATGTTAGCAGCGTCATAGGTGCCTGTCGTGAAATTCCAGACAAGGAGCGATTCCGTTCCGTTTAACTCGTCAACTCTTTTTGTGGATCCATCTGCAAGAGTTACAAGCGTATCTTCGGAAACGCATGAGGATGGCGGAGCTTTGTAATATGCCGTAAGCGTTATGTATGCTCCGTCAGTTTCTGTCAAGTTTGACGGTGAGATGCTTCTTGACGTGCTGTATGTTCCCCCGGTACTAATACCCCAGTAATCAAACTCATAAGCACATACAAACAACGCAGATCCTTTCTGCAATCCACATTCAGCTGGCGCTGTAACGCTTCGTACTTGCCCCCATGTTGTTAAGGCATTAGTGAAACCGCCTTTCATTATTCCCATTGGGTTGCCACTACAATCCGGACACGAGCCTTTCACAGTAAGATAGTACGAAATCAATTGCCATTTCGCATAAAGCGTAACAGTGCCTGTACCAGACGTCAAATTAAGTACACTCTCGCTGTTTGAGTAAATAACCGCGCCATCTGTTGAAGTTGCCCAACCGATAAACTTGTGCCCTGTCATCGAGAACGCGTTTGCTCTAAGAGCTGCACTTGTGTCGTATTGATGCGAAGTGTTAGCCATAGTGCCAGAGCCACCATTTGCGTTATAAGCAACTGTATAGGTGTTTGCGTTCCATTTCGCATAAAGGGTTATTGTCGCATTGTGAACTGTGGTAAGGTTTAGAACGCTTGCTCCGTTACTATAAACCACAGCGCCATTTGACGATGTTGTCCAACCAGCGAAATGATAACCTGTCTTTGTGAAACCGTTGGATGTCAAGACCTTCGATGTGTCGTAATAGTGACCACTTGCAGCAGTGCTTCCACCAGTATTTCCGTTGCCGTTATAGCTGATCGTGTAGTAGTTTGCATCCCACTTGGCGTAAAGGTTTACCACCCCGCCGTTTGCAGTTGTCAATTTATTAACACTTGCTTGGTTTGCATATACAACTGGACCAGATGCTGATGTTGCCCAACCCGCGAATCTGTAACCTGTTCTTGAAAAACCATTCGCAGTCAAGTTCTTCGATTCTTCATATGAAAGGCTTGTTGTGGCTGTTGAACCACTTGTGTTCCCATTACCGTGATAAACGATAGTATAGGTGTTTTCTGACCACTGAGCATACAAAGTCACAGTCCCGGAAAGCAAAACTGTTGTCATAACTTGGCCGTTTGTATAACTTGTTCCACTGCCATTTGCCACTGTGTTCCAACCCATGAAAGTCCAGCCAGGAATGTGGAAGTCGTTTGTACGCAAATTCGATAAGGTATCAAATGAATGCGAACTGTTGGTCATCGAACCGGTGAGTGCGCCTGTCGAAGCACTTGGCTTGTTTGCGTTGTATGCGATTTCATAAGAATTTTGAACCCATTGAGCATACAAAGTAATTGTGCCACTTTCTATAAGGGTTGAAATTTGTTGAGCATTTGTATAGCTTGCACCACTACCATTTGCCTGGGTGTTCCACCCGATAAAAGTCCAACCATTCAGAGTATAAGCGTTTGAAGTCAAATTCGATGCGGAATCGTATGTGTGTGAACTGTTTGCCATCGCTCCCGATACCGAACCAGATGCTATGCTTGGCTTGTTCGTGTTGTAAGCAACTGTGTAGGTGTTTTGAGTCCACTGTGCGAACAATGCAACTGAACCGCCGTCAGAAAGAGTGCTTACAGATTGACCTGGTGTAAAGCTATTACCGAAACCATCGGCCCAACCCGTGAACGTCCAACCAGCCAACACAAATTCATTGGCGCGTAATGCAGATGCAGTGTCGTATGTGAAGTTTGAACTTGCCATTGTGCCTGTTACAGCACTTGTTGCGATCCCTGGGCGATTTTCGTGATATGTAACTGAATAAGTTTTTGCAACCCATTGTGCTTCAAGCACGATATTAGCATCTTGCGCATCCGACCAATTCAATACTGAATTGTAACCATCAACGAATGAAGTGCCAGAAGCATTTTTCCAGCCTGCGAAAATCCAACCAGTCAACACAAACCCATTCGGAGTCAATGAACTTGTTACTCCGTAAGTATGTGTTGATGTGCCTGTCGCACCACTGATATTACCAGAGGCACCACTTGGCTTGTTGCTATTATATTGAATTGTATAGGTAATCGCAGTCCATCTTGCTTCCAAATAAAGGTCGCCTGTCGAACCAGTAGAGATACCAACAACTTGAAGTTCAGTTTCGGTGTTCCACCAACCATTAAAAATGTAACCAGTTTTGGTTGCATCGTTCAAGGCAATGTAACTGTCTTTTGGCGTGTATTCTGTAGGATTTCCTGTATGATCGCCGCCATGCAAATCGTACACGATGTCAAATATTTGTGGAGTCGCGTAATTTATGATGCTGTTTGGAGCACTGCCTTTCCATAGTGAGTTCCAACCGATGGGAAGTGATGGTTCGTCCGCGAAGTCTAAATAAATTGCTTGCGGTTCATCCCAGCCAACGAATACCGAGTAACCGACCTCGATAACAGTATTTGGAATGTGTATTTCTTCAATACTATACAAACCAGAAAATGCTTCAGCACCAATAGAGGTAAGACCGACTGGCAACATTACTTGTTTTGTTGAAACAAGTGTATTCGCCAATGCTTGCTCGTCTGATTGAGAAAGCAATCCCGACGGCGTAATGAAGTGAATATCTTCTAACGCATAACTGTCTTGGAACATTGAATCACCCAATTCAGTGATTGTGTCTGGAAGCACTATTGTTTTGATACTTGTGCCGGCGAAAACTTGCTCAGAAAGTGTTTCCCACCCTGTTTCCCACACAATATCACGGTTAATAGTGATACTTTCACAAGCATACATTCCATTGAAAGCCCAGTCGCCAATGCGAATCGGAGCGGCAGAATAGCCAATCGTGACTGACGCAACATCATTGTATAAGAATGCGTAATCGTCAATAGCAATAACCGGGGCCGTTACCAATGTGTCGGGACAAGTCCAAACCGCAGGAATATAAACTTCTTCCGGTGAACCAACTGGCGAAGTTACAAACGGTTGGTGTGCATCAACAACCCACCCTTCTGGAGTCAAAATGTTGTAATTTAATGGCATAAATCCGAAAGGAGCAAAAGCAGGCGCTGGCGCTTCTTCATATCTATAAGAAATTTCGGGTTGAAAATCACTGTTGTAATCTACAACTGTGTTTTGGTTGTTGTTATTCCAACCACTATTCCAACCAGGTTGATTCGCTGCACCCCTTACATATACCTTCGTATTTGCATTACGAAGAATTGTTGCGGCAACCGTTGTAGTTGTTTCTGGTATAATTAAATATTCAAGTCCCGTCATACCAAAAGCATTTGTGTTAATGGTTTCAACCGCGGGAAGTGTCAACGAGGTAAGATTGCCACAATTCAAAAAACCCCCTGCACCAATTGTCTTAATGGTTCGTGGGAGTCTTACTTTTTCCAAATTTGGCGAATTGGCAAATCCGTTTGATGCAACCGCTGTAACTGTAAACTCGTTACCATTGATAATTGCCGTGGCCGGCACAATGGCAGTCGTCACAGTTTTGTCAGACAGTCGCACGTCGCAATCCGTTGCATTTATCTGAACAAATGTAAAGATATCCGTTGGCGACGGGTTGCTTGCTGCTTGCACAGTTCTACTTCCTTGGCCCATTGGTGCCACGACTAATGACAATCCTAACATCAACGAGAACACCAGACCGAGTATAACTGAGCTTTTTAGTTTGTTTCTCAAATCTTAATTCCTCCTTTTTTAGATTTGTTATATATTAAACGCAACGCCACTTGTGCAAAAAGTTTCGTTACGGGTGCCTTATACAATAACACTATAAAAAGAGCTTGTGTGCGACCTGACAAAACTTCCCATATTTCGACAAAAGTTTTATGTATAAAAGATTACATTATTGGGCAGTCCAAAACGATTTTGGAATCCCCACCATCTTGCCGTCTACTACTGCTTTGTTTAATAAGAACAAACGAATTACCTCGAACTCACTAATTCCGTTCTCCGTGATTCCAGTGCCAGAAGTTATTGAGCCATACACTTCGCTATAATGTTTTGATACTTCGTGATAGCCAATGTCATTTAATGCCATATTACCTGGATTCATTTCTACTGTATGAGTGAACTCATGAAGATATAATTCCATATAGTATTCCCACCAACTTGGAACACCTTGGTTATCCATATCGAGTAAATAATCATAATTATATCCTTGGTCAAGCAATCCACCGAACAATGATTCTTGGTGTATGCTCGCATATTTTTCGCCAGCAGTTCCTGCAATAACATGGAGCAAAGAACTGTAATCGTTCATACCAAAAGTAGTTATTACGGTTCTATAATTATCGAGAGTACCGCCGACTTTTGACCAATCAAATGCACCTGTCTGATCTCTTTCGATTGAACCGCCAATTTCTGGAATATTGTATCCAAAGATATTGTAGTTATAAACAAGGTCAGTAGAGCCAAGCGGATTTGTCATACCCTGTTGGAAATGCTCGGAGTAAAGCGAATCTGATGTAAAATATGTGTCTACTTTGAAATCGACCAAGCCATTTAACAACGCATTCAAATATTGCTCGAACATCATGGCCAGCATTTCATATACTTGATTTTCTTCTTCGGTCATTTTGTAGTCAACTTCAACCATTCCCGCGTAAGACGATTCCAATATTGCCTTGGTTTCAGTTACGAACACCATAAGAATTTCATAAGTTGCGGCATCAACCCCAATCCATTTTGCAAATAATTTGTTTGAATTTTTGGCGAATATCCCATCATCAATTAAAATTTTACCTAATTCGTCAGCAACCGGCACAGTAAACGTCCAATCTAAATACCAACCGCAAAATACATAACCATCGCGCTGCGGAACGACAAGTGTAGTCTGCGATAATGTTTCAACTTTCAATTCTATGCTCGGCGCCGAGTTATTTGCGGTTGCCTCATTGTACATATAAGTATAAGTCTTTTGAGTGATCGGATCTTGTGTTATACCGCCTGGATTGTCCGGTTTGTATGGTGCCTCTGGCCCTTTACCACAAGCAGTCAATAAAAAAGCCGGAACAACTACAAGTACCAAGGCAAGAGTTAAAAACGCCTTCTTTATTTTCATGTTTTTATTATACCACTTAAAGTCGCAACTTCAAATGCTTCTCTCTATTTCCTTTGACTCATTTACTAGCATCTGTTGCAGTTCCTTTGCGCTGACCTTTATTACCTTGCCACAAACTGGGGTAAAGTTCATAACATTTCCGTAGATTATCCAAATCACATTTATCTTTTCTGTTTCTTTCGACGGAACGGTTGATGTGTACTGGCCGTCTGTGAAGATGATTTTGTTTACTTCTTTCTTTTTTGAGAAACTCTTTACCGCGGCATCGAAGTCCTCTGTGTGTCCGTCTTTGCCACGGGCCTTGAATGTGTCAATATCTTCTTCAGTCTTAATTTCAATAAATGGATAAACATAGGTGTCAAAGCAACCCACTCTTAGTTTTGATTCTTTGAGAAGAGGTTTAAGTTGTTTTAGAAATTCTCGAACCATTCCATTATTAACCGAACCAGAAACGTCGATGAAAACTTCGGTTTCGGCATCATCCATTTCTTCGATGTCTTCAGTTCTGCTCATCCAATCGTTATCTTCGTCGGCCCGTCTATCACTCCACCCGGTTTCTTCCTTTTCTATTTCTTTTTTAAGAAGTTTCTTCCAGGAAATCGGCTGCCCACTATGCCCAACTTGTCCGACATCTCGCGCAACCGCACCTTCATAGTCAGACTTTATTCTGTCTACATCCCGGGTTGAGTCATCTCTTACTTGTTCTTCAATTTTTCTTTTTAACTCTTTGTTCTTTTCTGTAAAGGTTTTTTCAAATTCAGAATCATCCTGCGGTTCGATTTCCGGAAGTTGTTTCTTTTGAATATCATCTTGCTTGCCCTTGAACATGTCACCGAATCTATCCAATATAGATTTCTTTTTACCTTGTTCGGCCTGCTGCTCTGCTCTTTTAACGGCTTCTTGCCACATGTCGTGGCTATCGTGGCCGATGTTATTGTCTTGCTCTTGTTCGCCCTCTGCGCCGCCACTTGGACTACCTTGACCGCTTTGCTGCGGTCCGTCTTGTTTTCCTTGTTGTCCTGGTTGCTGCTGTGCTGGGCTTTGCCGGCCTTGAGATTGTTGTCCGTCTTGCTTTTCGCCAGATTGTTCCTGTTGCCCTTGTTGACCTTCCTGGTCTTGTTGTTGGTCTTGCTGTTGACCATTTTGTTCTTGTTGTTGTTGCTGGCCACCTTGCTGTGATTGTTGTTGCTGCTGCTGTTGCTCGTCTTGCTGTTTTTGATTATGTTTTCCAACTTTGTGTTTTTCGTTAAATTTTTCTTGGTTCTCTTGCTTTTCTTTCAAGAGTTTCTCATACATTTCATCGGCAGATTTACCGATGGCCTCTGCGATGTCAACTCCACCTTTTATCATCGTCAAGTTTTGCCCGAGAAGCATTTGGTTAATAACCGAATCCGTGGCGATATTCCAAACTTCACCATCTCTGTCTTTACTGCGCATAATATGATTTGAAGCAATATGTAAAATTTCGTGACCGACCAGGAACACCTTTTCATTGTCATTAAGTTTATCCCAGAATTTAGGGTCAACGAATATGTCTTTCCCATCCGTACAAGCGGTTCCGCAATTCGACGTATGATATTTTGTTCTGACCATATAAACACCAAGCGCTGGAAATTTTACCAACACCTTTTGCCTTATGAAATCAATATCATCGTAGAATTCCTTTTCCGTCACTGATCACTCCTTAAATCTTCCAATTTATGCAAAGAGATTTAATCTTATGGCAAACTTTTTGCAAACTTCCATTTGGTATTGCAAGTAAAATTTGCACGTCTGCACCCAGCTTGTATCCGTTATCTTGTCTGTTGGTAAGAAGCCATGCAAACTTTTCTTGGTCGTCCTCATTCAAAATATCAATTCTGTCGATTATTAAAAACTTGCGCCCGGGACCCATTCTTTCAAGTTGTGCAACCCAAACAGGTTTGTCGTTGCTTAAACTTCCCAAATCGAATGGAGTTATCGTCGCAGGTATCACAACCGCACCACCAATTTCGCGTGGATCAAGACCCTCGACGATAATTGAGTGTTTGGAGTTGTTATTCAAAACCTCTAAAAACTTTGCTTTACTTTGTTCGTTCATCATTGCTTAATCCCTCCCTTACATTTTGAAATTCAAGTCTTTGGTTAGACAAGAAAACTTGTTTTTCCTTATCTCCATCACTCCATAACGAGTCGTAAATTGCGAGTTGCTCTCGGCCAAGGTGAGTCCCAACGAATTGACGAATAGTTTGAACCTGCCTTTCGTCTGCGTAACGCAATAAACTTGCCAATACGAATTTGGCGTCTTCAGTTTGTGGAATATCGTTTGCAGTATAATTCCCGCCGATAACATCTTGTATTGTAAGTGGCGGATTCTTTGCGAAATCAATAAACGACGCAGCAATTTCTTCACCGACCTTATTACGAACAAGTTCCATTCTAATCTCGCCTTTGTTATCGTAGATAATGTCGGACACTTGGTCCCAACCACGTTGGTCAATCGCATATTTCGGCGGCTTATCAGGGTCAAAGTCGGTAATCATGCAATCCGGCGCGGATGCGACAAAAGCGGCAACAAGCGGGTGAATTTCACACCTTTCGTCAACTTCGCTTTGCGAAGGCGCAATTCTTTGCAGGGGTTCTGCTTTTCTGCCGACCTTTTGACTGCCCCAAATCAACCAATCACGAACATTTGGTTCTATGTAAATATGTCCCTCGAAACGACGGAACAAAGGTTCAGGCATATTATATGCAGCATCACTTTCGTGTTTATTGTTACCAGCGGCAATAACGACACAATTCTCTGGCAACTTGCCTTTGTTTGGCCCAATGGATCGTTCCAAAATTATGTGATAAACCAAACTTTGTGTTGTTGCTTTTGCATTCGTGATTTCATCGATGAAAAGAACGTGTTGTTTGTCAGGTTCTGCGGTACATTTTCTTTGAAGTTCAACATACCAATCAGGTGCTTTCCACTCACCCGCACCAGTTCCCACACCTATGCGCGATTGGGCCAATACTTCTTCGATATCCAACCCGTTCTCTTTTGCAAATTTTCGCATATCATCTACGAACTCTGATGGGATACCTTGTTGTCCGTTTGGATATATAACTTTACCCAATACTGTTTCGGGCAAAACACCATTAGGAATATGTATAAATGTCAGGTCTGGATCAAGTTCCTTGACACGCTTGGTTTTACCGCAACCAGATACACCATGCAACATAAAGCTTTTACCGTGTTCAACATAAAACTTGATTTGTTTGTCAGTCGGCATCGGCGCTTCGTTAACCGACACTCCCCAAGTCTGTTGACGTTGTGTTGTTAATTTTTTGTGGGATGGATCTTGTTCATCTTCCAAACCCTCTTCGAACTCGGTAAACTGGCTGCGTGGCTCCATAGTTTGTTCAATATCTCTGCTGAAATGCTTGTCGATATACTTGCCAAGGTTGTGTTTACGAATATCGATTTTATCATCAGAACTGTAATCGTGCTTTTCAAAATCTTTTTGCAAATCGAATTGCACACCGGCAAAAAGTGGCTGGTCGGCCAAAGCATACTCTTTACCTGATTTATCTTTAAGCCTAAGGAATTTTACCTTTTCAACCTCAACGAAATAATAATCGCCTTCTTTGATTAGTTCGTTTTTGCCATCTCTCGTTATGAAGGAATATTCATCCTCATACGCGAATGCCTGCATCCTTACATATTTCTTGCCTTTGTATTCTACTTCTTCAAGGACCCTTGGAGTGAATCCTTTTTCGTAATGTTCACTTTCATACTTCGTCGGAACAGAGTCAACTGTATATGTTTTGCCTGTTTTTCTTAGAGATTTATAGCTTTTTTCAAGTTCAGCCGACAATTTTTTCCCAACGACGCTTTGTGGATATTCAAAATTTGACTCGAAGGCTTCGCCTATTTTTGCCCTCGCTGCGCTCGGGTAGGATTTTACGATGTCAGAGAACAGCAAAGCGGGGCGCACGGCGCCATCCCGTAGGTCGAGAGCAACCCAATTCCTGTCGCCGACACGGTCGACAACCCGCGCAGACTCAGAGTCGTCAGCCGTGGCCAACCAAAACCAAGAGTTCCCTGCGTTAGTATCATCCATCCTTCTTACAAAGGCACCTAATAATTTTGAGAAATCAGTTGCCGCACATTTGCGGGCATCTCTGTCTGGGAGAAGTTCCCATATTGTCTTTTCGTCTAAGACTTGCCAATTCATCGATCCTGCACCTCCATTTCAAACGAATTATATCACAATCTTGTCGAAAAGTCAAAACATTTAAGTCTGATTATGATTGACCAAAAACTCTTTAACCTTTTGCGATAATAATTTATTTCTGTTTGAACGACTCAGATGAGCAGAAAACGAATTTACCCTTTGCTTTATGTATTCTTCATCAACGATTCCCTTTTCTTTCACTCTTTTCAAAACCTTTATATGTCGTTTAAGCCGGACTCTGGCTTGCTGTAGTATAGCGATTTCTATTTCCCCATTTGGCAAAACTTTGTGATT
>Ga0099364_10014719_pt1 | contig 10379 bp, 7 predicted proteins | sample TergutTh196P3_FD_73070 | JGI IMG/M metagenome (GOLD analysis project Ga0099364, IMG submission 73070) | Microcerotermes parvus P3 segment gut microbial communities from Pointe-Noire, Republic of the Congo - Th196 P3 | ecosystem: Host-associated > Arthropoda: Insects > Digestive system > Gut ...
CCGTTTATCCCCGTGCAGCCCTGGAACGCATTGTTGCCTATCGTCACCACGCTGCCTGGGATTGCTAGGTTCCCGGTCAGTGACGTGCAGTTTAAGAACGCGGATGCCCCGATGCCGGTAACCGTGCCCGGTATCAGGAGCGTCCCCGCCATGCGGTTGTTCCCGCTGAACGCCGATTCGCCTATGCTCACCAGACCCTCATTCAACGAAAGGCTAACAAGGTTCGTGCAGCCGGCGAACGCGGACGCGCCTATGCTACGCAGGCTATCAGGGAGAGCCAGCGAAAGTAGGCCGGTACAGCCTTGGAACGCGAAGCTGCCTATGGCCTCCAGCGAGCCGTTGAACACGACCTCCGCAAGCCCGGTGCAGCCTTGGAACGCACGGCTGCCTATCAGCTCCAGCTCCTCGTTGAACACCACCTTCGTGACGTCCGTGTTGTTCTGGAACGCGCCCGTGCCTATCTCCACCACGCCGGGCGGAATGGCCACTTCACCTCCGCCGCCTAGGTATGCAACAAGTACTCCATCGATAATCGTGAAATCTTCAGGCGCTGCGGCGGCCATGTTCATAGACAACATATTAGCTTCGGCGTTCATGCTGTACTCGTCATCGAGCAGCGGCGCATCTTCTGCAACATCAGCAAAAACGCTCGTAGGCACGAGGCCAAATAGCATCACCAGCGCTAACAATACAGAAATCAGTTTTTTTACTTCCTTAAACATTTGACTTTCCTCCAAAAATAGCTATAGAATCATTAAATAGTATACTAAAACTGTGAACATTTTCAATATGTGCTTGCAATTGTGACGAAAAAAATGTAGAATTGTGAAAATAATATGAAGAAGGGAAGCATTAATTATTATGTCTATTTTCGGGGAACATCTACGCACTTTGATTGACTCTAACAAAATAAACATATACAGTTTCGCAAAATCTGTGGGGCTTGAACGCACCGCCATGCACAAAATAATGTCAGGCGGCAGGATACCTTCCCAAGAGTATGCAACAAAACTGATTGATGCCCTGCCCCTGTCGCCCAGCGAACGGCAGAATCTTTTGGAAAGCTACAACATCAGCAAAATCGGCGAGTTTAGATACAGGCAGCGGACGCAAGTCAAAAATCTGATTGAATCAATAGCATACATAGAAAACGGAATCAAAACTTCCAACAACAGTTCCGCCGCAAGCATCCCAACGCTGAGCGAAACCAATTTTGCCGCCACGGGACACTTCGCTGTCAACAACCTTGTCAAAGGCGTGATAGAAGAGGCGGCCGAAAACAAGAACTGCCAAGAACTCGATTTCGTCATTCCCGAAAACTATCAGTTCTTTTACAATGAGCTGCTTGCTGCATATCTGCTTTGCCCGTCACTGCGAATCAGGCACATCATCGCATTTACAAAAAAGGTTGATTTTCCTGAAAGCTCTAATAGTAACCTTACCTTGCTCTCGCATGTACTGCCATTTGCGTTTGCGCCTGGTTTCGCATACTTTCCTTATTATTACTTCCGCAACTCCCCTGATACGGAATTAACTCAATCTATGCCATACTTTATTCTTACATCTTCGAAGAAACTAGTTTTGATAGACAGTGATTTCAGCAAGGCTGCGTTAATCTGCGATAGCGATATCGTAGAACTCTACAGAAATAATTACACGGTTATGCTACAGCAAGCAAAACCACTGATAAAGCGCTTCGATTCCGTTTTTGAAGTTCTCGGGCACTATAGAAGCATCAACCATCATGCTGATGCGCCAACACATTGGGTTGAGCCAGAGCCGTGCATCGGCCCGCTTGTCACCGATGAAATTGTCGACAAGTATATTAAGCACGACCTCCCACACAGGGCGGAGTTAATAACTATGGTTTGTATGCACTATGGAATTCTGAGAGAAAACCAACTCCGTAACCTTAATATATGCACAACAAACGGACTGAGCCAAATGGTTCGGACAGGGTATATTTATAATGCCCCATCTGAACTTATGAATCCTATCAGCCGTGAAACAATGAAGGAGCTGCTTATCACATTAAGGAACAGGATTGAAGGCAAGAAGGTGAAAGTCTTGTTTACAAACCCTTCCAAATTTGTATTGCCGAGCAAAACCCTTCTAAGCGTCAACAGAATAACAGGCCTAAACTTTATTATGCACAGTTCAGGCACAGATTTGCGAGCGTTCTTTCTGTCAGAGGACAGCATAAACGAGGCGTTCGTCGATTTTGTGGAAAGCTTGGAGGACGCAGGGCTAGTTTACAACGAGAATGAGTCTTTGAACGCCCTTGACAAAGCAATCAATGAGATGTTTTCATGATAATTGATTGCTTTATAAATGCGGCCAAAATTTTCAAAAATGTTTCACGTGAAACATTTTTGCTCAGGGATTCTGAATAATTGGTAGAAATAACAGTTGCTAATAAGTTGTTTTCTGTTATAATTGATTTTGTTCCGATAAAAAACAATGAGGTGTATTGATGGGAAAAACAATTGCTGTAGCGAATCAGAAGGGCGGAGTGGGTAAAACCACCACATGTGTTAATCTTTGCGCAGCATTATCCGGGATGGGCGCTAAAACCCTTCTTTGCGACATGGATCCGCAAGGAAACGCAACGTCAGGGCTTGGCATAAAAAAAGATAAAGATGCCCTGAGCACATACAATGTCCTGATTGAAGGGGTAGACGCGTCATCGGCAATTGTCAAGACTCCTTACTGCGATGCTATGCCAGCCAATCAGATACTTTCCGGAGCAGGAATAGAACTCGTTATGATGCAGGGCAGGGAATATGTACTTAAAAAGACCCTTGCAAGCGTAAAAGGGAATTATGACTACATCCTTATTGACTGTCCGCCGTCACTAGAAATGCTGACCTTGAACTCTCTTTGCGCAGCAGACACGGTTTTGATTCCTGTGCAATGCGAGTACTTTGCGCTCGAAGGGCTTTCGGACTTGATGTCGTCAATCCGGATGATAAAAAAAATTCTCAATCCGGCCCTTTCGCTCGAAGGTGTTCTGCTCACAATGTTTGACGGGCGCACTAACTTCTCCGCGCAAGTCGCTTCGGAGATCAAGAAATTCTTCAAGGAAAAAACGTTCAATGCTGTGATACCACGAAGCGTACGGCTTGCAGAGGCGCCGAGCCACGGCAAAGCAATAATTGACTATGACTTAACATCCCGCGGCGCTCAATCATACATCGACCTCGCTAAAGAGATAGTAAAGCGGAACACTAAGTAATTAGAAAATGATAAGGTGATTATTAATGAAGCAAAAAGGTCTTGGGACAGGGCTCGGAGCGTTGTTTGGTGAGGCGGCGTTGGATGATGCCGCACCAACTGTTGCGCCGACCGACTTTGAATACATACCGATTCAGCGGATCGAGCCACGACAAGAGCAGCCGCGAACACTCTTTGAGCAGGAAAAAATCGATGATTTGACAGACTCGATACGCGAACATGGCGTTTTATCCCCAATCTTGGTGCGTAGCCTTGACAGCGGATTCTATCAAATTATTGCCGGAGAACGCCGTTGGCGCGCGGCGCGCGGCGCAGGCCTCACTGAATTGCCTGTGCGCATTGTCAGTGCGGATGACAAAAATGCGATGGAGATTGCGCTTGTAGAGAATTTACAGCGCGAGGATTTGAGCCCTATAGAGGAAGCACGGGGCTACAGGGCTTTAATGGATGAGTTTACTATGACTCAAGAAGACATAGCCCAAAGGGTTGGCAAGTCAAGGCCGGCTATTGCAAATTCGCTCCGCCTTCTTTCTCTCCCCGATAGGCTCATTGAGTTTGTTGCGCAAGGCAGCTTGTCTGCCGGCAGCGCTAGGGCACTCTTGGTCTTGAAAGACCAAGACGTTATGATTCAAGCGGCTGAGACAGCAATTGCAAACGAGCTGAGCGTTCGCGAAGTCGAAAAGCTCGTCAAAAAACAGGAACGGGCAAATTCGTCTGGCTCAGAAAATGAAGAAGCAACAAATGACTACAGCGTACAGGTGGATTATTGGTTAGAAGCTCAAGACCGGCTGTCGTCAGCATTAGGGCGCCGCATTGTAATAAAACACACTCGTAACAAGGGGTCTATAGAGATAGATTACTACGACCAAGATGACTTCGACGAGCTTTTCGATGCCCTCATTGGAATTGGTGGGCAAGTCTGAGGTGAACTGAAAGGAGTAACAATAAATGATTGATATTAAACTTATTCGCGAAACCCCGGATGTCATTAAGCAATCTCTCAGAAAAAAAGGCTATGACTGTGACGACGCGCTTGACAGGATCATTGAGCTTGACGCGTCACGCCGCAAAATAATTGTTTCTAGCGAGACAGACAAGGCAGAACAGAATAAGGCTTCAAAAGAGATTCCACAGATAAAAAAAGCCGGCGGCGACACAACGGAAATATTCACTCGCATGAACGCGCTCAAAGAGAAGATTCGCGAAGCTGATTTGGAGCTTCGTGCTGTTGAGGAGGAGCTGGATGCGCTCATGCTCGGCTTGCCCAACCCGCCTGACGACGACCTCCCTTCCGGCGGCAAGGATAGCAATGAGCCTTTAAGGTATTATGGCGAGCCGCATAAATTCGATTTTGAACCGAAAAACCACATGGAATTATGCACAGAACATGGCCTAATCGACTATCCGCGAGGCGTAAAGCTTGCGGGAAGCGGGTTCTGGATATACCGCAGGCTCGGATCTCGTCTTGAATGGGCGTTGTTGAATTACTTCATCGACACTCATATTAATGACGGGTACGAGATGCTGTTCGTCCCGTATATGCTGGAATATCAATGCGGATTGACTGCCGGGCAGTTTCCAAAGTTCGCTGATGAGGTGTTTAGAATCGAAAACCCAACCGACGACAGGATGCACTACATGATCCCAACCGCAGAAGCGGCGCTGGTTTCGCTCCATCGTGACGAGATACTCGCAGAAGCGGAGCTGCCAAAGAAGTATATTTCTTTCACCCCATGTTTCCGCCGCGAAGCAGGCGCATATGGCGCAGAAGAGCGCGGGATGGTGCGCGGGCATCAATTCAATAAGGTAGAGATGGTGCAATACACCACGCCTGAGGGTTCTGAGGCTGCTTTTGACGAGCTTGTCTCCAAGGCCGAGGCTCTTGTTGCCGGTTTGGGGTTTCACTTCCGCACGGTAAAGCTCGCAGCCGGCGACTGCTCGGCTGTAATGGCCCGGACATATGACATCGAGATCCAGATTCCATCGATGAATGGCTATAAGGAGGTGTCGTCCGTTTCAAACGCCCGCTGCTACCAAGCCCGGCGCGGCGCTATGCGGTTCAGGCGCGAGGAGACCGGGAAGACTGAGTTCATGCACACGCTAAACGGTTCCGGCCTTGCTACAAGCAGGATCCTTCCGGCGCTTGTGGAGCAGAACCAGCAAAAAGACGGCAGCATCGTCATCCCTGAAGCCCTCCGTAAGTACCTTGGCGGGCTTGAAGTTATTCCTGTAAATAGTAATTAATGGTAACTACTCGGATGGTGTCCTCTGAATAGATACATTTTCTGCATAGAACGGAGAGATGATTTCCGGTGAACTCTTCTGGAAAGAAAAAAAACTCACCTAAGGTGAGGCGGTTTTTTAGTGAGTTTCGCACTTTCGCGATAAAGGGCAATGTGATTGACATGGCTGTCGGAGTCATCGTAGGCGGCGCTTTCACCGCGATTGTGACATCGATTGTCACAAATGTCGCCACGCCTTTTCTTGGAATACTGGTTGGCGTTGATTTCAAAGACTGGGTGATTGTGCTGCACCGTTTGTATGGCAACGCTGAGCCGAGCGAACTTCAAATCGGGCTGTTTTTAAATAGCATAATAAGTTTTATCATTATTGCATTTGTGCTATTCTTATTTGTTAGGACGTTAAATAAATTTCGCAATAAACAGGAGGAAACTCCACCACCGCCAAAAGAAGAAGTCCTGCTTACGGAAATACGTGATTATCTTAAGATTCTAGTTGACGAGCGCAAGCTCATGGATAAGCAGCAACCGCAAGATGATGCCAGCAGCGGCAAAGACAGCCATGAATAATGCCTCTAATCTCAGCGCTAATCACGTTTCCGCAGCAATCTGGAAAATACTCGCGCATGGCGCCGAGGATATTGGCGTAGCTTTGCCTTCTGCGGCGGTCGCGGCGTTTGAGCTATACTATGACCTGCTCTCGCAGCGTGGCAAAAATGTCAACCTCACAGCAATAAAAGACCCCCGCGATGTTGCGCGGCTGCATTTTCTTGATTCAATCTCTTTACTGCGCGCTATGCAGTTTAAAGACAGCAAAACCATCGACATCGGCTCCGGCGCGGGTTTTCCCGGCATCCCGCTAAAAATCGCAGAACCATCCATTGAATTGACGCTTGTTGAAGCGACAGGGAAACGCGTTGCATTTTTATCCGAATTATGCAGCGCTTTAGGCATTGATGCGAAATGCGTCCATGCGCGGGCAGAGGAAGCCGCTCATGATCCCGGTATGCGGGGGCAATACGATATCGCCGTGTCGCGCGCTGTAGCGCCTCTTAATATCCTATGTGAATTATGCCTTCCGTTCGTTCGTATCGGAGGGGCATTTATTGCCATGAAAGGCTCAGAATCCGATAACGAGGTCGAGTTAGCCCAAAACGCGATAACAACCCTATGTTCAGAACTTCAGAATGTCCACGATTATGCGATACCGGGTACGGATATAAAACATCGGGCTGTTATTATCCGCAAAATCTCGCAAACCCCTGAAAAATACCCAAGGCGCTTTGCAAAGATTCAAGGAAAAGCCTTGTAGCTGCATAAACGCTACACCTGTCAATAAACTTTCAAACGTTGACGTACTGAGACGCATGTGCTATTGTATTGACAAGAAAAACATGCGCAGAATACTCGCATTGGTTACCTTTCAGCGTTTGTGCCAACGGCGCACAAAAGGGAGGCATGTATGGAGCGTTTTTTTAATACCGCCGGGCCGATGATGCCGAGACTCAACTACTACATCGACTCGCTAACACGCATCGACTGGGAAGACATACAAAGACTGATCCAGACCGAACGCTACTTCGTCATGCACGCGCCACGGCAGACAGGCAAAACCAGTGCTTTGCTGGCGATGATGCGCGCGCTAAACGAGGAAGGCCGCTACGCCTGCGCTTACTCCAATATCGAAGCTGCCCAGGCGGCGCGGGGGGATGTGGCGCAAGGAATAGCCACAGTGTGCAGCGTCGTTTCAGGGGATCTTGCTCGACACCTGAAGCGCCCGGACCTGAAAGAGTGGTTTCTTGAGGAAAGTCAGCGTTATCCCCCTCAAGATCGACTGACCAAATTGTTGGAACACTGGACTGCGACATCGGACAAGCCTACCGTCCTTTTTCTAGACGAAGTGGATGCCCTAGTCGGCGACACGCTGATATCCGTGCTGCGCCAGCTCCGCGCAGGATACAACCAACGCCCCGGAGAGTTCCCTCAAAGCGTCGTACTCTGCGGCGTCCGCGACGTGCGAGACTATCGCATCCATCAGGGCGATGGTGAAATCATCACCGGCGGAAGCGCCTTTAATATCAAAACGGAGTCGCTGCGAATGGGGAACTTCTCTCAGGAAGAAATCAGAGAGCTGTGGATGCAGCACACATCGGCAACCGGGCAGGTTTTTGACGAGGCAATATTCCCGGAGCTTTGGGAAGACACCTGTGGGCAGCCTTGGCTCGTGAATGCGCTGGGCTACGAGGCAACATGGAAGCTACGGAAATGCCGCGACCGCACCCGCCCTATAACGCTAAAGGACTACAAAGAAGCGAGGGAAGCGCTCATCGAGTCCCGCGCTACGCACCTAGACCAACTGACCGACAAATTACAGGAGCCTCGGGTGTACCGTGTAATCGAAGCGATGCTTTCCGGTGAATCTGACGTGACAAGCATTCGCGTTGACGACCAACAGTATGTCGAAGATCTAGGGCTGATACGAACAAGGCCGACAGTTTGCATCAGCAACCGGATTTACATGGAAGTCATCCCGCGTGAGCTTACCTGGGTGGCGCAGACGCGCATACCCAACCAAGAGTCTGCGTGGTACATAACAGCAGGCCACAGGCTGGATATCCATAAGCTGCTCACAGCATTCCAGCAGTTTTTCCGCGAGAATGCGGACATTTGGATTGAGCGGTTCGACTATAAGGAGGCCGGCCCCCAGCTCTTGATGCAGGCGTTTTTACAGCGGATTGTGAACGGCGGCGGGCACATAACCCGCGAATACGGCCTAGGCCTGGGGCGGACAGACCTGCTTATAGAATGGCCTCTGGACAAAGACCAAGGCATGCACGGCCCGCTCCAGCGCATTGTTGTAGAGCTAAAGCTGCTCCGAGGCGCTTTGGAGACTGTTATTGCGAAAGGCCTCACGCAAACGGCCGATTACGCCCGGCGCGTGGGAGCGGATGATGTGCATCTGATGGTATTCGACCGCAACCCGAATCGGACATGGGATATGCGTATCTGGCGCCGCGAAGAGCGAGTAGGCGAGCTTGCCGTGACCGTTTGGGGAGCTTGACCCGCTATTTCGCCGTGCGCTATATCCGTTACTAGTGCAGCGTATACGAAATAACTAGACTTATCTTACGTCGCCTTTTTCCGCAATCCGTCGTTGTTCGTCGGTTAAATACCAAAGGGTATTCGCCCTCCTCACGCCTAGTCTTGCGAAAAAATCCAACGCAATCTAAGCCCAGTTATTTCGTATACGCTGCACTAGCATCCTCACAGTAGTTTAGTAACTCATAATTTGCGGTCCGCAGACCGCATTAGAGAGGTGGACATGATATGAGGAAACTACAGAACTTTTCGCTCGCGAGTATACGCACAGTGGTTATTATGCTATTGTCGGTTATCTGCCTTGCGACAGCCTTGGCTTATTCGTTGGACGAGGAATCAGAAACGGATACTGATCCGTCATCGCTTGTTGAAAACCTCGACGGAGGCGGACTCGGCGGGGATGGTCTCGTTGGGGATGGACTCGGCGGGGATGGCCTCGGTGGCGTTGGTACATGGCAAGGGTATGACTGCGGCTGTTTTGATTTCTGCGACTGCGAGGACGGCTGTGACCGCAATTACAACGGGGATTACGCCTGCGGAGACGGAGGCGCACTTCGTGACGACGACCTCGACGTAGGTTTGATTACAGGCGCGACGCTTGGCGGTGGAGGGCTTGGCGGTGGAGGGCTTGGCGGTGGCGGCTTGGGCGGCGAGCCTGACGAGCAGGACGACGGATGCCCTTGCAGCGGCAACCCGGCTTGCGGCTGCGATTGCGACGGCAGCACAGGCGGCGGTCTCGGCGGAGGCTTGGGCGGCGGACTCGGCGGTGGTCTAGGCGGCGGTTTGGGCGGCGGCCTCGGCGGAAGCGAGTGCAATTGCGCTTGCTCCGACTGTCCCGGAAACTCCGGTAGCGGCTCTCCCTCCGGCGATGAGATATCCGACTCTTGGATACCTGTAGATGCCGACAATATTTTTTATCTTTCGGAAACTGACGACCCGTCCGGATTGGCTTTGATGCTGCCTGAGTACGCAACAGCGTATTGGAACAACTCAACTACATGGGATAGCGGATATTTAGACTGTGCCGTCGACTGGCGGTTTGAGGATTTTGTAAACTCCGTGGCGGGGCCGGGGCGGTATACTGTTTTTGGGTATATTGAAGTGCCGGATGGCTTTGCCGTCTGGAGGCATGGCACTTCTGATCAGGTCTACTGCATTGTTTTTATAGGCGATATTCCGCAATATCAGAAACTGGAAATAAACTGGGTAAGAGACCCGGGATTTTATGGTGATGTTTTAGAGTTTACTTTAGGCGGAGACCCCCGCGATCTTGATTTGCCGCAATATACGACAGCATACTGGGATTGGGGTAACTACCCTAATAACACGCTGGAAGGTGAAATAGAGCTTTTCATTAACTGGCGGTATGACGAATTTGCCGATAGCCTGACCGGCGTAGGGCGCTACGAAATAACCGGATATGTAGAGGCTCCGGAAGGCTTCTATTTATTACGGCACTGGAGCGACGGAGAGCTTATAGGGCAGGATCTTTATTTCCATGTGGATGTATACGACCCCGGTAACATCGAGACAGCTGAGCGCATAGAATTTGATGTTTATGGTCTGTATAGCAGGGAAATCCCCCTTGGGTTGAGCTATGATGAAATAGTAAACGAATTTATGATTTCCGGTTTCGGGGGGTGGATTATCTCCGGGCACAGTGTTGTGGATGTATTCACTGAAAGCGGGCAGAAGCTGGAGGGAAGAATAATCGATGTGGATTATACCCGCGTGAATACTGCCGTTCCGGGCGCATATTATCCATTTCTGATACAATTCCCCGCGGGCGTGGAGTATGGCTGGGAG